>Ga0247809_1000181_pt1 | contig 33703 bp, 31 predicted proteins | sample UWRJL104311B1_FD_180951 | JGI IMG/M metagenome (GOLD analysis project Ga0247809, IMG submission 180951) | Plant litter microbial communities from Arlington Agricultural Research Station in Wisconsin, United States - UWRJ-L104-311B-1 | ecosystem: Environmental > Terrestrial > Plant litter >...
GTTAGAATTCATTAAAACTGAAGAATCTGTCATACAGCAGTTTTCAGTAAAATCCAGCAACATTTTTGTAACAGCTACAAAGGTTCTGACGCATCTATGCTCCGTTTTATCTTTAGTTTTTCAAAACTAATAAAAATAAATACTAAAGTTCATTGTTATCCAAAATGCGTAATTCTTCAGGCAGTGTATTTTACCATAATAAAGGTTGAATTATGGTCTTCATGTGCAAACTACGTGCAAACATTTTATAAAAAAGATGATAAAGGACAATTTCATTTTTCGGGAATTGCAGAAAACAAAAAAGCCACTCGATTGAATGGCCTTTCGTGAACGCAGAAGGATTCGAACCTTAGGTTCTCAAACCCCATCAATACTATACTTTCAGTAATTTCAAAAACCGTTTGCCACGATCTTGCCACATTTATTTTAGATGTTTTAAAAACAACTTATTTTATTGATTCTAGAGAATATTGTAATTCAGTCACAAATTTACTTATTTCATCGTAATTAGAGATAATTCTCCGAAAAAAAATCAATATATATATTACAAGTTTGTCATTTTTTAAAAAATTATTTCATTAAGGGAAAGCTGCCAGAATTCTATATTTTTTTTCAATTTTTAGCACTACAGTGAACTCATCTTTGCTCCTAACGATTAGTCAACAATTAATGATAATTATCTAGTGAAACTAAAAACCACCAACATGAAATGTCATTAATATCTGCAACTCTGTTAATTGCAAATACCCTTATAAAACAAAAAGAGATTATCTCAAAAATGAGATAACCTCTTTTCATATAATTCAACTTCACTTCTATAACCTGGATGATAGGAGGGGCTGTACTTAATATATCCCAATTCTTGAAGCTGCTTAAAATATTTATGGTATGTCGGCAATGTATTTATGTGTGATAATGACATGATTTTACTTCGACTTACTTTGATCCTCTGCCATTCCCCTTGCCTGAATCCCAAACCTAAAATTGCAGTTAGAATAGCCATATGCCAAACATTAAGTCTTGGATCATCCATGTAAAGAAAAAACAGTTTCATTATGTGATCCTCTCTTATTTTATTGACCTTATTCATGATTAAAAAGTTTCAGAAGATCCGCTTTATTGTAATAATAAGAACCCATAACTTTTTTACAACGGACCTTCTGGGTCACTCTAAGACTCTGCACCGATGCTGCAGAAATATCCAGCAGCTTTCTGACAGCTTTACTTTTGATCCACTCTGGATCTGAAGATTCTATTTGTTGAGAATTCCTTTCTTTAAATATAGTTTGTATCTTATCTAGTAATAGAAGACCAAACTGTCTTAAGTCTTCCTTGGTCACAAATTCATTCATGCTATAATTATATAAAAATTATTAATTGCAAAACCTTTAGTTGTCCGCATCAGCGGAAAACAAAAAATATACTTCACTGCCACGATTTTTTTTAAAAGATGGTCTATACTTTATGTATCCATACTGATGAAGTTCCTGGACACATTTATGATACGTATTTGCTGAGGAAACTTTAGCAATAACAATAATCTCCGAGCTGAATACAAAAATTGGATTAATAAAGCCCTTAACGGATCTAAATTGTAATAGAGCTGCATAAATGGCAATATGCATCGGACTAATCCGGTAATCATTCTCTATTGCGGCGAAAAAATCCGATAAAGGCTTTAATTTTTCCATAGCTGTTAAAGTGAAGGAGTTTTTCTTTTTTTTACTTTATTATCTTTCATTCCTGAATCACCTTCATCCGAATCTAGATTTTTTTTTTGATCTTTAGATACTGATTCTTTTTGAGATTCAGCCTTTTTTTCTTCCTTGCTCTCTCGATGATTAATTCTTTGTAAATTTTCATCGTAAACATTAACAGTCTTGAACTGGGGATTTGCCTCCACAAACATTTTACTTTCAGTACCGCCGACAACGAAAGTCGCTGACTGAAGATTTCCTTTTTTAAGGGAATTCAAAAGGTCTTCTTTATACTGCGGAGTATTGAGCTCTTTGATTGAATGTTTTGCCAGACTTGCTTCCAAATCATACCCATAATTCTGATGGTATTGGTTCAGCTTAAAATTACCATTGTCAGATTGTTTAAAGTCGATTTTCAGCCAGCAATTATAGCTCTCCCCTTCTTTGTTTTTAAGATCTTTATTGACAGATCTGCCTTCCATCAAATTATAAGCCTCTTTCATTGTAATGCTGGCGCTGTCTTTGTTGATGTAGAAGGTCTGTTCCAGACCAGGTTTGTTTTCTTCTTTCTGAAGATTGACATGATAGGAATTAAAAAAGTACATATCTGTCTGCTCAGACCTTTTGAAATTTAATTCTACAGTTAAGGTATCCTTATTTGGCAGACCATTGTTCATAATGCCGGTGTGCATAATTTTAAAATCCTTATCTCCCTTCATTATGTTCTCTCGCAGTTCAGCATCGAACGTTTCTCCAAATCCAGTATATTTTAACTGGTCTTTCAGGTATTCTAAATTTTTCTCATTCATTGCGTTTTCATTTAAATTATTTTCTAAAATTTCTCTCCTATCTATTTCCCTTTTGGCAAATCCAGTAAGTTCTATTGCTTCATTTTCGGAAGTATCTGCCCCGCTATTCAAAACTGCTCGCAAGTCGTCGATAACTGATTCAATCGGCAGGCTCTGAAAATAATTCGCATCATTGGTCATAACCAGACAGTACTCCTTCGCATCCAAGGGATTTCTAAAAAACTCAATTGTGTCGGTATCAGTCACCTCATCTGTATTAAAGGCAGCAAATCGATGGCCGTTATAAGCCATTTCCTCAGCAAACGACAGCATCATTTCAGTGTCAGCAAGATTGATTATCATAGAATTATTTTAAAACTTAAAAAGTGTCAATAATGAATTCTGTAATCGGAATTACTTTATCAGTCAGATTATTATTTATATCTACTTCCAAATGTCTTCCGCCGTTTTTTTCAATCATCTGAAGCGTTAGATACTTATTCTCAGGTATAGTAAATTTCTCCAGCGCATAGACTTTTATTATTTCAGATTTATAAGGAATTACAGAAGATGATGAAGTTGCATACAAAGGCTCCAATTCAATTTCCTGTGAGGCAGTTCGTTTTGATTTTCTCTTATCCCTGATAAAAAAACGAAACTGATCAATATCGTAGTTAATCTTTGATTTGTTTTCAAAAACAACACGCAGATACAAAACATTCTGCTGGATAAAGATGCCGTTCACCTCCAGTCTGATTTGATACTTTGATTTTTTTAGACCACTGATTTTTTTCTTTTTGGAATACGCTGCCCAAGCACATTGTTCCGTTCTTTTCTGATTTTCGTTTTCTAAAGAAAACAGCACATCCCTGCTTGCAGCCACTGCATTTTCAGCCTTAAAATTTAAGTCAGGGCACGAATCGTCATAATTCAGTACAAAAACGTACAATTTCCCGTCAGATGTTACAACTGTCAGATTGGTCTGGAAAAAATGCTGTTTAGCCGCTTTTACAAGTAGTATATTCTCAACTCCTTTTGCTTTTTGCACAAGCACTTCTGCGCTTCCTTTATCTATGCTCTTGATTGTATAAGGAAAAATAATGCTTGTAGTTTTAGAAAAACCTACTTGTAGATTTTTATACTGGTCTTCGTAAAAGACAGTTTCCCTTGCGTTTGACTGTGGATTAACTGAAACACAAACCAGCAGCAAGCTGATTAAAAACAAATAATTCGCTCTTTTCATATTTTCTCTCTTTTAAGGTTTTAAATTTTTTTGTTTTTCATCATACAGCAGCACCTGATACCCAGCCTTTACAACCACTTTTATGAGTTTTACCTTTTTGCTCATCAGACTTTTGGCAGCCTCGATACCCATACCTGCGGCCTGTGCACCCCAAGAATCCGAAATCCCGGTAAGACCGAGTGTCTGAATGGATCTGTCAGCTGATGCCTTAGCCACATCCCTGTTAATCGCTCCGGGAATATAGATGCCGTCAATCCCGTCCATATCATAGACTGCCAGCTCGACGGGAAATATCGAATTATTGTACTGGATGTTTGTGATTTTTACCTCCAGCCTCTCTCCTTTTAAAGCGGCCATACCATACAGAAAAGTATTTCTGGGTATAATTGTTCCTTGAAGAAAAATATCATGCGTAAGTCGTAATTTAACCACTGAGCCATTGACAATAGTCTGCGTCTGATGCACAACTGCTTCAATAGAATTTTGTATTTCTTCAGCAGGCTGTGCTTCGTCCAGAGAATAAAATTCATTTGTTTTCAAAGAGGCCTGCCAATCGGCATTCTGCTGTAGTGAGCTTATGTTATTTTCTGCTTCTTTTTTCTGCACTGAATATATTTTGCCTTTTTTGCTCTCAGATGTTTGTTTAAGCCTTTCCTGCACGCGCTGCGGATGCTGTATATCCAAAATATTTTCCAGCATACCGCCTAACTGCTGAAGTTCCGGATCAGGTTCCTGCGGTGCGCTCATGGCTGACATAAGTCCTTCGAGCTTTTTAATTTCTTCTGATTCACCTCCAGAAGTGCCGTACTTCTCAAATTCCCTCATGTCCTGGCCATAAGTCGGGACAGAAGGCTGGCTGATTACTTTTTCAAGAGCCCTCAGCTTCTCATAAACTTTCTGTTCATTGCGGTCCTGAAAAGACTGAGAATTAAAAGCTGATCTGTTTTTTGGAAGCATGCGGGATTCAAAATCACTTGTGGAAAAAGAATCTGCTTTATCTTCCGAGACTTTATTATCAATATAGTTAGGATCTTTTTTTATCTGCTCTCGCAGTTTTATCGAATCAACTGCCGCCTGATCGTAATAGCTCATTTTATCCAGTGCTGAATCTTCTTTAAATTTAGGCAGCGGCAGATTAAAATTGAATCCTTTCCTTTCATCGTTCCCTGCCATCTTGGATTCCATTCTTCCGCCGCCTAATGAATAAAATAAGAATGTGAGAAATGGAAATGTTATAAGAGGCAGCATTAAAAGCATCTTTCTCTTTTTAGATTTCTTTGGAGATAATGTTTTCTCTTGCATAATTTTAGTTTTTTAAATTGATTGTCTTAATTTTTGAAGCTGTTGAAACCTCAGCTTGTTTATAAAAGGTCCTATACAGGTTATAAATTAAATAACCCGATGTCAAAACCGTAAAGAACAGAAGTCCCCAGATCAGTTTTGTTTTAGAGAGCCCATCTGTGACTCTCTTCATTTTTTCTGCCCATCTTTTCTGCAATAGCAGATAATACTTGTGATACACAAAAGGCTCAGTCTGTCTTGTAAAAAAGGATTTCATAAATCTCTATTTTCTGGTTTCTGCGGAAAGATCTTTGTTTTCAACCGTATTAAACCGCTCGATAAGAAAACCATGCGGATTATTATCGCTTCTTGATACATTGCGAAGCGCACCTTCTGTAAGCAGGCTTCTTTTTAAAATACTGGTAGTACGGATAATGTTCTGTCCGGCATAACATCTAAAACGGTAGGGATATTCACGGATATCAATGCTCACACTGTCAATCTGGATGGTCTGGCTGATATTTCCTGATATAATACCCGAATAAAAATTGTTTTCCTTCAGGTCATCATAAATCCGTTTTGCACTGTCGTCTGCCAGATACAGCGCTTTTGTGATATTGGTTTTAATGACCTTATCATCAGGATCAAGGGTAAAGAAAAACTTGTGAAAGGTTTTCACATGGTCCCTTGCTTCAACAGCAATATTATCTTTTCTTTCCGAAGCGTAAGCTTCCAGCGCTTTGCCGTTTGCCAGAATATATACTTTATCCTGCATAAGGCTCACTGTCTGGAAACTTTTATAGACAGCATAGCAGCTAATTATGATGCAGCCTGCAATTACAAGCATCGTGAAACCTCTCACATATCTAAATGCCGTATCAACGTTTTTCATTTTGGTAAACATATGCTCCTGTTATTAAGTCTGTTTAGAATTTCCTTTAAGCCTGTCATTCATATAGTTTCCTTTATCAGTAAAATAAGGACTGCTTCCTGCTGTCGCAGCCATGCTGCTGGTCATTCTCCGATCCGCATCTCCCATCGCATCAGCAGCCATTCCAACCGCATTTGAAGAGGTTCTCACAACAGAACTAGCTGAATTTCCAAACATGCTTGTCACCTTATGCCCCAGGGCTCCTCCTCCGCCTGCATGAACTATATAATTGGCAACAGAAGGCACGGTAAAATATCCTATGATACCTATTATCATGAAAATTAAATATGACATATCGGTCCTGCTGAAAAAAGTGTCACCTGTTGCCTGCACCTGCGAGAGGTCCAGCTTGAGCATGAGTTCCTGAATCTTTCCTATAATACTTCCGAATATATTGGCAACAGGAAGCCAGAGGTAAATATTGATATATCGGGCAAGCCAGACAGTGAGCGTGTGCTGGAAGCCGTCAAATACTGCGATTCCAAATACCAGCGGACCTAAAATGGAAAGCACCACGAGCTGAAAGGTCCGAAGGGTGTCAATGCATAAGGCGGCCGCTTCAAACAAAACCCTCAGCACCTCGCTCAGCCATTCCTTAACCGAATTTCGAAAACTGTAAGAAGCTTTTTCCATGGCAAATTTTACATCATTGCCTAGGCCTGCGAGCATGCTCTCATCCGATGGATCAGCACCGTCATGCGTATACTTATACCATCTGTCCCGATCACCCGTTCCCGCAGTCCCGACATACATCTTCCATGGATCGGTTTCTTTAATTGCTTTTTCTTTCTCTTTAAGCAGAACAGCAACTGCATTGTTAGAGCCTGTTACCATAGCTGCGGTAGCTGTAACAGTCGGTTTCATAACTCCGTTAATAAGTGCCAGAACCGACGGAAAAATCATAATGCAGAATCCTATAACAAAGGGACGGAAGAGCGGATAAAAATCAATGGGCTCGGCACTTGCAATATGCCTCCACACGCGTGAGGCGATGTACCATATAGTTCCAAAGCCTGCTAGTCCCTGCCCTACAGCAATTAGGTTAGAACACAATGGCATCATTTCATCATAAAGCTGGTCTAAGACCCCATGAAGACTACTCATATCATCACCAAGTCCCTGAGCCATGATCCTGAATGGAAACACTAATGCCATAAGCACCGCTGATACTACTTTTTTATTTAATAACATCTTCATTCTTTAGTCTTTAAATGTCTGTAATCCTCTTGACGCGTAAACATCATTTTTCTCCCTTGCCCGCTGTAGAGCTAGAACGTTCGACGTGGTATTAAAGTTTCTGAGAAAAAGCAGTTTATCCTGCATCTGCTCATAGATATCGTCAACTGCCTTTAGTCTTTCGTCGTCCGACATCCTGAGCTTATCTGCTGTTATGATCATCGTAAGTTCATCGAGATTTCGCAGGCTCTGATTAAGCAGGTTTCCGTAAACTTTCTCAAAGTAATTTATTTCCTGTCCGCTGAAATTTCCGCTTTTTATAAATCGGTTCATTCCGTTGCGGCTTTCCTTGACTATTGAAATCTGATATTCTACTATCTCTGCTACCCTTTTGTAATTCTTTACCGCTGGACTTACCTGCATAAGCGCATCTAGAAAAGTTTTATGCAGGCTGAAGTTTCCTTCAGTCATATCTTTCACCGTTTTGTATCCACCTGAAAGCAGCTCATATCCCTTTTTCATATCACTGAGAATTTTCTTGAACTGGGATAGCTTTTCGATATTCAAAATCAGCTGCTGAATTTCTGCTGACTGCCCCATTGATTTAACTGGAATCATTAACAAAGTGATCAATATTGTCAAAATCAAAATCTTTTTCATAGTAGCTTAATTTATAATCCATATAATTCATCAACATTCTTAGAATCTTTTTTATCGGCAGATTTTGAAACCGAGAGCAGTATGGCATCCCTGCTGAAAGAAAGACAGAAATTATAATCCTCCAGCATAGTTTTGTGCAGAAGATCAATGCGCTCAAGCCTCTGGTCATCTTTTAGCTCTAGTTCTGCATCGGTGGTAATAACAAGCAGCTGGTCAAGAGTCTGGCTGCAGTTCTGAAGAAGTTTCTCAAAAGACCTCTCTATATAGTCCAGTTCATTACCATGAAACAAATCAACAGTTTTAAGATCTGACAAAGTCTTTCTACAGAGTTTCATTATTTTAAACTGCATGGAAATGATCTCAACAGTTTTATAATAATTCCGAACCTTTGGATTGATTTTTAAAAGTGAAGTAAAATAGTCACCATGCAGGTTGACTTCACCTTTTCTCGCATCCCCAATAAAATTGAGTCCCTTTGATACTGCTGAATATCCTTTCTTTGCATAGTCAATATAAACCTGAAGTGCCGCTATTTGAAGGATTAGTTCCTTCCTCTGCTTTGCCTGCCCGCTCATACTTTGATTAAAAACACAGAGCGCTACTAGTAGTACAGCTATCTTTTTCATGTTTTTTTTATTGAATTATGGAATTCCGTAAAATTGTTTCACTTGGTTTACATCTGCTTCTGTTTTGGCCCTCTGAAGACTCAGCAGTATGTTCTGCTGGTTAAACATTGTAAGGTCGTCGTAGTTCCCATCAATCTGATCAGCAGCCTTGTTGATGATTTCAAGACGTTTGAGATCGCTCATCTGGGTGGCAAAAGAATCCAGAATCAAAAAAATCTGGTCGATATTCTTCACACTTTCCTCGAGTATTCCTGTATATACGCGCTCCATATACTGGATTTCGCTGTCTTTAAAATGGGTATCCTGCTTGAAAAGATTCCAGGCTCTTTCATATTCCTGAACAAGCTGTGTCTGCTTTTTGGTAATCTCTCTTATCCTCTGATAGTAGATAATAATTGACTTTACTTTTGCGAGTTCTTCATAGTAGCCTTTGTAAAGATCTTTCTGTTTCTGAGTCCAGTCCGAGATCTCATCGAGCTTCAATTTGGAAAGTACATTTTCCACCTGCTTCTGTGCATTCTGAAGCCAGATCGTTTTATTCTGTAGCCGCTGGATTCTCAGGTCAATGGCTTTAATCACCTTTTTCGTAACAGCTTTTACAATTTCCAGTATCGGCAATACCGCAACTTTTTCCGCAGGTCTTGCCGAGGTGCCGACTAGCAGCAGGCAGACCATCAAGACTATTAATTTCTTTTTCATTATTCCTTTTCATTTAATTCCATTTCTCATATCCTGAGCCATTGCGGCTATTCCTTTCTTTATGTCCCCGCCAAACTTCTTCGCATAGGCATTCATTTTAACTTTCTCGCTTTCCTCTGTTGTATAAGCTAAGTATTCCTCCAGCGAAACTTCGGTTCTATAGACCTTTGAAAGCATCCCTCCCAGAGAGATAAACACTTCTTTGTATTTCCTGGCTGGATCATTGGCTTTATTTACAGAAAGTACAAGTGCCTTTTCTTTGTCTGTAAGTCCAAGCAGCTCCTGAATCTGGTCAAACTTATTCTGATATTTGCTCTGGTCCAGAAGGATCTTGCAGTCGCTGTTGTTGATAATTGCCTGCTTGACCACTGGCGAAGAAATAATATCCTCTACCTCCTGCGTGACCACTATCGCTTCCCCGAAGAATTTACGCACAGTCTTAAATAAATATTTTATATAATCCGCCATCCCTTCTTTTGCTATGGCTTTCCATGCTTCCTCAATAAGTATCATTTTTCGAATACCCTTAAGTTTTCTCATCTTGTTTATAAAAACTTCCATTATTATGATGGTCACTACTGGAAAAAGAATCGGATGGTCTTTGATATTATCCAGCTCGAAGACAATAAACCTTTCTTTTAGAAGGTCCAGATTTTCTGTCGCGTTCAGTAGATAATCAAACTCGCCTCCCTTGTAATAAGGCCTGAGTACATAAAGAAAATTATTCACATCAAAGTCCTTCTCCTTTACTTTATCTCCTTCCAAAATTGAGATAAAATCCACCTTCAGGAAATCATAGAAGCTATTGAAACAGGGAAATATCTCTGCATTATTATCCAATTTCTCGTAATAAAGCTGAAGGGCATTTGAGAGCGCTACATACTCGCTCCGGTTAAAAGTTTCGTCGTCTTTTTTCCAGAGTGCGAGCAGAAGCGTTTTAATGCTCTCTTTTTTCTCCGTATCCAGACTGTCTCCTACTGAAATATAAAATGGGTTAAAACGGATAGGATTCTTTTCATCGTAAGTAAAATAATAACCGTTTACCATATCGCAGAGCCCTTTATAGCTGTGCCCGACATCCACCAGCACAATATGCGTTCCCTGCTCGTAATAGCTTCTCACCATATGATTGGTAAAAAAGGACTTGCCGCTGCCCGAAGGTCCCAATATAAACTTATTGCGATTGGTGCAGATTCCCATCTTAACAGGCTCATCACTGATATCAACATGAACTGGTTTTCCTGTCAGCCTGTCTCCCAGCCTGATACCGCACGGACTCAGCGAAGATTTATATCCCGTTTCCATATTCAGAAAGCATACCGCCTGTTCAGTAAAGGTGTCGAAGGTGTCATTCATGGGAAAGTCCGCAGCATTTCCCGCCATTCCAGCCCAATAGATCTGAGGAGCTCCGACAGTTTCCTGCTTGGCAGCCGCATCCATCTGCGCAAGAGCTGATGACACTTTGTTTTTAATCTCTTTCAAGTCTTCCTTATCCGTGCTCCAGGCCAGTACATTAAAATGGGCTTTAACCGGAAGCCTCTGCTGTGATACTGCCTCGTTCAGGAAATCATTCGTCGCATCCCTGGCAATCATATTCTCCCGGCTGTAGGCAGAGAGTGACTGCAGTCTGAGTCGCTTGCTTTCCAGCTTTTGGATGGTTTTCTGTGAATCCTCAATGAAGATATACTGATTGTAAATATGATTACAGGATAAGAGCTGGCCGAGGGTTGACGCAAAACCAATACTGAATTTGGTCTTATCGGTTGAATAGCGGTCAAAATTGATTCTCGATCCGCATAATCCAGGCAGATCAGCTGCATCACCAAGAGTAAAGAGCAGACAGTGTTTATCCCCTACCGCTAATCCCTCATCAAACCTTATATCCTTAAATACGAATGAATCTTCACGTTCTGACAAAAAACAATACTTTTCCACCAGCCCTATTCTTCTGCTCTCGCTTCTAAGCGATTCATTATGCAGACGCTCCAGCTTTATAAATCCGCTGTCTTCCATAATTCTCTTAAACTGGCCGCAGGTATCTTCAAAATCCTGCAGAAGCTGCGGTTTTAAGGTTTCCTCTGGAACTATGGAACTTCTAAGCAGATTAGAAAACAATGAGGTTGCATTTCTTCTTCCCGCCGGTTTCTTGGTCAGCATGATATAGCAGGAATGATCCAGAAATGGTCTCTCGTTAAAGAAACGCTCGCTGCTTCTGGTCAGAAAACTCCTGTCTTCACTTGAAAAATCAGCTCTATAAGCACTTTCTAAGAACCAGTCCTGTTTATGAAAAACACAAAACTTCGGCAGCACCTTTAACGCCTTTATCCATGACTGGTGGAAAGCTTCATACTCCTGGTCTGAGAGCGTAAAAATTTCAGGCAGTTCTGCCTTAAAAACTATAGTTACATCGCCCTGTTTTGATAAAATGCAATCATGCTCCACTGCCATAACCGGCAGCTGCTCTTCCATCCTCTTCTCCATCCTTTCTTCATTATGTAATTAACGTTCTGTACCTATACCTTCATAAAAACCTCTCTGCTGTAGACTTTAATCCACTTTGGAATCTGTTTTTTAGCCAAAGCCTTCATCATGCCGTATTCTCCGTAGGTATTACTCATTCTGTATATTTTAAAAACTAGAAAGCCTCCCGCCGTTCCAATAAAACAAATGCATATCAAGGAAGGCACTCCAATTATATACAGGGCAGCGAACAGAATCATAAGACCTACAACACCTCCGCCCAAATACCAGATGTACTGCGCTTTAAGTCCCTTAAATTCTATACTCTGATTGATTCCTTTATTGATAGAATAAACACTGTTACTCATCTTCTCTATCGTTTAAACCCCGAAAAAGGATTTAATTACAGTAGCTACTACCACCAGAAACACACAGCTTCCAAACCAGGCTGCAGCGACTTTTCCGGTATCAGGATCTCCGGCATTCCATTTCTGGTAGACCTTTACTGCCCCTATAAGCCCGAGGATCGCTCCTACTGCATACATTAACTCAGTGCCGGCATCAAAGTAACTTCTCACTTTCTGGTTGGCTTCATTAATTCCCGCCACACCATCCTGGCTGTAAATAACATTACTAACCAGAATCATCAGGAGCGACGATCCCATAGCTCTAAATCTTCTAAAAAGATTTTTAAATTTCCATCTCCATTTTTTCATCACAAATCATTTTTAAAGTTATTCTTAATAAAAAGAAGAGGAATACCACCGTTGCAGCTCTATTTTTCCTGTCACATAAAGCCATACCGCACCAGAGAGAACGGGGAATATTCCTCCTCTGAATTTTTTAAAATACCGGTCCTTCCCAAAGACTGTCTGCTTCGCTCAGCGTTAAAAGCAGATTGGGATGCTTTTGAGATTCAAAGACCATTTGTTGGTTAATGTTTTCTCTGAGGGAGGAAATTTTGACATAAGGATATTCATCCAGAAGCATTCGCAGGTAGTTTTGAAACTGCTGTTTTGTTAGTCGTTTTTCAGCACTTTCTTTAACTGCTTCTTTAATACGCTGCGACAGATTTTCCGCATCTTCCAGGGTATCAAAAGATTTCGGAAATGAATCGGATATCGATTTTATATCCTGTAAACTTTTAGAAGTTTTTTTTAGAAATGGTATTTGCAGTTTTTTTTCACCTGATAAGATTTTTTTTAAATCACTACTGTGAAATTTCAGTAAGATTATTAGATACCAGAAAATTATAGCAATACCAGCCGCGGTCAGATAACTGCCCCATGAAATATTTGTAAACATAGCTCCTCATTTTATCGTTCAACATTTTATCCTCCTCTATGAAAATCACCATCCGTTAAATTTTGATGGGATTTATTCTACAGGTCAAAGGAACGATAAGAATAAATTTTCTACAAGTACAACTTTTCTGTACCCTTTTTGTACCCTTTAAAAATGCCCGAATTTAAAGGGCTTTCAGATTACACAAGACAATAAAATCTAGTACGTTTTTATCTTACGGATTATTTTTTCAAGACTTTCAATCGCAATTTCCTTATCACGATCTTCTGCAGTATATGACTTGCTTCTCACTGACTGGTAAGAAAGATTTCTTTTTACGGGAGTAGAAAGATAAGGTACTATACTTTTAAATATGTAATTCATAGACTTGGCCTTAATAATTCTCGCCTCATCTGTAGCCCTTAAAATAAGTCCAATCTGATCTCCTGAAAGTATACATTCAAGTTTTGAATCTGCCTTCTCCACAAATTCACTCCCGGCAGAAGCATCAATCTGTTCCTGTATTAGAATTGCAGCCTTCTTTTCAGCAAATCTGATTTCGCTGGAGAACCAGTATTCCAAAAATGAAATAAGATTCTGTTGAGATGGATTAAAGGTTAATTTTAAATCTGCGTTTATTTTAGACAGTTTCTTGCAGAAGTATAGCAGCTTTTCAAGTCTTTCAGATAAATTCTCAAAACCTTCTAAATACCTGCCTATTCTATTAACCAGTCTCTCGCTATATTCTCTGGAATTAAAATTCATTCTTATAAGCATAAGATCAAGATTTGAAAAACCTTCAGATTCCGTAACTTGATCGTTTAATTTTTCAAGTTCCATGATTATCTCTCGATAATACAAAATCTGGCGATAGGTATACTTGCTCTTTCTGCTGTTTTGAAGTGGCGCAGCAAGAAGATCGACAACAAACTCCAATTCTAAATCATTCTCCCCAGTATTTTCTTTTTTTTTAACCAGATTCTTTAAAACCTCGAGTGCTTCTTTTTTCCAAATTGAAAAATAGCTGTAGGACACCCTTTGGTCCAAGCTCATAAAGGACGAATATCTGATTTCTACAAATGACAGCAAATCGTCCAGAGAATTAACGATCAGGTCAAATATTCTAAAAAATTCAGGAGAATTGAATTTTTCGATTGTTCTTATTTCTACTACCCTGTCTATTAAAAAAACCAATGAAGAATGATATTTTCTTATAAGTAGTCTAATCTGCCTTTTACTTTTCAGCTCGAAAAAAGAATATTTAATATGAATTTTAATTTTTTTTGATTCAGATACTATTGTTTTACTCAAATTCTCCAATTCATATTCCGATACTTTTATAGAAGAATTATCAGTATCAAATGAATTTATAATCAACGAATCAAACCATTCCAAAGGATACATTTTAATCATCGTCTTATCGTTTTAATTAAACAATCTCTGGCAGAATAAGGAGCTGTGTTGGCAGTTTATTTTTTATTAGAACGAAATTCGGTTGGCAGCATACCGGTATGTCTTTTAAAAAATACGCCAAAGTTTTCAGCGCTGCTGAATTCTAATTCATCGGCAATATTAGCCACGGAATAGCTTGAGTCCGTAAGAAGATTTTTTGAAACATTGACAAGAGCTTCAATTATAAATGCTTTAGCTGTTTTACCTGTACTTTCTTTTACCATCTTATTCAAATGTCCTGGAGTGATAAATAATGCTCCTGCATAAAACTGAACATGATGCTGTTTTCTCAAATGTATTGATAGTACAGTCAGGAACTGTATTACAATGCTCTCCCTTCTTGAAAAGTCAAGATTTAAGTCGGGTTTATATTTCGAATGTATAAACTTGAGTTCATATATAAATAAATTAAAGCATATCCGGCGCAGCTTAGTAATTACTTCCGGTTTGTCATTGCTGTTCTGCAATACATACATTAATTTATAAATAAGTGATAAAACTTTAAAATCCGTTTCCTGAAGACTAATCTTTCGATCTGATTTTAACATTAGAAAACTAAAAGCATCCGAAAGCTCTTTTTCATAGCAATTATTAAATGCAAAATCAAAATTTGTCCTTACAAGATAAAGCTGGATATTATCCGTGGCTTCAAGCTTAGTGCATATGGAATTAAATGGAATTACCAATAAATCTTTCCGATTAACTATATTAGTTTCGTCATGAAATCTGATATTCATTTTACCACTTTTGATTAAAAGCACTGAAAAATTTGAAATGAAAAATGGGACCGGTACAATATTTTTTGCCCTATAGTCTGTAATGTATACTACATCAATACCATCATTTTCAATGCTTTTAATCTCAGTATTTAAGATTTCTCTAATCATTTTTGTTCTTTTAGTTTAGATCTCCTTTTAGATTTCATCCTTGAAAAAATATTCCATCCATGTAAAAAACTGGAAATATAAATTAGACAAACAGCAGACGTATAAAATATACGCTGTTAATCTCGGACTCTCAATTATATTGTCCTCGTAAAGTACGTACTGAACCAGCTGATCAGCAGCAAAAAGCTTCATTATAAAATAAAGGCTGCAAAGATTAAAAAGGAACAATAAAATATAAAACAAAGCTCTCTTTTTCATAAATCAGATAGATTAGAAAATTATTAATCAACTATATTAGTAGGAAGTGTTTCAACTTCAATTACGTCATTACATCATTGATGTCCGGTACTCCTACTAGTGGTGGATGTCTCCCAATCTCTGTCCTTTCTGTCCTTTTCACTAAATAAAACTGCTTCCGAAATTGAGGATATAGATAAAATGAATTCCTTTTCATCTGTTAGAAGTGTTGAATCCTGTCTTTTTGAAATCTCGTACTGAATTATAAAATCATCCACGATGTGGTACTGCTGGCCGCGAAGATTTCCGAGATTAACTATATATCCCTTCAGATCAAGTTTCAATGACGATCCCAGTGTACTTTCATCAACAATTATAAATAATGTTGAGACAGGATCCTCCGTAGAAGAAATTGTATCTAAAGCAGAACTGCTTTTCTCAAAAGTCTTTAGTTCATTTCGCCCAGGTTGGGCTTTTAATACTGAAATGATCTGCTCTTTTAATTGGGCAGGAACTAGAAGTACGTAATCTCCCGCCTGAACTTCCTTAAAGTTTTCCTCTAAAGCAGACCCATTTTTAAAATCTGCAGTTTTCTCTTTGCTGATTGCTTGGCTGGAAACCAATCTTAAATGAGAATTGTCAAAATCTTCATTTGAACATGAACCTAATAAAATAATTAAACCAGTTAATAATAAATTTTTCATAATGCAAAATGGTTTGGTTAATTGAGAACTTGTCTCAGTCCATTTTACCCGGGCCAGCAGAACTTTTGCTCAGTACTTTACTGAATCTTTTGCTGTTGAATTCAAGGCAAATCTAAATTGCAAAAAATCATAAATCAAGTGCATGTATGTGGATTTTCGGAAAATCCACTGTCGATTTCCATGAAATCAATAATGTATTTTTCTTACATTAAATATTGAAATTCAAATAATTACATTATTTTTGAAAGTTGCTCTATAGCGACTTCTACATTTTTTTTTATTAATCTGATTTATGCTTTCATCAGAGCATAAACTCAAAATTTCTATGTATTATGAAATGTAATTTATCGGTACTTCTGCTTCTATTTCTAATTAAATCTTTAACTGCCCAGAATACTCCGAACAGAATTCCTGATTCCCTTATTTTTAAAAGTTATGGATACCTGGATGATAAAATTTATCAATTCAAAAATGACAGTCTGAAAGCATCTCCATATTTATATGCCTATTTAAGAAAAGCGCGCAGTGAAAAGAATCATGAAGAGTTAGTTAATGCATATCAAAATATGCTGCATCAGTCACCTATGATTCTCCGTTTAAAATATGCAGACAGCATGGTGCATACAGCTGTAAAGTCAAGAAGTAATGAACTGATCGGATCTGCTCAGCTATCCAAAGGAATAGTCTATTACAGCCAGAAAAACTATGTAAAAGCCTATGATTATTATATTAAAGCAAATGAAAGCATTTCCAAAACCGAAAATGATTACCTGATCTACAAAACCAAATATCATATTGCTCAGATTAAATATTATCTCGGCTTCTATGATGAGGCTATTTCACTCTTTAATGAATGCGTTACATATTTTAAAAAAAATCAGGCCCGCCCCTATTTAAATTCACTGCACTCACTTAGTGTTTGTTACAACAAGATTGGAGATTACAGTAAATGCTCCGAAACTAATGCTTTAGGAATTAAAGAATGTGAGCGCCTTAAGATTCCCGAGATGGAATTATTTTTTAAGCACTCCGAAGGAATCAACCAGTTCTTTCTAAATAATTATCACACTTCTATTCAATTGCTTCAGGAAGTTATGCCGCAGTTAAACAGCATGACAGAATTTGCAAATGAATCAATTGCCAATTTTTACATTGGAAAAAACTATTGGAAACTTCAGCATCCTGCAAAAGCAGTTCCTTACTTTAAAAAGGTGGAAAAAGTATTTATTGAGAAAGGTTACATTCGTCCGGATTTAAGAGAAGTTTTTGAATTAATGATTAAATATTACAAGAAAGAAAATAACCTGAAATCCCAGTTGTATTATATAGACCAGCTTTTAAAAGCAGATTCTATATTAACAGATACCAATAAGTACCTAATGGGCAAAATTCACAAGGAATATGACACGAAGGAAATTCTCCTTGAAAAAGAAAAAATACAGCAGCAGCTTGTAAAAGAGAAATATTATGACGTTATTTTGATTAGCGTGGTTGTCGTTCTGTTCTCCACTGTCATTTATGGAACCTATAACCACTTTGAAACCAAAAAGCGCAATAAGATCAAATTTGATCTGCTTCTGAAAAAAAATGAACAGAGCAGCTTACAGAAACAGGCACCCGATAAATTCGAAATAACCGATATTTCCCAGGAGACTGTACAGCAGATAATAAGACACCTTGAAAAATTTGAAAGGGACAAAAAATTCCTGCACAAAGAGGTAACACTAGCCACTTTAACTGTAAGGTTTAATACTAACAGCAAATACCTCTCAAAAGTGATATACCATCGCAGCGGCAAGCGTTTTGCTGATTATATCAATGACCTAAAAATTGATTATCTGGTGGAACTGCTGCGAAACTCAAGCATGCATAGAAATTACTCCATCGGCTCCCTTGCTGAGGAAGCCGGTTTTACTTCTACTCCCCGATTCACCAATGCATTCCACTCTAAAACAGGAATTTCGGTCAGTTATTTCCTTAAGGAATTGAAAAAAGAGAATTCGTGAAAATATTTTGTTAGCAATACCGTTTTCATTTATGGCAAAATTTTACTTTTGCCCACTTAATTTAAAAAAATTGTATAATGAAAGACCTAGTTGCAAAAATCAACGCTGAAATCGAAACATTCAAAACAGAAGCTGAATCATTATCAGAAAAAGGAGTTAAAGCTGCTGGGGCAAGGGCCCGCAAATCTTCTTTAGAAATCGAAAAACTTTTGAAAGAGTTTAGAAAAGTTTCTATTGAGGAATCTAAGAAATAATTTTCAGCAGTCTTACTTACTTTTAAAAGAAGAGAATGGGGTTTTTAAGCCCCATTTTTTTATGCTTTTTTTTATAGTTATTCTGTCGGTTGATCCTTCATGTTATTTTTAAGCGGAACTATATTCTTAATTTTTTAAGAAGGGAATATTAGATGTTTTCAGCAGGCAGCCTCTCCCGCTTTACGCTGCAAACGAAATTCACTGAACTCCGATGAGATAAAAAGTAAGTGAAGTAATCTTTTATGCCGGAGCCCGGCATAAAAGGATTTCCGTTTCAATCGGGGCTGGAGAAAACATGCTGCTTTTTTATAAACATTTAAAAGTGATAATTATGCTGAGGTTTATATTAAGGGAAGAGTATATAAATGTTTTGGTAGTAGCTTTTGCTGTTTAATTAAACTTTCATAATTTTTCTCTGTAAAAAAGCTGTTTTTATCTAAGTTTGATTGGTTTGGTAATTCCAGGCATCCTTACATCTTTCTTTGTATAATAATTTTCAATGTCGTCTCGATACGAATGAATGAATATTTTGTCATTTTCTTTCTCAACAGATAAAGGGAATTTATTTTCTAACAAGAAACCTAAAATATCTATTCATCCTGAAATTCAATATCATTTCTTTCATACAGACCGAATCTGTTTTCAATATAATCTTGAAATCCTTTTCATCTTCGATTAAATCAGAAAATATATTAATATTTTTCTAACCATTTTTGTATTCCATTATAGTCTTTTAAGTCAAGTTGGTTTTCAACAAGTTTTGCTTCTTCAATTGCATCTTTTGTAAAGAAACTTGTAGTAACTATAATACTTTTATTTGGGTTTCTCGTATAATGGACACCTTGAACTTTCCTTATAATTCCAACGTCAATTTTATTGTCTGGAGCATACCTTTTACATTCAACGTAGGCAAGAAAATTTGTTACCTCATTTCTTATGTTAGCTATTATGTCACGACCGCCATCTCTTGTTGCTTTTGTGAGTTCTATTGTAAAACCTAAATCTTCAAGAATACTAGCAATTAGTTCTTCAAATTTTCGTGGATTTATGTCATATAACTTTTGAGGATATTTTTTGAAAAACTTTTTTATTTCCACACTTATATCATTAACGATTAGTGTTGATTTTTTATCAAATAAAGTTGATTTATATAAATCCTTTTCAATTTTGCCAGCCTTACCAATGTCATACATTTTTTTGGTAAGTTTTTGAGTTGCTTCTTCCTCAGTATTGATAGAAACTTCACCATCCGAAAATCGATATTCTCCATCTTCTTCCAAACTCATTATAACATAACTCCAGTCTTTATCAATATTATCAATTAGTACAGTTCCCAGAATATTTTCTTCGTCATCAGAAAACCAAGTAATTTCACTTGCAATACCAATTAATGTGGGACTTTTATTAAAGTTATATTTGTTGAATTTATCTTCGGAAATCTCTTTTAATGCCATAGTTTTAAAATATTTGCTAATAACGTTGTTAGTTTCTGTTATCTGTAGTTTTTATTTAAATCCGAATAGTTCCGTTTCTTGAAAATCAATTATTCCTTTTTTGCGTAATATTTCTGTATATGCATCTATTCTCGTTGCGATTAATCTGTTTCTATTTGATATTGACCACTCATTCATAATTCCAACTAATTTTGGTTCGCTTTTCAAATCAAAATAATTTATATACCATAGCCCACATCCACTAATTCCAAACAAATCAGGTCCGTAACTAATTGATTTAGATTTTAGATTGGGTGTGTTTTGTCGATCATATTCTACAATAAGATTTAAAAATTCATCTCTTTTTAATTTCTTGTACTCATTTATATTCACACATTTTGTGATACCAATAAATGGAATCGAGTGAAAAGAATTTCTTGAATGTGATTTTTTTGACCAACTACTTGGATATCCAAAAACTATGTAACTCATAAAATCAACCGAAGAATGGTTAATCTCTAGATTTGAACTTTCAAGAAAGGAATAATCTATGCTTAAATCTTTTACAGATTGATTGTCCAAAATTAAAATTGCCACATCTAATTCATCAGACTTTCGATCTTTTATTGGGTTATTTTTAATAATATTCCCGCCAGGTTTAATTAATGTTTTACCTTCTTCGATTGGTATGAATAATTTTTCAAAATCATCAAAAACATGAGCTGCAGAGAATAGGAAATATTTCGTTCCAATTTTTACAAAAACACCTGTCCCATGTTGCTTGTAAGAATCCAGATTTTTAAAAAGTGTACATGTGAAATTCCTAATTTTTGGAAGGCTATTTATATATTTTTCTGCAATTTCTTTCATTATGTCTGGTTTAAAATTACAGATAATGTTCTGGTACTATAGGGGGTTTGGTACTAAATTAAGCCCAATTTCGGATTTGCCAAATCATTCCTAATACAAAAACAGCTTACTATTAAGCCTATTACTTAAAATCGTTGCAGTAACTGTTGCATGATGTTTTTTATATGTAATATTCCTTTCTATATTCGTTTATTAATTGTCCAACAGATTTTGTTCTTGAAATATCTTTAAAATGATTGAGCTCAGTTAATCTGTAAATTATACTTGTTTTTGAAACTTGAAAAAAATATGCTAAACTATTTATTAGATCAAAAACTATTTTTCGGTTTTCATATTGGTCGTTAAAATTAATTGATCCTTTACTTATGTTTTTTCTGTTTTGATAATGATAAAGTTTTGCAATAATTGAAGTATCTGCTAACAAAAACGAAACTGAAAAATAATTTGCTTGCCATTCTATCCAATGTCTTGGATTTTCCAAATTATTTTTTCCAGTCATAAAATTGTGTTCGGAATCAGAAAATGAATCATATGTTGTTTGATTAATTGCTAGATTTTGATGTAAAATAAAATGCCCAATTTCGTGACAAAGTACAAACAAATGTCTTTGTGTTCCGATTATTGACTCATTAATTGCAATTATTTTATTTTCAATATCACAGCTTCCAAGAATATTACTATTTCTCGAAATTGTTTCCAGTGTAACACTATAGTTCTCGCGTAAATAATTTGTAATAGTTTTTAAATCTAATCCGTAACCTGAAATAAGTAAATCTTTACTAATTATATTAAGTTCCTGATTTGCAATTTCTTTTATTTGTTTCTTATCTAGTAAATCGATTCCATAGCCAACTTTTTCTACATTTGGCGATAAGGATTCTAGAATTTGTTTGTCAACAATTTTTTCTAAAGTTTCAATTCCAGAATCAATCAATTTTTCATCGATTGAATCAATTAAAAGTTGAATTCTATTTTCTACTACCCCGTTTCTTTTATGTAATATTATTTTGAAATTTTCAGTTGAATCACCTTGAATTACCATCATTCCAATTTTTTCTGCGTGGGAATATGCGCCTTTTTGAAACGGCATATTACTTATAAAAATGCCTTTTGCATTTACACCAGAAACCTGTTGAATATCATTTTGAAATTTCTGTACTTTTTCAGCAGGAATTCTTGAAGAATAATTTTTGCATTCTATAAAATAAATCATAGAATATCTTTCAGCATTTGGTGCCCACAACTCGATGCTTATGTCGAATTGAACATCTTCTCGATAAATTGACGGATATTTCTTTTTTGTAAATATTCTAACATTTTCTTTTAGAAATATTAAATCGCCATCATCTAACATTTTGTTGATTATAGCTAAACATTTTACTTCAAACAAATCTCCTTTTTTAACAGTATTCATTTAATGTTCTAAATTTAAGATGTTGATTGTTTGTGCTTTACGTTCGGTTTCTTTAAAAGGTCTTACAACGTTCTCGCGCCTTTAGCCGTTTGCGACTTGCAAAGGCGAGTATTTTCGGCTAAACGAAAATGCGATAAAAAACGCTAATTCCACTAAATTCGCAAATAGTTATAAACGTGTGTTAGGCGTAGTATTTATGAATTCCAAAATACGTCTATTATCTTTTATAATTTGTTCAAGTTTATTTCTGTCAATTACAACAATATTCGAGTTTTCAAAAATAGTATTTTCCATATTTACATTGGTAATAAAAACTAATTTTTCATTTTCTAAGTATTTACTATAATATTTTAATTGTCTAAAAAAATCTGTTTTATTTCGTTTGTTATTTAAAATCTTAAATTCAAAATAATATTTCGCATCATTTAAAGTGGCTTGCAAATCAGTCCTTAAGTTATTATCTAAGGATTGTTCTAGGATATTGTAGAATGAGGTTTTTTCAAGTAGATGAATAAAAAATTTGGTAAAAGAGATTTCGTTCATATCATCGATATCACTAATAGTAATCTTATCCTGATAATTTTTAATTTGCTCTATATCAACTATATTATTAAAATTTTGAATTTCATTAATCTCAATTATAAGAACCCCATCTTTATTTAAAATGTAATGATCATTATCAACATTTGTATCAGAATCATTTTCATAATCGACAAATGAAATAAATCCTTCATAAGATAACAGTCTTCTGTCAACTCCCACAAACAAATATTTATTTTCATCAATATTGTAAAAAGATCCAACAAAGTTTATATTCTGATAATTTACTGATGGATCGTTAGTTCTTATACTATTAAAAGTTTGATTTTTTAAACTTTGTTCATTGGGAGAAATCATTCCTTCCAATCTTTTTCTCATTTGAGAATAATATTTACTCAATTTACTATTCCCTAAAAACCCAAATACTGAAGCATAATGACCAGCTCTTAAAATATGATTTTCCATAATCGGTGAATTATTTCCATTTTCAATAGGAGGATCTAAAAATCTGTTAGTGCTAACGGAATTTTCCTTTAATACTGTCATTGATGCAACTTGAATATCGCCTGTTACTTTTGTCTTTTGGACTAAAGCATTTACTTGTTGAATCATTGATGTAGCAAGACTAATCGAACCTTTTGATTCAACAACTAAGATTTGATTATTTGTTAATTGACATTTCCAATCAGGTCGTTTACCATTGCCATATATTTTTTGTATGGTAGAACTTTTTATGTTAAATAAACTTTCGGCAATTACTACAGATATTCCTACTCCAAAATCCTCTGAAATTGATTTGATTGTTTCTGAACCATTTATTCTTCTTGTTTCATTAATTTTAATTCTAAATTCGTTAGTGTTACCATAGATTTTTTCGACCAAATCGGTCTTGTCTAAATATTTTAGACGATTTGATGGAGCATACCTTCTTGATTGAATTGCTCCAATGTGGTATATTAATTTATATAGATTGAAAGTAATTATTCGGGTTGTAGAAATTTTATCCGCACTTTTTACAAATGGCAATAATAGAGGGTCAATCTCAATTATAATATTTCTATTAGAAAATCGCAATGTAATGTCCCTTATAAATGCCATATTTTTCTTTAATATTACGTCTAACATAGGAGTAGCTGTTGCCACTAGCCTTATTCTTGATTATAAATTTTCTTTATATGCTCTAATCCTTCTTTTCCTTCTTCTGTAATGCGATTTGAATCTCCAGCATCCCAATCACCATCATAAAAAAATGCCATAAGTTTTGTCAGATTATTTGTCATACTGTTAAAAACGCCTTTTAAACTCTCTTTGAAATCAGATTCATTATGTTCATCGTTTCTAGATTCATATCTTCTGATTAAAAAATTTCCGTGAATAACATCTTTTAATAAAGTTTCTGTTTTTTCTTTCCCCCAATTTGTATTGTCAAATGGAGTTGTAGTGTTTCTTGCAATAACTTTTTTGGATGATAGTTTATTAACAAGTATTTTAAAAAATTCAAGGATCAGAATATTAAAATTTATTAGAAATGATGGATCATTTACATAAAAATTTTCAAGATCTTCATTGTAATTTAATCTTTCTTCTGATTTTACAAATTTTATAATATGACTTTTGGTTGAATCAAGTTTTGAAGATTTATGAACGATTGAATTTCTTAGATTTTGTACTATTAGAATTTGTTTCCAGATTTCATCAAAATCTTCGAAATCAATTTCAGCTACTAAAGTTATATAACGTTTACATTTTTCAATATCACTGCCATACAAATCAGAAATTTTAACTTTAGAAAATTTTTTCCTTGCATCTAAATCACAAAAATCTCTTAGCTCATTTTCAAAGAATGAGAATTGTGAAACTAAAATCGAATTATAAGTGATTGCAGGGAACGTTTTATGATATTTTTGATGTTCTTCTGAAAGAAACATATTTACTTCTTCATCACCTTCATTTTCAGCAATTTGCTTTTGGTATTCTTTTTCTAGTTCTCTTTGTTTTTTATTGAGAGTTTGAGCCGTGTCATTTATATATTCTTCAAAAGAATTCATTTCTATTTTTATTGAAGATAGTTTTATACGGAATAAATTTAATCCTCTAGGTGTTCTTTTATCGTTCATTTAGTTGATTCTTCAAGGTTGCTGGTTACGTTCTGGGACTACAGTGGGTTTGGGACTAAATGAAGCCCCAATATTTGGATTTGCTAATTCATACCAAATACAAAACCAATTTTCCATTAAGACTATTGCCCAAAACCGTTGTAGCTATTAGCGGTAGTTATTATTTTGAAGTAATTCATAAAAGCTACGAATAGTATTTTTGATTGCGTTACGAGCAGCTTCATCCTTAACATATCTAATTTCCTCTATAAACGCTCCATTATCTATTAATTCTTTAAAAACTTTTGGCCTTTCTTCCTCTGGAATGTTTACACTGTCACATATATCGTCAAACGGACTGGACTTACCACTTAAAATACAAATTTCACTTCCTTTCAGCGGGACTTCTAAAATAACTTCATTTTGACCGTCTTCAAAATGATAAATTGCGTCACATTCGTCTGGGTTTCTTTCTTTAAAATTTTCTATATCTTTAATAAAATCCTCACATTCCCAAAGCTTGTTTATATTTAGTATTACTTCACCTTTTTTTGGAATATGCTCAAAGATAGCAGCGGTTACTGCACCATCTCTAAATAGTCCTTTAAAAAATTCAGCATATCTAACATCTGTAGTCCAACTTGTAACTCCTTCAATTTTATTGTCATTTATGATGATGTCGACTAACTCTCCTTGGTGGAGATAACGTTTTCTATAGCAAGGACAATCGACAGTTTTGTACTTTATATCAATTGTCTCGCATTCCTTTTTTAAAGCACTGGTAAACTCTTTTTTTTTCTCTTGATCTTCTGACCAACCTTTTTGCCATCTATTAAGTGCTTTAAAAAACTCATCGTTAAATTTCATAGGATAGTTATTATAGATTTTGAATATATGTTATTTTTTCTTCAAGTTTTTTAGTGTCCATTTTACCTTTTGCTATTTCTAAAGCTTTTTCGTAAAAAGGTAATATATAATTTGAAAAATTCTTCTTCTTAAATGGATTGGTTTCTTCTTCCATTCTTTGATATTTTGAATCTCCGGTACTACAGCGCGTTTGGAACTAAATTAAGTCCATAATTAGGATATGCCAAATCCTCCAAATACAAAACCAACTTCAAATTAAGCCTAAAACCCAAATTTCTTTTAGCGTGTGTTGGCAGAAGTTATTATATCCATTCTAAATTTGTTGTGAAGAAAATTTGTTGAATTGTCAAATACGTAGTTATAAGAATTAAAGTAATTATGAAAACAAATTCAGAAGTTCTGAATATAATATCTTTTTTAAAAGCATAAAGAGTAATTATTCTTATGCATAATAAAATTATAATTATTGTCCATAGAATATATATTGAAGAATTATAATTTTGAGTTTTAAAATTTTTCAAGTCTTTATAAATAAAACCTTTTTTCGTTCCTTTAATTCTTGAATCTAAATTAAACTTTAAATCATTGTTTTGATCGTTCAATTTTGTAAATAAAATATTAAAACTAGCTCCATCACCATATTCTAAAGCTTCATCATTTGATAGTTTAATGGAAACTGTATCATTGATTTTTGAATAATCAAATTTTAATTCTTTTCTACTTTTTTTGTCAAGTGAGACAGATAAAATTTTGATACTATCATTCGAATAGAATCTTATTGGCTTGATTTTAACAAAGTCGCTAAAATCAATATAATTTTCTCCATCGTTCCAAAGAATTAGATTTGTGAAATAAATATTACCTACCTCTTTATTTTCATATAAAATTTTTAAGTCTTCATTAGTTTTTTTTGCAATTAGTTCAGATGGAGTGTAATAGTACGATGGACTTTTATATGTTTTTGAAATGAAATAAAAAAATGTTCCTAGTAATATGCTAAACGCTAAAGCCGTAATGGGATTACATAAAAAAAGCCACACTTTTTTACCCAACTCTTTGTTGATTATTATCATTTCTTTCAACGTTTTTAATTATATATCTTTTTATATGTCCTGAATTACTCTTTACAACATCTATTTTTAAAAGTATTTTTCCTTCTCCAATAACTTGGTTTGCAGCATGTAATGACCAACTTAAAATTCGTTTTTCTTCATCTGTCAAATCTTTATGACAATGAAATGAAATAGTTCTTCTTTGAAAATCATCGTAAAATCTTCCAATACCACTTAAATTATTATATTTTGTTACGTTACCAAGTACGTTTTCTAACTCTTCTGGATCATTTTGCGACATTACATAATCATAAGTCTCTCTGTCAAATTTTAATACAGTTCCAATTCTAGGACGTCTAATTTCTATTACAATATTTTTGTCATTTTGAATAGGACGATGTATGAGTTGTAATGGTCTTTCTAAAGCATGTTCTATTTCTTGAGTTAGAAAATCATTTTCAGCAATTAATTTTCTTGTTTTATATTCTGTTAATTCAGCGTCTCGTCCCGTTGCTTGTCTCCAGGTAAAATTTATAAAATCCCAAAAAGCTGCTGCTAGAACAGAAGATCCAATTGCTTGAATTGCTGGATTTTCAAAGACAATTGTAACCAATTCAATAAAACTTCCTTTTTTTGGAGGGTGTAAATAAAAATTTACATTTGGTATTGAATCAACTCGATGTCTAACGGCTCCATCGTTTACTAGTGCGTGCGAAGTTATACCTAAAGCTTTTGCTAGTCCTGACATTGAAGCAGCAGCATCATATAAATCTAATAAACTCTCATCAGCTTTTCCTCCTGTATATCTTATTGTAAATTTAATTTCTATAGACATATTTTATTTATAATTCGAGTTAATTTCGGTATTGTTCTATTAATAAGTGATTTATTGTATTACTGTATGCATAATCTATTTAAGACGTCTTTTTTTTACGAAAATGGCCGAATTTCTGCCAACGTTCTCTCTCTACAAGCAGTTTGGAATTAAGGAAGCCAAATCTTCGGATAAACACAAATTTATCTGATACAAGACCAACTTTAAATTAAGCCAAATACCCAAATTGCTTGTAGTGTGTGTGTGTTGGCAGTAGTTTTTTATTTTTCGCCATATGAATATTCCTCTTCACAATCTTGGCAAAGATTTTCAATCATATCTTCATTATCGAATTCTTCACCGCATTTTTGGCAAGTTTCAGTGTTCTTTGGAATAATGTAAATTATTTCTTCTTCAAATCCTTTTCTATCATATGTTACTTTACTTATATAGTTTAATCCACAGCCTTCACACTCTTTCTTTTCATTATGCTCTTCTAGAAAAATAGTATTTATTGTGCCACAATTAATACATTTAAAATGCTCAGTACTACACCAATCACAATATCCGACTTCAATCAAATTTGGAGTTTCTTTCGTGTCCGGAATAGCAAAATTCTGAGAAAAGTCAAATGTTAATTGGTCGTGATTTTCTATATACTTAAGCCTTTCGTCGATAAGTTCTACATTTCTCCCAAAAGAAATTTCATTAAACCTGTCATTATTTTCTCTACAAACTTCACAAAACTCTGGTGAATAACTCCAATTTTCTTCGTTTTGCATTTCTTCGATGTATTCTAATTCTTCTTTGCTTATTATATCTTCTTTAATCGTTTTTAATGCTTCTCCAACTATTTTATAAAATAGACATTTTACATCATTAAATTCTTTTTTTAAATCAGGATGTAATGTTTTTTTTCCGTCTCTTTTTTCACAAAAATCATCCGTATTATATGTTACGAAAATTGCGTTCTCAATTTTTTCCTTTTTTAAATATTCAAGTAAACTAAAAATAATTAACGCATCAGCGAAACTATTTTTTAATTTAAATGGGGCTTTTTTCTGTAAAGCATATTCACCACATTTTTTGTAAATACTTTCATCAGCATTTATGATAATAGCTTGCTGAGAAAATAATTTATCTATTAATTTTATATTCTCAGTTACTGCATCTTCAATCTCTTTCTTTTTTAAATTGAATTTATCAACAAAATCTTCGAAATAGTCATTATCATCTTTCTCATCAAGTAGAAATTTTAAAATATCTTTTTCTCCTTTTTCTCCTAAAAGTTTTAATAATCTATCTAATGCTTCTTTAATTTCTCCAAAATGCTTTAAACTTCCTTGTTTTACATTTTTCTCTTTGTTGTTTTCCCATTCAGTAACAACTTGTAAAGGGAGCAATATTTTTATATTTCCTTTTTCTACTTCACTATTTAGGTAGTGAAGCAGTTTCACCGGTTCAGTTCCATTTGCTAAGTAAATCCAAGTATTAGTGTCTAATGTTATATAATGCATAGTGTTTTTCTGATTCTGTCTTAAAATTACTGCCAACGTTCTGGTACTGTAGCGGGTTTGGAACTAAATTGAGCTCTATTATTTGATTTGCCAAATCATCCCTAATACAAAACCAACTTTCCATTAAGCCAATTGCCCAAAACCGTTGTACCTGTTATATGTCATTGTTCTTACGCTTTGTCAAGGTCTAGTAGTCTCCATTCGGCTGTTAAACCATTTTGGTCAATGATAGAAAATAGTGTAGCAACGACTTTATCATTTTCTTTTAGTTTTTTGTCTTTGTAATATGTTCTTTCACTTTCTGGATATTCTACAATTGCTATTAGTCCATTTTCGAAATCTTGTAATGAAATTTCGTCAAAGTCTTCATCAACTTCTTTTACCAAATATGAGGCTGTTCTAACTTGAAATTTTGTCTTAGGGTCAAAAGCTATTGGGAATTTTAAAAGATGTGAAACTGCATTTTTTACTTTCACAGCTATCTCATCAGTATTTTTTATATTCTCTCCCGAACCAATTCCTGTTATTATTGATGTAAATTCATTTGCACTTATCGCAGAAGTGTCTCCTAATATATCTTTAAGAGTGTTTTTTAAATTATTCAATGCTGTGAGTGCATCAGTCTTAAGTTGTATATTGGTCTTTTGTTTGAAGTTTTGATTGTAATGTAAACAGTCGTTGCGAATACTTCTAATGCTGTCCAAAAGAGAATGTGTGGAAGTCGAAATTAAATTGTCATTCTTTAGATTAGTGAGTCGGTTGTATTGTGTTAAACTTTCATACTGTGGCTTCCCTAAAGATATAGCTAAGTATTTAAGGAAGTCTTCACTGGCGACTCCAACTAGAGCAGTACATCCTGTAAAAAAGCCTAATTCATAAAGTTGCTCTGATTCTCGAATGAGTTTTATGAAATCACTAATATTTTTCAAGTAATGAATTTCGTTTATTTCCCATTTTCGCTCGACTATATCGTCAACATTGTCCCCAAACCACTTTTGTAATACTTGTTTGTAACTGTCCTTATCTCGTTTTATATATTCAGCTCGTTTCTCTAATGGAACTACACTGTAGTTGTATTTATGAAAATCTATATACATTGTTGTGAGTTTTTATTATGGCACATAACTTAATTATTTAAGCAATTTATTGCTTAAATAAGTTCCATCTTGGTTGGCTTTATGCCATTGCCCAAATTTCAAGACCAAACCTACAAAACCGCTTTCGTATTAGTTTACGGTTTTCCATAATCTGTGTCATTAATAAGGTGCAAAATAATTCTTTTAATATGTAAAAGACCCCGTACAAATACCTGTTTTAATTTTTTTCTTGAGCATAAAAAAAAGATGCCTAAGCATCTTTTTTTGTTTTTTTATAATTAGAAATATTCCCTTTCACATTCTATAAAGAATTGAGATAATGTCATCTCTTCTTTCCGCAAAATTTTTATTAATGTATTTATAGGAATGTTATATCCTTCATCACTGGCAATTTTTGAAATTGTACTAGTTACAAGATCACATTGATTGCCATAGGATGTAAAACTAATATCTTTTCCTTCCTCATCTTTTTTGTCAATTATCCATTTTTTGGCAATGAAGTTACAGATATGCTTTTTGGAAAGCATATTTTTAGGTCCTAAAGATGTAGATTTATTTGCCGTCAATTTATGTGTATTAATTAACAAAATAAATTCATTTGTTGAAAAAAATCGTTTGCGATAGCAAACGGTAAAATAATTTTGTTATATTTGCTTTCAATCCATTAGGATTGTATTTTTGCGATTCTTCAAATAATAATATTGAAGCATTCGCTTAGAATCTCGGCTCAAAACTTGGCAGTTTAAACCACGAGATGATAAGTAAGATGCTCACGTCTATTGGCGTGGGCTCACTTATTCGTGGAGGTCATGCCAAGTACCAGAGACGTTTAAGATGAGTTCCACGCTTTTTTTATGTTCAAAACTCTCGGATTATTCTTAGCGATATTTCTTCTTTTTTACTTTAAAGTCTCGCTTTGATTCAAAGTCGAACCTTAAAATTATTAATGCCTATGTCTTTAAAAAACTTCTTTATGTCCATTAAGCCGTTTACTTGATGCATAAAAAATGGCCCTCTACTGCAGCGACCAAACTAGAGCAGAGGACCGTAGCTAATCAAATATCATTTAACTAACCAATCCCAATATTATGAATTATTTTTCATTTTACAAGGATGGGAAAGCTGTTTATTGCCTAATTTTTATAGGGCTTATATTGTCTTTTTCATCTTCTTCAGCACGAAATTCAAATCGGAGTTTCAGTTTTATTTTTCAACAGAATCAAGTTCAGGGCGTTATTACTGACGGCAATGCACCTCTGCCTGGTGTAACTATTTCAGTTAGAGGCAGGGGAGATGTCAACTCCATAACTGATTATGCAGGACAGTATTCAATTTCTGCGGGCATTAATGATACTCTTGCCGTTTCTTTTATAGGTTTTAAAACGAAATTTATTCCTGTTTCAGGACGGGGAAAAATAGATATCGTCCTTCAGTACGATACAACAACGCTTCAGGAAGTACGCGTTAATGCAGGTTATTATTCTGTCAAAGAAAGCGAGCGTACAGGAAGCATCGCCCGCATTACTTCAAAAGATATCGAGACCCAGCCTGTGACAAATGTACTCGCAGCAATGCAGGGACGTATGGCTGGAGTAAATATAGTGCAGAATACGGGAATGCCAGGCAGTGGGTTTTCTATAGAAATACGCGGGCTCAACAGTCTAAGAAGCGATGGAAACAGCCCTCTTTACATAATTGATGGTGTACCATATTCTTCACAAGGCATAGGCAGCAGCTATACTTCAGCAAACATGCCGGCACAAAACAGTCCTCTAAACAGCATTAATCCGTCCGATATAGCATCAATCGAAGTTTTAAAAGATGCTGATGCAACTGCTATATACGGTTCTAGGGGGGCAAATGGTGTCGTGCTAATTACTACTAAAAAAAGCAAGTCAGGCAAGACAGCTTTTTCCGTGGACTATTCCAATGGACTTGGCAGAGTTACAGGTTTCAAAAAAGTGCTTGATACGCCAAGTTATCTTGCTATGCGTAAAGAAGCCTTTGCGAATGACGGAATCACACAATATTCTGCAAATGCTTATGATATCAACGGCACATGGGATCAGAATCGAGAAACTGACTGGCAGAAAAAGCTAATTGGAGGAACTGCCGATTACACTAATCTGCAGACTACCATCTCAGGAGGCTCCCAGCAAACGCAGTTTCTGGTTAGCGGAAACTACTCTAAAGAGACCACCGTATTTCCCGGCAATTTTAATTATGTCAGAGCCAGCGGAAGGGCAAATATAAATCATGAATCAGAAGACGAAAGATTCCATATTAACTTCTCAGCGGTATATTCTGCACAGTCCAGCTCGATGCCACTAGTGGATTTTACACAGACAGCAATGCAGCTGCCTCCCAATGCGCCGTCGCTGTACGACCAGTCAGGAAATCTCAACTGGGAAAACAATACCTTTCAGAATCCGGTTGCAATCTTAAATGGGCAAACCAAGGGCAATACTTTTGATCTGCTTTCAAATGCTTTACTTTCTTATGAAATGGGAGCCGGCTTTTCAGCCAGCGCAAGCTTAGGTTACACAAATCTTGATCAAAAACAGATAAACCTACAGCCATCAACTATATATAATCCCTCATATGGGCTAGGAACCGAATCATCGCTGGCCATTTCAAATATTGTAAACCGCAGTTCTTGGATAGTCGAGCCAAAATTATCATGGACGAAAAAACTAGACAAAATTGCATTTGATGTTCTGGCAGGTACAACTTTCCAGCAGCAGAATGGGGATCAGTTCATTACCCAGTCTCGAGGATTCACGAGTAACAACTTAATCAGCAACCCTGCATCCGCATCTTCCAATACTGTCTTGAACAGTGATAAAACACTGTATAAATATCAGGCCGTGTTCGCAAGAGTAAATCTTAATTTGGCAGGCAAATATATTTTAAATCTCACAGGAAGAAGAGATGGCTCAAGCCGTTTTGGACCTGGGCGGCAATTTGCAGATTTTGGAGCTGTGGGAGCAGCATGGATATTCAGCGAAAGCAAATGGATTAAAGGCAATTTTCCTTTCCTAAGTTATGGAAAATTACGAGCAAGCTATGGTACAACAGGGAATGATCAGATAGGCGATTATCAGTTTATGGATACCTACAGCACTTCAGGCACTAAATATCAGGGAATTTCCGGAATGCAGCCAAGCAGATTATTTAATGCTGATTTTGGCTGGGAGACAAACAGAAAAACGGAAATGGCAATTGAAGCAGGATTTCTGCAAGACAGGATTTTTACCGGTCTTGCATGGTTCCAAAACCGTTCATCTAACCAGCTGGTAGGGATACCGCTTCCAGGTACAACAGGTTTCAATTCTATTCAGGCAAATCTGGATGCCGTGGTACAGAATAAAGGAATAGAATTTACCCTTAAAACACAAAATATAACAAACAGCAGTTTCAGCTGGACCACAAATTTTAATCTTACCAGCATTAAGAACGAACTTATTTCTTTTCCAGGATTGGAGGTCTCCACTTATAAAAACAGATATGTAATCGGAGAACCTTTAAATGTAGTTAAAACCTACCATTATACAGGCCTTAATCCTACTACTGGCATTTATCAGTTCGAAGATGTAAACGGGGATGGTGTATTTACGG
>Ga0247809_1000183_pt1 | contig 33589 bp, 36 predicted proteins | sample UWRJL104311B1_FD_180951 | JGI IMG/M metagenome (GOLD analysis project Ga0247809, IMG submission 180951) | Plant litter microbial communities from Arlington Agricultural Research Station in Wisconsin, United States - UWRJ-L104-311B-1 | ecosystem: Environmental > Terrestrial > Plant litter >...
GCGGTTCTCTGGGTCTGTCACTGGTTGTCCTATCTTCTCGATGGCAAGCCGTCAGCTTGATAATTTACAGGTCTGCGGGATTGTCGACAAAACACTCGATCTCGACCCGGAGGCTCGCGTTGTGGCTTGAGTCACTGTATCTGCCCACCCGACGTATGGCGTCCCATGTCGACGGATCGACACGATTTCGTGGCACCCCGGTCGTGCTGATCACGATGGGCACGTTGAGCTTGTGGTTCGGGCCGACGGGCGTCACCGCGACGATCGGGCCGACGTCGACCTGCACGGTGCGCACCGTGGTCTTCTTCGCGTGGTCGTTGACGAGCAGCCAGACCGCTGCGAGCAGGCCGTCTCGCTGGTTGGCGTCGAGGAGGCCCGCGAGGCTTCCCTTGTCGATGAGGGTGACCGAGCGGCCGAGCAGCTCCGACTCGGTGATCGCGTGGTACAGCCAGGTCTCGCGACGGCCCTCGATCAGGTGCAGGCGCAGTTCGGTGGCGAGGGATGCCGCGACCGAAGCGGTCTTCGGTCGCAGCGGCAGGGCGATGCGCCCGGTGGCCACGGAGTCGAGCAACTCCTCCGCCGCGAGGTCGAGGCGCGCGAGCTCCTCGGACGCGAGCATGCCGACGGCGAACCGGGGTGCAGACACCGTGCTCTGCACGAGCACGCGGTCGAGCTCGGTCTGCACCATGCTGCGGAAGCCGCGCACGATCATGACGCCGATCACTACGGGCAGCACGGCGAAGCCGAGCGACGTGATCTGGGCGGCAGCGTTGTCGGGCGTGAGGCGCGTGTCGACGATCATCACGGTGAGCAGTCCGGCGCCGATGACGCCGATCGCGATGAGGATCTCCGACGGATGCCGCAGCGTGATGACGAGCAGCAGCGCCATCGCCGCGGTGAGCGACGCCGTCGCGTACCTGCCGACGTCGTGCAGCTCCCAGATGGCGGCGACGTCGAGCACGATCACCGCGACGAGCAGGCCCAGGAACACGGCGAACATCCAGTCGGGCAGCCGGTCGCCGACGAGGCTCGAGACGACGAATGCCGTCGCGAGCACCACGATCAGCAGCACCCAGGCCGCGAGAGCCGGAACCGGGTTCGGGTAGTCGGGCCAGTAGGCCACGAACCAGCTGAAACCGTAGATCGCGCGGATGCCGCAGATGAGCGCCGCGCCGATCCCGATGAAGGCCGTGCCGAGGCTCGCACGGTGCGGATTGTCGGGCCGCACGAGACGACGGGCACCGCCGACGAAGCTGCGGCTCGCGCGCACCTCGGCGAGCAGGCCGAGCGTGTTCTCGCTCACGGGGGGATAGCTCACCGGGGCACCTCCAAGACGACGGTCGTACCCGATCCGGGTTCGGAGAACAGGCGGGCGTGGCCACCGACCTCCTTCAGGCGGGCGACGACCGACTCCTTGAAGCCGAGCCGTGCCGAGTCCACGTCGTCGAGGATGAATCCGACCCCGGCGTCGGTGATCATGGCGCGGACGGTGGTCGCGTCGTCGACGATGGTCACGTGCGCCTCGCGCACCCCGGAGTGCCTTCGCACGTTCTCGAGGCACTCGGCGAGGGCGAGCAGGAATGCGTCGAGCACGTCGCTCGGCAGCAGCACCTGCCCGGTGCCGTGCCAGCTCACCTCGAGCCCCATCCGGCCGAAGCGTTGCTTGACCGACTCGAGCGTCGTGCCGAGCACGGTCTCCTCGACGGGTTCGAGGTTGTAGCCGCCGGATGACGCGGGGACCGGCGTGGCCCCGAGCCGCAGCTGGCGCAGCAGCTTCGCGTCGTCGGCCGACTGCTGCTGCAGGGCCGCGGGAGCGACGCCCACTCCGGAGTGGGCCAGCAGGGTGAGCGTGGCGAGCACGGTGTCGTGCAGCAGCCGCGCCGACTGGCGGCGTTGCGCCTCGATCTCGCTCGCCTGACGCTCCGCGCGGTGGGCCCGGCCGATGCTCGCGATGCGCCGGCCGGCCTGGGGCACGCCCGCGTTGATCCAGATGCCGATCATCGCGGCGATGAGCCAGCCGAGGGCGAGCAGTCCCACCGTGGCGAAGGGCGGGTGCGAGGCGGCGGTGCACCACGTGGTCACGGCGACGGTGAGGAGGAAGACCGCGACGAGCACCGCGAGCCGCAACCGGTCGGTCGAGAGCACGAGGGCGACCGAGGCGAGCGACGCGGCGGTCAGTTGCGCGATCGCCGCGAGCGCTGCGGGGGACAAAACCCCGTCGTTCGTGGCCGCGATCGTCGCCACGATGGCGAGGGCGGAGACCACCTCGAGCGCGATCCAGAGCGGGGAGCGGCTGCTCCCGACGCGTACCTGGCTCACCGCGAGCACCGCGAACAACGGCACGACGGGGAGGTAGGTGGTCGTCTCTACGGCGCCGGGCACGAAGAGGCAGACGAGCGCGATGGCCGAAAAGCAGAGCCCGTAGACCCGCGAGGTGCGCTGCAGCAGCCGGTCGCGTTCCTTGAGAATGTGATCCATCGAACCCCCGCGGCCTCCCCCGATTCACTGCCGGCACACATCCGGTGTGTGATATCCCCATATTCTGCCACCACAAATGGGGGTGCTCCGCCACTCGATCGTTCGATCGGCTGCGGGGTACAGTCGGATCCGAGGGACAAATCCGGGGGAAGCCGGGGTCGCAGGGCAACCTGCGACTCCAGCGCGGTGTGTGCCGGCGCTCTGCCGGCTAGTGCTCCAACAGGCGCGTCAGGTGGAATCCCACCGCCGCGTCTTCGATGAGGAATCCGTCGTGGCCGAAGTCCGACCCGATCACGACGGCCTCATCGCCATCGATGTTGTGGCGCAGGTGACGGGCGATCGTGCGTTGCCCGTCCACGGGGAACAGCCGGTCGCTGTCGATTCCGAGCACGAGCGCCGTCGCTTCCACGCGCTCCAGCGCGCTGGCCACGCCGCCGCGGTCGCGTCCGATGTCGTGCGAACTCATGGCCTCGACGAGGGTGATGTAGCTGTTGGCGTCGAAACGGCGGGTGAACTTGTTGCCGTGGAAGTCGAGGTAGCTCTCGACCGCGTAACGTCCGCCGCCGCCGAGCGGCGTGATGCCGCTCTGCCAGCTGCGGGCGAAACGGTCGTTGAGCTCGCCGGGCGACCGGTAGTTCAGCAGCGCCATCCGCCGGGCGAGGGCGAGCCCGCGGTGCGGCCCGTCGCCCTCCGCGGCCTCGTAGTAGTCGCCGTCGGCGAAGGCCGGATCGATGCGCACGGCCTCGACCTGCACCGAGTTGAGGGCGATCTGGTCGGCGCGTGCCGTCGGGGGAGCCGCGAGCACGGCGACCCGCTCGACCCGCCCGGGGTGGCCCACGGCCCACTCGAGCGCCTGCATGCCTCCCATGGAGCCGCCGATCACCGCGGCCCAGCGGTCGATGCCGATGGCGTCGGAGAACGCCGCCTGGGCCGCGACCTGGTCGCGGATGGTGACGAAGGGGAAGTCGGCCGCCCACTCGCGTCCGAACGGGGAGTGCGACGCCGGGCCCGTGGAGCCCTGGCAGCCGCCGAGCATGTTCGGGGCTACGACGAACCACCGCTCGGTGTCGATCGCCTTGCCCGGGCCGACGTTGCCCGACCACCAGCCGGCCGTGGGGTGCCCGGGGCCGGGTTCGCCCGCGACGTGGCTGTCGCCGGTGAGGGCGTGCAGCACTAGTACGGCGTTGGTCGCGCCGGCGTCGAGCGTGCCCCACGTCTCGTAGGCGATCCGCACTGCGGGGAGGTGGCCGTCGTGCTCGAGGTCGAGTGCGCCGAGCCCGACGAACGACCTGCCCCCGACGGGGTCGCCGTCGCGCCAAGCGCCCGTGGCCGGGGGCTTGCCGACGACTCCGCGCGCGTCGGCCTCCGTGATGAAGGCCGACGGCACGGTGTCTTCGGGTATCTGCCAATCCATGGTGGTGCCCAGTATCCCGCGTCCGTCGGCGCGTGCCCCGTTTGTTACGCGCTGGCGTTCGCCGCGACCGCCGCCCGTGCGGCCGAGAAGCCGCCCTGCAGGTCGGCCAGGATGTCGTCGATGTTCTCGAGCCCGACGGAGAGGCGCACGAGCCCGGGGGTGACCCCGGCGGTCAGCTGCTGCTCGGGCGACAGTTGCGAGTGCGTCGTCGATGCGGGGTGGATGATGAGGCTGCGCACGTCGCCGATGTTCGCCACGTGGCTGAACAGGCTGACGCTGTCGACGAGGGCACGCCCGGCATCGACCCCGCCCTTGAGCTCGAAGGAGAGGATGCCGCCGACGCCCTTGGGCGCGTACTTGTTCGCCGCCTCGTACCACGGGCTCGTGGGCAGGCCGGAGTAGTTCACCGAGGCCACGTCGTCGTGGCCGTCGAGCCACTCGGCCACGGCTTGGGCGTTGGCCACGTGGCGTTCCACCCGCAGGCTGAGCGTCTCGATGCCCTGGATCAGGCTGAAGGCGCTGTCGGGCGAGATCGACGCCCCGAGGTCGCGCAGCAGCTGCACGCGCGCCTTGATGATGTACGCGATTCCGTCGCCGACGGCCGCCGTGTAGCTGGCGCCGTGGTAGCTCGGGTCGGGTTCGGTGAGCCCCGGGAACTTCTCGACGTTCTTGCTCCACTCGAAGGTGCCGCCGTCGACGATGACCCCGCCGATCACCGTGCCGTGGCCGCCGAGGTACTTCGTGGCGGAATGCACGACGATGTCGGCGCCGAACTCGAACGGGCGGATGAGGTACGGGGTGGCGATCGTGTTGTCGACGATGAGCGGCACGCCGTTCTCGTGCGCGACGTCGGCGACGAGGGCGATGTCGAGCACGTTGATCTTGGGGTTGCCGATGGTCTCGGCGTAGAACAGCTTGGTGTTCGGGCGCACCGCGTCGGCCCAGGCCTGCGCGTCGTCCTGGTCCTCGACGAAGGTGGTCTCGATGCCGAGCTTCGCGAGCGTGTACTTGAACAGGTTGTAGGTGCCGCCGTAGATCGACGACGAGGAGACGATGTGGTCGCCGGCCTGTGCGATGTTGAGCACGGCGAACGTCTCGGCCGCTTGGCCGGAGGCGACCAGCAGGGCGGCGGTGCCTCCTTCGAGGGCGGCGATGCGCTCTTCCACGACCGCCTGGGTCGGGTTCTGGATGCGGGTGTAGATGTTGCCGAACTCCGCGAGCGCGAACAGGTTCGCGGCGTGCTGCGAGCTGTCGAACACGTACGACGTGGTCTTGTAGATCGGCGTCGCCCTGGCTCCCGTGACCGGGTCGGGTGCTGCGCCGGAATGGATCTGCTTGGTCTCGAACTTCCAGTCGCTCATGGCAACCCTTCCTCGGGTGGATGTCGCGGCGGACGCACGACGCGACCGCTGGGGGAGAGCCTACGAACGGGTTCCCGCGGCGGCAACGGAGCGCGACACACGGCGTAATCCTGCATTTGCTCTACGGCGACTACTCGTGCGAGAGTAGTGGGCATGTCCTCCGTGCGCCTCTATGTCCTCGGCGCGCTCGCCGAAGAGGGGCCGATGCACGGCCACCAGCTGCGCCTGCTCGCCGAAAAGGAGCACGTGCACTTCTGGACCGAGGTCTCGGTCGGGTCGCTCTACGGCGCGATCAAGCGTCTCGCGACCGAGGGCCTGATCGACGAGCTGCGGGTCGAACGCGAGGGCAACTACCCCGAGCGGCAGGTCTACGGGATCTCCGACGCGGGCAGGGCGGCGCTCGCCGACCTGCGGCGGCGGGGGCTCTCCGCGGTCGTCGTGAAACCCGACCCGTTCGACCTCGCCATGGCGCGGCTCGACCCCGACGGGCTCGCGGGGCTCGCGGGCACGCTCGAGGCGCGGCTGGCGTCGCTCAGCGCGCTGCTCGCCGAGAGCGAGGCCCAGCGCGCCCAGGCCGACCAATACCTCACCGTCACCGAGAGGTTCGTGCTCTCCCACAAGTCGGCACGGCTCACGGCCGACATCGAATGGCACCGAGAACTGATCGACCACCTTCCCCACATCATCGCCGACGAGTCGGCACGAACGAAAGCCACCCCATGACCGACACCACCGCCGCGCGGCCCGCCGCTCCGGTTATCCCGCGCCGCGCCTGGCAGGCACTCATCGTGCTCCTCGCCGGCATGTTCATCGCGCTGCTCGACACCACCATCGTGAACGTCGCGCTCCCCAGCATCCAGAAGGACCTCGAGGCCTCAGAGGCGACGCTGTCCTGGATCATCTCGGGCTATGCGCTCGCCTTCGGCCTCGTGCTGATCCCCGCGGGCCGCCTCGGCGACCGCATCGGGCACAAATGGGTCTTCTTCACCGGCCTCGCCCTGTTCACGCTCGCGAGCCTCGCCTGCGGCGTCGCCCAGAACGACCTGCAGCTGATCGTGGCGCGCATCGTGCAGGGCTTCGCGGGCGGCATCTTCGTGCCCGCGGTGACCGCGTTCATCCAACTGCTCTTCCCCGCTCAGGCGCGCGGTAAGGCCTTCGCGATCATGGGCGCCGTCATCGGCGTCTCGACCGCGCTCGGCCCCATCGTCGGCGGTCTCATCATCGAGGCGTTCGGCGAAGAGAACGGCTGGCGCATCGTCTTCGGCGTGAACCTCCCGATCGGCATCGCGGCGCTCGTCGCAGCGGCCGTGCTGCTGCCCAACGGCGCCGACGTCAAGGCCGGCGCGAAGGCGAAGGGCGGCATCGACGTCGTCGGACTGCTGCTGCTCTCGGCGGCGCTCATCGCCCTGCTCGTGCCGCTCATCGAGGGCGAAGACCAGGGCTGGCCGCTCTGGACGTTCCTCACCCTCGCCGCGGGCGTTCTGCTCGTCGTCGCGTTCGCGTTCTGGGAGATCGCCTACTCCAAGCGCGGCCAGAGCCCGCTCGTGCCCCCGCACCTGTTCAGCCACCCGGCGTTCACCGGCGGCACGATCCTCGCGCTGGTCTACTTCGCGTCGTTCACGAGCATCTTCTTCGTCATCTCGCTGCTCTGGCAGTCGGGCCTCGGCCACACCGCGCTCGAGTCCGGTCTCGTGTCGATCCCGTTCGCGATCGGCTCGATCGTCGGCTCGTCGCAGAGCAACCGTCTGACGGCGCGCCTCGGCCGCACGGTGCTCATCCTCGGAGTGGCCCTGCTGTCGGTCGGCCTCGTCGCGATCTTCGTGCTGCTGCTGACGGTCGCCGGTGCGGATCTCACCAACTGGATGCTGCTCGTGCCCCTGCTCATCGCGGGGCTCGGCAACGGGCTGTTCATCGCCCCGAACGCGCAGTTCATCGTCGCGACGGTCGACCGCTCGGAGGCCGGCGGCGCGAGCGGCGTCATCGGAGTGATGCAGCGCATCGGCAGCGCCGTGGGCATCGCGGTGGTCGGCAGCGTGCTGTTCGCCGGCATCGCCGACGCCGACATCAAGGGGCCCGGCGACGTGGCGCAGGCGTTCACCGACGCCGCGTCGTGGGCGATCGGGCTGAGCGCGGCACTCGGCCTCGTGGCCCTGGCCCTGGTCTTCGCGCTGCCGAAGTCCGTGTCATCCGGCCACGGTCCTTCCGCACCGCCCGCCGAATAGCGCTAGCGGGAACGGCGGGAGCCGGTGGGGTCGGTGCGCGTCTCGCGCACCGGCCCTCCGTCTTTCCCGGTGAGGGCGGTCTGCTTGGCGAACAGCCACCGAGGCTTCGGCTCGATGATCGGGTGGAAGATGCGCCTGACGAGCGGGGACGACAGGGCGATCGAGATCGCGATGCAGGCCAGGATCATGCTAAGCAGCCAGACCGCCGACGCGTGCTCGTCTTGCAGCACGCCGGTCTCGCGCAGCGGATAGAGGATGAAGCTGTGCAGAAGGTAGACGTACATCGTCGAGGTGCCGAACTCGGTGATCCAGGTCTCGCCGCGGGGGATGAGCACGAAGAACGCCGCCGTCAGCACGACGGCCAGCACGATGAGACCGAGCCGCACGAGGCCCGCCCACCAGAGGTCCTCGCCCAGCCCGGAATACGAGTCGTCGTAGAAGAACCAGTAGCGCAGGTCGATCTCGCGCCACACCCGGATGTTCGTCACGACCACGACGAGCCAGGCGACGAGCACCGCGACCGCGATGCCGCGCACCAGCCAGCGATGCGTCACGACGCGGCGCCACCGGTCGACGATGCCCCACTCCTTGGCCTTCCAGCCGAGCACGAAGAAGGGCAGGATGCCGATCGCGCGGGAAAGCGAGAACGTGCTGTCGACGTTCGCGAAATACCCGACGCCGACCGAGCACACGACGGCGATCAGCAGCGGGAACTTGAGCAGCGCCAGGTAGGGCAGGATCAGCCGGAAGATGCCGAGCGCGAGCAGGAACCAGAGGGTCCAGCTGGGCTGCGTGGGGTTGAACTCCTTCTTGCCCTCCGCGACGAACTGCACGAAGGTCCAGATCGACTCCATGATCACGTACGGCACGATGATGTCGGTGATGACCTTGGTCATCTGCCGCGCGTTGGGCGCGCCCGGCTTCGAGAAGTACCCGCTGATGATCGCGAACGCCGGCATGTGGAAGGCGTAGATGAACAGGTAGACGATGAGGGCGTTGTCGGAGTCCGAGGTGAGGCGCTGCACCCCGTGTCCGATCACCACGAGCGCCACGCAGAGGAACCGGGCGTTGTCCCAGAACGGCACGCGTTCCTTCGGGGCGGAGGCCTTGCCGGTCGGCGGTCCGGCGGGCGCGGTGCCGGCGGCGGGCGGCGTCGTCAGGGCTGTCATCCGTGCCAGTGTACCGACGGTACTTTTGTCCCATGACTTCTCGACGCGTAGTGGTGACCGGTGCTAGCTCAGGGATCGGAGCGGCGACCGTGCGGCTGTTCCGCAGCCGCGGCTGGGAGGTCGTCGGGGTCGCCCGGCGTGCCGACCGGCTCGAGGCGCTCGCCGCGGAGACCGGCGCCGACGTCTTCGTCGCCGACGTCACCGTCCAAGCCGACGTCGACGCCCTGCGCGACTACCTCGCTCAGCTCGGCCCGGTGAACGCGGTCGTCAACAACGCGGGCGGCGCCTTCGGGCTCGCGTCGGTCGAAGACGGGGATCCGGATGACTGGACCCGCATGTTCGACGTCAACGTCGTGGCGGTCAAACGGATCACGTCGGCGCTGCTGCCGCTGCTGCGCCGCGCCGCCGCCGACGGCGGAACCGCCGACATCGTCACCGTCACCTCGATCGCCGGCCACGTCGCCTACGAGGGCGGCGGCGGGTACAACGCCTCCAAGTTCGCGGCGCACGCCCTGATGGCCGTGCTGCGGCTCGAGCTCGCGGGCGAGCCGATCCGCGTCGTCGAGATCGCCCCCGGCATGGTGAAGACCGAGGAGTTCTCCCTCGTGCGCTTCGGCGGTGACCGGGCCCGAGCCGACGCGGTCTACGAGAACGTGCCCGCGCCGCTCGTCGCCGGCGACATCGCGGAGGCGATCGTGCACTCGGTCGAGCTGCCGGCGCACGTGAACCTCGACCTCGTCACGGTCAAGCCCGTGGCGCAGGCCGCCCCGCACAAGGTGATCCGCGGCGAGCTGCGCCCGCGCGACTGAGCGCCTCAGGCCCGCGGCGCGACGGGCAGGGTCTCCTCGTCGACCGTCACCGCGTCGTCGCCGAACGCGAACCGCGGGATGAGGAACAGCAGCACGGCCGCGACCACCGCACCCGAACCGCAGACCGCGAAGACCGTCAGGTATCCGGAGAGGGTGGATGCCGTGCCCACGGCGGCCTGCGTCACCCCGCCGATCAAGACCACGGCGAACACCGACGAGGCGAACGAGCCTCCGATGGTCTTCGTGGTGTTGGTGAGCGCCGTCGCCACGCCGGTCTGCCCGCGCGGCGCCGCCGCGGCCGCGGCCGACGGCAGCGCCGCGACCAGGGCGCCCGACCCGATGCCGGCCACGATCATGTTCGTGAAGACCTGCAGCGCGGTGTCGTGGAGCGGCAGGAAGAGGAAGTACCCGCAGGCGACCGAGAACGAGGCGACGATGAGCGTGATGCGCGGGGTGCTGAGCCTCGCGGCGACGGGGAAGAGCAGGGCGCCGACGATGAGCGAGACCAGGTACGCCCCGATCAGGTAGGAGATGTCCGACGCGTCGAGCGAGAGCCCGAACCCCGCCTCGGCGCGGTCGGTGCCGGCGAAGGTCGCGAGCGGGGCCTGCGCGCCGAGCAGGCTGATGCCGACGAGGCCGGCGGTGACCTGCACCGGCCACATGTTCGGTTGGCGCAGTACCCTCAGGTCGATCGCCGGGTCGGCGCGGCGCAGTTCGAACCGACCCCAGGGCACGAGGGCGAGTACCCCGGCGAGCATGAGGGCGTAGACCCACCACGTCGCCGGGCCGTTGATGCGCAGGAAGGTGAGGCCGGACGTGATCAGCACGAGGGCGAGGCTGAGCACGGTGAAGCCCACCAGGTCGAGCGAGCGGCCGGGCAGCGGCTCCGATTCCGGCACCCCGAACAGCACCGCGAAGAACACGAGCGTCACCGCGACGGCCGGCACGAACAGGGTGAGCGTCACATCGCCGCCGAGCGCGGTGAAGAGTCGGCCGCCCGTCAGCGCACCGACGATCGCCCCGGTCTGCAGCGCGACGACGAGGAAACCCGCCGCCTTGCGCGTGGCCGAGGCCGCGGATCCGGTGCGGCGCCCGCGGTCGAAGATGAGCGCGATCTCGAGCGGCAGCCAGACCGTGATGAATCCCTGCAGCGACCACGCCACGAGGAAGCTCGTGAAATCGCCGGCGAAGGCGAGCCACCATGTCGCGGCGGCGGTCACCACGGTGGAGGCGAGCAGGATGCGCTTGTGCCCGTACATGTCGCCGAGCTTCGCCAGCACGGGCACGCAGAGCGCCGCCACGAGCAGCTGCGCGGCCTCGAACCAGTTGAAGTCGGCATCGCGGATGCCGAGGTGGTCGACGAGGTCGGGGATGAGCGGCACGTAGTAGCCCTGCATCACCCCGCTGACCAACTCGACGAGGAAGAGATAGCCGATGAGACCGAAAGAGATCGTGGCGCCTTTGCCTCGAAGAACTGTCATGAACGGATGCTAGTGGGTGCCGTCACCGCGTCCGGGCGAGCACGGGCTAGCGTGTCTCTATGACTTCAGCCTCGACCGATGTGCCCCCAGCCCCCGAACTCACACCGGAACGCGAGGTGCTCACCTGGGACCAGTTCGGGGTCGCTTCGCGCGAACTCGCCCGCGAGGTGCTGTCGAGCGGTTTCGTGCCCGACGTCGTCGTCGCGATCGCCCGCGGCGGTCTGCTGCTCGCCGGCTCCATCTCCTACGCGCTCGGGGCGAAGAGCTGCGGCGCGATGAACATCGAGTTCTACACGGGGGTGGGCGAGCGGCTTCCCGAGCCGGTCATGCTGCCGCCGCTCTTCGACGACTCGACCCTCGACGGCAAGAGCGTGCTGCTCGTCGACGACGTGTCCGACTCGGGCCGCACCCTCGCGATGGTCGACCAACTGCTGCGGGCGAGCGGCGCCACCGTGCGCACCGTCGTGCTCTACACGAAGCCCGGCACCGTGCACGTGCCGAACTACACCTGGAAGACGACCGACCGCTGGATCAACTTCCCGTGGTCGGTGCTGCCGGTCGTCGAGGTCGAGGGGTACACGCCCACGCGTGGGGCCGACGCGTGAGCATCCACCTGGTCGGGGGAGGGTGGAGCGACGACTACGACGGCGAGGTCTACCGCGACTTCGTGGTCGAGGCGTCGACGCGCGCCCTCGCGAGCGGCCGTCCCGTTCCGCGGATAGCCGTGCTGCTCGTGCGCGAAGACACCGCGACGGCGGCCGAACGCGCCGACCAGTACGGCGCGCTGCTGCGCCGCGTCGGCCCGTGCGAACCCGTCGTGACGGCGATCGTCGAGGGAGAGCTGTTCACCTCGGGCCTGCTCACCGGCATCGACGGCCTGCTCGTGGGCGGCGGACTCACGCCCGCCTACCTCGACGCGGTCGCCCCGGTCGTCGAAGAGATCCGGATGCTGGTCGGCGACGGCCTGCCCTATCTGGGCTTCTCGGCGGGAGCCGCGATCGCGGCGGACACCGCGATCGTCGGCGGGTGGAAGATCGGCGACGTGCCGGTCTGCGCCGAGAGCGCTGGCGAAGACCTCGACGACGTCACGGTCGCCGAGGGACTCGGGCTCGTGGACCTCGCGATCGATGTGCACGCGGCGCAGTGGGGCACGCTCAGCCGGCTCGTCGCGGCGACCGAGGCGGGCATCGTCGACGGCGGCATCGCGATCGACGAATTCACCGTGCTGATCGTGGGCGACGACTCGCTGCGGGTCGTCGGCACCGGCAGCATCTGGCAGGTGGACCGCACCGACGACGGCGTGCTCGTGAGCACCCTCGGCGCGTGACCGCACACCCGCTCGGCGAGCTCGTCGACCCGGGCTGGGCCGCCGCGCTCGAACCGGTCGCGCCGCAGATCGCCGCGATGGGCGACGTCCTGCGCGCGGAGACGGCGGCCGGCCGCGGCTACCTGCCCTCGGGCGACGCCGTGCTGCGCGCGTTCACCCGGCCGCTCGCCGACGTGCGGGTGCTGATCGTCGGCCAAGACCCGTACCCGACGCCGGGGCATCCGATCGGACTGTCGTTCGCGGTCGACCGCGACGTGCGCCCGCTGCCGCGCAGCCTCGCGAACATCTACCGTGAGCTGCACGACGACCTCGGGCTCGACGCGCCGCCGCACGGCGACCTCGGCTCGTGGGCCGACAACGGCGTGATGCTGCTCAACCGGGTGCTCACCGTGCGGCCGGGCGAGGCGGCGTCGCACCGGGGCATGGGCTGGGAGGCGGTGACGGATGCCGCGATCCGCGCGCTCGTCGCCCGGGACCAGCCCCTCGTCGCCATCCTGTGGGGGCGTGACGCCCAGTCGCTGACACCGCTGCTCGGCGACACCCCCGTGGTCGCCTCGCCCCACCCGAGCCCGCTCTCGGCGTCGCGCGGCTTCTTCGGGTCGCGTCCGTTCAGCCGCGCGAACGAGGCGCTCGAGGCGCAGGGGGCGCATCCGGTCGACTGGCGCATCGGCTGACCGTCGAGCACGGAGCACGGGGCAGTCGAGGACAGTCGCGCTGAGAAAGGCTCGCGCGTCGGCCGGGTCGCCCGGTAGCGTCGATGGCATGGCTGCTACCGCGACAACCATCGACGTCTCCCATCTCTCCAAGTCCTTCGGCGCCGTCGAGGCGGTCTCCGACCTCAGCTTCGTGGTCGAACCGGGCAGCGTCACCGGGTTCCTCGGCCCCAACGGGGCGGGCAAGACCACCACTCTGCGCATGCTGCTCGGTCTCGTGAACCCCTCGTCGGGGTCCGCCACGTTCGGCGGCGTCGGCTACCGCGACCTTCCCCGGCCGCTCGCCACGGTGGGCACGGCGCTCGAGGCGTCGAGCTTCCACCCCGGGCGCACGGCCCGCAAGCACCTCGGCATCTACGCGACCGCCGCGGCCATCGACCCGGCGCGGGTAGTCACGGTGCTCGAGCAGGTCGGCATCGCCCCGTACGCCGACCGCAGGGTCGGCGGCTTCTCGCTCGGCATGCGGCAACGGCTCGGGCTCGCCTTCGCGCTGCTCGGCGACCCGCGCGTGCTGGTGCTCGACGAACCGATCAACGGGCTCGACCCCGAGGGCATCCGCTGGATCCGCGGCTTCCTGCGCGAGCTCGCGAACGAGGGACGCACCGTTCTGGTGTCGTCGCACCTGCTGAGCGAGGTGCAGCAGAGCGTCGACCGCGCGATCATCATCTCCCGCGGTCGCCTCGTCTTCGACGGCACCCTGGGCGACCTCGAGTTCACGGCCCGCGTGGCCGTCGACGCCCCCGACCGCGCCGCCCTGCGGGCCGCGCTCGTCGCGGCGGGAGCGCGGGTCGACGTGACCGAAGCCGGGCTCGTCGTGAAAGAGCTCGACGCCACCGCCGTCGGCGCGATCGCCCACCGCGCGGGAGTCGCGCTCAGCCTGCTCGCCGAGCAGCAGGAGGGCCTCGAAAGCGCCTTCCTCGAGCTCACGAGCGAAGCGCCGCCGCCGCGGGCGGGCGCGCACAGCGGGGGAGCGCACGCCGCGCCGCCGCCCGCGTCGGCCGCGCCCCCGAGCGACCCGACCGCCCCGCCGAGCGACCCGACCCGAGCCGGAGGTGTCTCGTGAGCATCGTCAACGCCACCCGTGCCGAGTTCGGCAAGGTATTCACCGTCCGCCTGTGGTGGATCCTCCTCATCGTCATGTTCGCGTACGTCGCGCTGCTGTCGGGCGTGCTCGCCGGGGTCTTCGGCAGCCTCAACCTCCCGCGCGGCGCCACCGGCCCGGCGATCATCGACCTGAGCCAGGTGCACCTGGTCGTCTACAGCACCGCCTCGGCGATCGGGTACGTGTTCCCGGTGCTGCTGGGGGCGTTGTCCGCGACATCCGAATTCCGCCACCAGACGCTCACCCCGACGTTCCTCGCGAACCCGAGGCGCGCGCAGGTGCTCGTCGCGAAGACCGTGTCGATGGCGGCCGTCGGCGCGCTCTTCGGGCTGGTCTCGCTCGTCGCCTCGGTCGGCACCGGCGCCGTCGTGCTGACGGCCGTCGGCCGGGACGCCCGGTTCGACGACCCGGACACGTGGGTGCTCGCGGTGCGCGTGCTGCTCGCGATGGCGCTGTGGGCCGTGATTGGCGTCGCGCTCGGCACCCTCGTGCCGAACCAGGTCGCCGTGCTCGTGATCGTGCTGGGCTTCACCCAGTTCGTCGAGCCGATCCTGCGGTCGGTCTCGCCGATCTGGGAGTGGACGGCCACCGTGGGGCAGTTTTTGCCGGGAGCGGCGAGCGACGCCCTCGTCGGCTGGAGCGTGTTCACCTCGCTCGGCTCGGCGACCGGGGGAGGAGTGTCGCTCGAGTGGTGGCAGGGTGGCCTCGTGCTGTTCGGCGTCGCCGTTGTCGCGGGCGTCATCGGCTACGCCGCGGTCTGGAAGCGCGACGTCACCTGAGCGCGACGGCCCCCGCGACTCTGGTTGAATTGGTGCGAACGGAGGGCCGTCGATGCTCGAAGAGGAATACCAGCCGAGGCGCGTGCTGCCGCCGCACCTGAAGAAGGCGCCCGAGCCCACCCCGGTCTTCGAGTACTCGATCCGCCCCGCCGTGCCGGAAGACCTGCCGCACATCCGCGAGATCTACAACCACTACGTGCTCAACTCCACCGTCACCTTCGACGAGAAGCCCATGACCATCGCGGGTCTGCGCCGCAAGTTCGGGGCGGTCGAGAAACTCGGCTTCCCCTTCATCGTCGCGGTGAGCCCGAGCGGGCAGATCCTCGGCTACGCCTACGTCTACCCGTGGAAAGAGAAGGCGGCCTACCGCTACACGGTCGAGAACTCCATCTACCTCGGCCCGGCCTCGACCGGCAAGGGACTCGGCAAGGTGCTGCTCGGCGAGCTCATCACCCGGTCGAAGGCCGCGGGCGTCAAGGAGATCATCGCGGTCATCGCCGACAAGGGCGCCGACGGGTCGATCAAGATCCACAAGGATTTCGGATTCAAAGACGTCGGCCACATGGGCAAGGTCGGCTTCAAGTTCGGCCGCTGGCTCGGCACCTACATGATGCAGAAGAGCCTGAAGTAGCTCAGTCCCGGTCGCGCCCGATGAAGCCCACGGCCTCGACCACGAGGCGACGGGGGGCGATGCCCGCGACCTTCGCCTGCAGCGAGTTGAGCGCGCCGCTCACCACGCTGGGCGGGGTCGCGCGCCGGTCGAGGGCGCGCATGGCGGTCGCCACGACGTCTTCCGCCGATTCCATCGGACCGAAGGTCGACTCGCCGTTGTTCGCGATGTCGAAGAATTCGGTGGATGCCGGGCCGGGGCAGAGCGCCGTCACCTTGAGCCCCGAGCCCTTGGTCTCGTACCAGAGCGCCTCGGTGAAGCTCAGGACGAAGGCCTTCGTCGCGCCGTAGACGGCCATGCGCGGCACCGGCTGGAAGGCGGCGGTGCTGGCGAGGTTGACGAGTGCGGCCGACCCCGGCCGCGCGGTCGCCGCCGCGGTCAGGTCGGGCAGGAACGCGTGGGTCAGCGACACGAGCGCCTGCACGTTGAGTTCGATCTGGTTGTGCATCGCGGCGGGGTCTGCCTCGGCGAAGTCGCCGTGGCTGCCGAAGCCGGCGTTGTTGACCAGGGTGGAGACCGCGAGCCCGTCGAGCCGTGCCCGCAGCGTGGTGGCGGCCTCGGGTGCCGAGAGGTCGAGGGCCACGACGGTCGCCGCCGTGCCGTACTTCTGGCGCAGGTCGTCGGCGAGCGCGCGTAGGCGGTCTTCGCGCCGGGCCACGAGCACCAGGTCGGCACCGCGCTCGGCGAGTCGGTGGGCGAATTCGACCCCGAAGCCGCTGCTCGCGCCCGTGATGATCGCCGTGGTACCCATGGGGTCGAAATCGTTCATGGTCCGAGGCTAGCCGCCGCGGCTGGTCGGAATGGACACGCCCAGCCCGGTGGAGAGGCGACGAGGGTCAGCCGGCGGGCGTGTAGACGATGGCGTGCACCTCGGCGGCGACCTCGACCGCCTCGTTGTACGAGTCGGTGCCCCCGATCGTCGCGATGACCGAGATCCAGGAGTCGCCGCGCAGCACGTTGTACACGGCGGGGTTGAGGTTCTTGTCGCCCTGCACCGCGAAGGTCACCGCGTCGTCGATCGTCGCCTCGTTGAGCCCCTGCTCGTTGAAGCTCGCGACGATATCCGGCCTCGTCGAGGCGGAGAGGGGCGCGACCGAGACGGTGAGGCTGCTGATCTCGCTGTCGGCGAAGCCCCAGATGCAGCTGATGCCGCCGGCCTGTTCTTCCGGGGTCGCGTCGGCGAGATAGTCGGTGCCGTACTTGCCGTCCGGGCCGCCGAGCAGCACGAGGCCGCGGCTGGCGAAGAGGTCGAGCCGCGACTGTGGCAGGAGCGTGGAGCACGACTCCGGTTCGGTGAATTCGAGCGACGAGGCGGTCGGCGTCGCCGTCGGCGTGACGGTCGGCGTCACGGCATCGGGGGTGGTGAGCTGCTGCGGCTTCTCGCCGGCGCAAGCCGAGAGGACGAGTAGCGCCGCGAGGGCGAGCGGCAGCACGCCGAGTGTCGTGATCGAACGCATGGGTGACCTTCCCGTCGGGAAAAACCTAACAGTAGACGCGCGGGTGCCCGGCTCGATCGGGGACCGGCCGGGCATCCGTTGCACTATCGATAACTTTCGTCAGTTTCTCGGGGTGGCCCCGCGCAACACCAGGTAGCCGGTCACGGCGGCGACCGCGGTGGGCACGAGGCTCCACAGGATGACGCCGTTGATGCCGGTGCTGCCGAACCACGCTCCCACCGCCGGCCAGCCGTCGCTGAGGGTGACGAGCGCGATCGCCGCGAGCAGCACGAGGGTGATCGCGCCGAAAGACACGATCATGCCGATCGCCTTCCAGCGCACGAAGACCGTGGCGAAGGCCGCGCCGAGGAAGAAGAAGAACAGGAACAGCGCGAAGAAGAGGCCGAGTCGCACGAACCAGGGCCCGTCGCCGTAGTAGACGGCGGTGAACATGTGTGCGCCGAAGCCCCAGCCGTCGGTGGCCGTCTCGATCTCGGCGAGCACGGTCAGACCCACCGCGTACATGGCCGAGAGCGCGACGAACACGAGCGACGACCCCAGGTAGAAGTCGCGACGCGTCACGCCGTACCCCTGGGCGAAGGGGAACGTGGTGTTGACGGCTTGTACCGCCACGACGCTCATGTAGGCGAACAGGAACGTCGCCGCGCCACTCCACGACGTGCCCTCTTGCGCGTCGGCGCGGTCGGAGGGCGACGTCGCCGCCGCGAAGATGAGCGCCCAGATCGCCACGTTCACGATGAAGATGAACGCGAGGATCGCCCACGGGATGACGATCGTCGTGCCCGGGTTGACGAAGTGTAGCCGGAAGACCGCGAGGACGCGGCTGCCGGACGACGGCCGCCTGTGCGGTGAGGCTTCTGCCAGTGTCGCAGCGGTCATGATGCCTGGCTCCATTCTTTGTCGCTCGTGCTCGTGGTGGTGCGCACGATGAGTTGCTGTAGCGAGACGGGCGCGAGTTCGAGCCCGGCCCGGGCGGCGGCCGACCGTTCGGCCTCGGAGAGCCGGGCCACCGTCACGGAGGAGAGCCCGCCGAGCTGCTCGCGGTGAAGCACGTCCCTGCCGTCGACGAAGGCGTCGACCGTGGCGCGCGGACCGGCGACGATGCTGGCGGACCCGCGCAGATCCTCGGCGGACGAGTCGATGACGATCCGTCCCTCGTCGACCACGATGACGCGCTCGAGCAGGGCGCTCACCTCGTCGATCAGGTGGGTCGACAGCACGATCGTGCGCGGGTGCGACGCGTAGTCCTCGAGCAGGCGGTCGTAGAAGATCTGGCGCGCGACGGCATCGAGCCCGAGATACGGCTCGTCGAAGAACGTCAGCGGGGCGCGCGACGCGAGCCCGACGATGACCCCGATGGCCGAGAGCTGGCCGCGCGACAGCTTCTTGATGCGTCGGTCGAGCGGCAGCCGGAAGTCGGCGACCAGTCGTTCGGCGTACGCGGCATCCCACTCGGGAAAGAACCACGGGGCACTGCGCAAGACGTGCTTGGCCTTGAAGTCTTCGGGGTACTTCTGGCTCTCCTTGATGAAACAGACGCCGGAGAGGGCGCGGGAGTTCTCGACCGGGTTCTCGCCGAACAGCCTGATCGACCCGCCGGACGCGAAGTCCTGACCGGTCATGAGCTGCATGAGCGTGGTCTTGCCCGCGCCGTTGCGGCCGAGCAGCCCGTGGATGGTGTTCTCCTCGATGGCGAAACTGGCCCGGTCGATCGCGGTGAACTGGCCGAATCGCTTGCTGAGGTCGGAGACTTCGACGACGGCGGTCATGACGTTTCTTCCTTCCTGATCAGTTCGGCGAGCTCGGTGCGCGAGATGCCGAGTTTGGCGGCTTCGGCGATAAGCGGCCGCACGAATTCCGAGTCGAACTTCTCGCGGCGTTTAGCGGCGAGCGTGGCCCTGGAGCCCTCGGCGACGAACATGCCGATCCCTCTCTTCTTGTACAGGACGCCCTCGTCGACGAGCAGGTTGACGCCCTTGCCGGCTGTCGCCGGATTGATGCGGTAGTAGGCGGCGAACTCGTTGGTCGAGGGGACCTGGGTCTCCTCGGCGAGCACGCCGGAGAGGATGTCGTTCTCGATCCCCTCCGCGATCTGCACGAAGATCGGCCGGGACTCATCCACGGTGTGCCGACTTCGTCGGTTCATTACTCATGTAACTAACCAACCATCCTCGAAGGGCGATGTCAAGACCTAGGCTTACGAGGGTGTTCGAACTCCACCATCTGACGGCCCAGGAACAGGCGGACTGGCTGCGGCGCGGCGATGTCTCGCCCACCGAGCTGGCGACGCACTACCTCGAGCGCATCGAGCGACTCGACGGCGCCCTGGGCGCCTTCACCACCGTGACCCGGGATGCGGCCATCGCCCGGGCGGCCCACGTCGAGGCCGCGGTGCCCCGCGCGGCCGCGCTCTGGGGGCTGCCGCTGGGCGACAAAGACCTCAGCGCGCGCGCGGGGGTGCGCACGACCTACGGCTCGCGCCTGTTCGCCGACTTCGTGCCCGAGCAATCGGACGAGATCGTCGAGGTGCTCGACGAGGCGGGCGGCGTGAGCCTCGGCAAGACCAACGCCCCGGAGTTCGGGCTGCCGAGCTACACCGAGTCGCTCGTCGCGCCGCCGGCGCGCAATCCCTACGACCTCGCGCTCGGCGCGGGCGGCAGCAGCGGGGGAGCGGCGGTCGCGGTCGCCGCCGGACTGCTGCCCGTCGCACCGGGCTCGGACGGCGGCGGCTCGATCCGCATCCCCGCCGCGGCCACCGGCCTGGTCGGGCTCAAGCCGTCGCGCGGACGGGTGCCGGCCAACGCGGGCTTCGGCTCGCTCGCCGGGCTCGTGGCGCCGGGGCCCATCGCCCGCACCGTCGCCGACGCCGCGATGCTGCTCGACGCGATGGTCGAGGGCGGCCGGTACCAGTACGCCACCCGCGCCCCGTCGTGGGACGGCGGTGCGCTGCTCAATGCGGCGGTCCGCGGCGAGGGTCGCTTCCAGATCGGCGTGATGACCACGTCGCCCTGGGACAGCGCCTACGAGATCGCCCTGTCGCCCGAGGCGGATGCCGCGATCGAGACGGCCGCGTACGAGCTGTCGCTGCTCGGGCACGGCCTCGAAGACCTCGAGCTCGAGCCCGACGACACCTACGGCCCGGCCTTCCGCACCATCTGGCAGGCGGGGGCGGCGAACATCCCGGCCGAGGACGCTCAGCTCGAGCTGCTCGAACCCCTGACGCGCTGGCTCGTCGCCCGCGGCAGGCAACTGAGCGCCAGGGAGCTGGCGGCGGCCCTGACTACCCTGACGCGGTTCGAGCGCAGCGTCATCCGTCAGTTCTCCCCATTCGACGCCGTACTCACACCCGCGCTCGCGCTCACGCCCCGACCCGTCGGCTGGTACGACCAGGTCGACCCGGAGCGCAACTTCGAGCAGCAGGTGCAGTACACGCCGTACACCTCGTTCGCGAACGTGAGCGGGCTGCCGGCGATCAGCCTGCCGGTCGCGGTGACCGAGAGCGGCCTGCCGATGGGCGTGCAGCTGATCGGGCGGCCGGGCGGCGAGCACACGCTGCTCGCGATCGGCGCCCAGCTCGAGCGGCGCTTCGCGTGGCAGCGCAGGCACCCGCCGCAGTGGTGACGGGCTAGCCCAGACCGGCGTTGCGGCGCAGTTCGTCTATGCGTTTCGGCGAGAACCCGACGAGCCAGTCGTCGCCCACGGTGAAGAAGTGTATCTGGATGCCTTCGTTGACGGGCCCCACGAGCACCTGGCCGTCGGCGTAGGGTTCGGACGCGTACCCGTCGGCGAGTAACCGGGCGGACAGGGCGGATGCCTCGTCGGCCCCCAGTTCGGCGATGCCGTAGTACTCGCTCGAGTCGGAGTTCGGGTAGCCCCACTGGCAGAGGATCCCGCCAGCAGTCACGAACGCCCCCTCCGGCCACTGCTCGTCGATCGCGCGCTGCGCGAAGTCGTCGCTCTGTACGAAATCGTTCGCCGTGAACTCTGCGATCGAGGCCTGGTCGAGCGCGCTGGTGCAGGTGGCCGCCGCCGGATCTGCTGGCGGCGACGTCGGAGCGGCCGTGCGCGTCGGGTCGGATGTCGGTTTCGACGTGGGTGTCGCCGTCATCTCGGGCGACGTGTCGCAGGCGGCGAGGCCGAGGGCGAGCCCGACGACGAGGACGGTCGAGGAGAGCCGAGTCACGGTGGTCATAATCGAGAGTTTATCGAGTGACCGAGACGGCAAACCGGGTCCGGATAACGATCCGGACCCGGTTCACCGGCATTCTCAGTGCGCGAGCACCGGCTCGGCGTCGACGGACGCCGCGGGAGTCGCGACCGAGAGCCCGTGGCCCCGGCGGCGGAACAGCAGCGCGGCCAGCACGGCGCCCGCGGCGAAGAACCCGGCGCCCCACCAATACGCCGTGGCGTAGCTGCGGATCGCGGCCTCGGCCGCCACCGCGGCGGTCGTGGGCAGGTTCGAGGCGAGGTAGTCGGTCGCCGCGGTCGCCGCGAGCGTGTTGAGCAGCGCGACGCCGATCGAGCCGCCGACCTGCTGGCTCGTGTTCACCATCGCCGAGGCGACCCCCGCGAACTCCCGGTCGACGCCGAGCGTGGCGGTCTGCATGGCCGCGGGCATCGTGGAACCCATGCCGAAGCCGAGGATCATGAGCGGGATCAGGATGTCGGGAACGTAGTCACTGCCCAGGTCGAGCCGGGTGAGCAGCAGCATGCCGATCGCCCCGAGCGTCATGCCGATGGGCACCATGACCTTCGGGCCGAGGCGGGGCAGCAGCAGGTTCGTCGAGAGCTGCGCCGCGACCACGAGCATGCCGATCATCGGCAGGAACGACAGCCCGGTCTGGATGGGCGAGTACCCGAGCGAGGCCTGCAGGTAGTAGGTGACGAAGAGGAAGATGCCGAACATGCCGGCGCCCGCGATGAGCACGGTGGCGTATGCGGCGCCGCGGTTGCGGTCGAGCACGATCGAGAGCGGCAGCAGCGGGTGGGCGGCGCGACGCTGCCACAGCACGAAGGCGGTGATCAGCACGACGAACCCGGCGAGCATTCCCCACGTGAGCGCGGAGTCCCAGCCGTCGGTCTCGGCGTTGGCGAGTCCGTAGACCAGGCCGAACAGCGCGCCCGAGATGAGCACGGTGCCGGGCACGTCGAGCTTCGGCCGCGCGCCGGTGCGCACGAAGTTCGGAACGAAGACGAGGGCACCGACGACGGCGATCACGGCGATCGCGACGTTGATGTAGAGGTTCCATCGCCAGTCGAACTGTTCGGTGAGGAAGCCGCCGAGCAGCAGGCCGACGGCCCCTCCCGCGCCGGCGATCGCGCCGAAGACGCCGAAGGCACGCGCACGCTCCTTCGGGATGGTGAAGGTGGTGGTGAGCACGGCGAGGGCGGTCGGTGCGAGCAGCGCGCCGAACGCGCCCTGCAGCGCCCTGGCCGCGACGAGCAGGCCGAAGCTGTCGGCGGCACCCCCGAGGGCGGAGGCGACGGCGAAACCGACGAGGCCGATGATGAAGGTGCGCTTGCGGCCGATGAGGTCGGAGAGGCGCCCGCCGAGCAGCAGCAGGCTGCCGAACGCGAGGGAATAGGCGGTGACCACCCACTGGCGGTCGCCGTCGGAGAATCCGAGGTCGGCCTGGGCCGCGGGCAGGGCGATGTTCACGACGGTCGAGTCGAGCACGACCATGAGCTGGGCGAGGCCGACGGTAATCAGCGTCCACCAACGACGGGACGGGGCCACCGTGGTGGCGGGGAGAGTCTGGGTCATGGGAGAGACTGTATACGAAACTCGCCAGTTTCGAAACAGTTAAGTTTCGGAACATTTTATGTTCCGGAACGACGCGTGCCCTACAATGGGGGAGACGATAGATGGAGGTGGCCGCAGTGTCGCAGCTGACCGACGAGACCGAGCCCAAGGCGAAACTCGGACGCAAACGAGACCACACGCGCGACCCGGAGATATTGGATGCCGCGTTGGACGTCTTGGCCGAGACCGGCTACGACGGCATGACGATCGACATGGTGGCCGCCCGCGCCAAGGCGGGCAAGGCCACGCTCTACCGCCGGTGGGCCTCGAAGGGCGAACTCGTCATCGACGCGGTCGCCTGCATGAAGCGCATCGACCTCGACGCCATCCCCGACACCGGAACGCTGCGCGGCGACCTCGTGGCGATGATCAAGCCGCACGCCCTGCACGACGCGGACAAGAAGCTGCGGGTCATGGCCGGTATCGCCTCGATGCTCTCGCGCGATCCCAACCTCGCCGACGCGGCGTACGACGCGATCATCGAGCCGCGCGTCGCGGTGAACCGCATGCTGCTCGAGCGTGCCGTTGCGCGCGGCGAGATCTCGGCCGACGTCGACATCGAGATGTGCGCGATGGTGAGCCAGTCGATGGCCTCCTACCGCACCCTCATCCTGCGCAAGCCCGTCGACCGCGACTTCCTCGTCTCGGTGATCGACACCGTGATCCTCCCGGCCGTGGGGTTGTCGAAGGCACGACCTACGGGTTGAGCCGGTCGCCCTCCGACGACAGGTCGGATGCCGCGGTCACCCCCGCGGCCTCCAGCCCCGATGAGAGCACCCGCTCGATCAGCGCGCGCGAGCCGCCGACGACCGTCGAGTCGAAGTCGATCTCGCTCGCGACGAACCACGACCGGTCGTCGGGCCAGACCAGGTTGGGCGTGCGGCCGTGCGCCCACGCCCAGCCGTCCGTGCGCAGCCACCCCGGATCGCGCAACGTCGCGAGCCGGCCCCGGTAGAGCACGTACTCCCGCATCGGTAGTGCGAGCATGGGCCCGCGATGCGGATACGCGAATCCGTAGCCGTGCCAGAGGCCGACCGTCAACGCGGCGTCGGCACCGAGGGCGCCGGCGAGGGTCGCGAGTGCATCGGGTCCGAGACATCCCGTCGCCGGATCCCGGATGCCGCGACCGGCCGCTTCGATTCCATCGGCTTGGACTCCGTCGGCGTCGCGCGAGATGCGATGCCACTGCATGAGCGGGTGCGCGATGCGCCCGGTCGCCGCGCATACCGCCGCCCACGTCGTGGGGCGGTCGCCGTCTGCCGGGTGGAAGATCCGCGCGTAGGCCTCGTACCCGGTCGGGCATACCCGGCCGACCGCGCCGAACCCTCCGCCGAGGCGCGGCGCGATCCAGGCGCCTGAGCCCACGTCGGCCGTGGGCTCGAAGCGCGTCATCCGGTCACCTGCCGTCGGCGAGCGCCGCCCGCACGCGGGGCACGACCTCGGTGGCGAACAGCTCGATCGACTCGAGCATCATCTCCTGGGGTACGCCCGACCAGTCCATCTGCAGGCCGACGCGGTCCATGCCGAGGTGTCCGTGGGTCTGCACGATCTTGGCCGCCACGTCGTCTGGACTACCCGCGAAGATGGCCCCGCGCGTGTCGGCGAGGTCGTCGTAGCTCTCGCGGGTCGGCGTCGGGAAGCCGCGCTCCTCGGCGATGCGTGCCATCGTCTGCACCCAGTAGGGGAAGAACGCATCCTTCGTCGCCGCGGAGTCGCGACCGACGAACCCCGGAGCGGCGATCGCGGTGCGCAGCGACGCCGGGTCGTGGCCGTGCTGTGCGGCCGACCGCCGGTACAGGTCGAACAACGGCGCGAAGCGTTCGGGGTGCCCGCCGATGATCGCGTAGCTCACCGGTATGCCCATCGCCCCGGCGCGCGCCGACGACTCCGGGTTGCCTCCCGTGGCGATCCAGACGTCGAGTTTGCCGGGCACCAGGGCGTGCTCGCTCGGTCGCGGCAGGATCAGCTGGTCGTCGAGCGCGGGCCGGAAGCGACCGCTCCAGGTCACGGCCTCCGAGTCGTTGAGGGCGAGCAACAGGTCGAGTTTCTCGGCATACAGCTCGTCGTAGTCGGCGAGGTCCGCCCCGAAGATGCCGAACGACTCGATGAACGAACCCCGGCCGGCCACGATCTCCGCCCGCCCGTGGCTGAGCAGGTCGATCGTCGCGAACTGCTGGAACACGCGCACCGGGTCTTCGGTGCTGAGGACGGTGACCGCGCTGCCCAGCCGGATGCGCGAGGTGACGGTGGATGCCGCGGCCAGGACGGTCGCGGGGGAGGAGACGGAGTAGTCCGGGCGGTGGTGCTCGCCCAGTCCGAAGTAGTCGAGCCCCGTGACATCCGCGAGCTTGATGCGGTCGATGGTGTCGGCGAGGTTCTGCTCCACCGAGGAGCGCCGGCCGGTCTCGGGGTCGAGGTGCAGGTCGCCGAAGCTGTAGATTCCGAATTCCATAGGCCTGAGAGTATTCCTGTTTCGCACCCGACCCGCTTGTCATTAGGTAAGGCATGCCTATACTGAAATCATGACCTTCCTCGACGAGAACACCGCGTCGATCGGCTGGAACCCGGAAGCGAGCGACCGCATCCTGCTCGCCGGAGACGAAGCCGCTCTCCCCGTCATCCAGACGATCCTCGCGACGCTGCCCGCCAAGGCGCGCGGCCAGGTGTTCGTGGAGGTGCAGAGCGACGACGAGATCGTCGAGCTCGCCGCTCCCGGCCGCTTCGCCGTGTGCTGGCTCGTGCGCGACCGCGGGCAGGTGCTGCGCCGCTCGGTCGACGCTTGGCTGAGCGAGATGCTGCCCGTCTCGGCGTTCGACGACCACCGCGTCTACGCGTGGATCGCGAACGACGGCGCCGCGCGCACCCTCAGCTCGAACTAGACTCCACGGAACGGTCGTAGGTCACCCACGGCGTCGCGGTGGCGACCGTGTCGTACAGGCGTCGCGCGGTCGCATTGTGCTCGTCCGTGATCCAGCGCACGACACTCAGCTTTTCCTCGGCGGCGACCGTCGAGACCGCCTCGACGAGCAGCCGACCGATCCCCGCGCCCCGCAGGTCGGGTCGGGTGAAGAGGTCGTCGAGCCAGAGTCCCGTCGTGCCCGACGACGGACGCGCGAACCGCCGCACGTGGGCGAGACCGGCCAGTTCGCCGTCGGCCGTGGCGGCGACGAAGGCGCGCGTCTCGTGCGCGGGGTCGCGGATCCACGACCACACCCGGTCGACGACGGCCGAGTCGGGTTCGAGCGCGTAGAAATCGCGGTACCCGGCGTACAGGTCGCGCCACTGCGACTCGTCGCCCGCGGTCGCCGGGCGCACCGACCACGGCGTCCCGTCGGCCGGCGTGCTCACGGCGCCACGCCGACGAGCTGCGCGCTCTTGATCCACAGCCCGGCGGCGAGGTCGGCGTCGTTGGCCTGCGCCCGCGTGCGCCCGTGCGGCACGAGCTGGTCGTAGTAGGTGCCGCTCGGCGCGGGCGCGGCCTCGCCCGTGGCGAGCAGCACGAGCGGTTCGGCGCCCTGGGCCACGGGGATGCCGAAGCCGCCCGGCTTCATCAGGTAGGAGAACTTGATGAAAGCCGAGTCCGAGCCGAAGCCCGTCGACACGTAGCCCGGGTGGAAGGAGTACGCCTCGAGCCCGGTGCGCGTGGCGAGCTCGCGCGCGAAGAGGATTGTCGCGAGCTTGCTCGTGCCGTACGCGCGCCAGCCGCCGAGCCACGGGCGCTTCTTCCACTCGAGGTCGTCGAGCCGCAGGTGCCCGGCGAGGTTCATCAGGCTCGCGGTGGAGACCACGCGCGCGCCGCTCTCGACGAGCCGGGGGAGCAGCAGCTTCGTGAGCAAGAACGGCGCGAGGTGGTTGTGCTGGATCGTGCGCTCGTGCCCGTCGGCGGTCGTGCCCTTCTCGCTCACGAGCCCGCCCGCGTTGTTCGCGAGCACGTCGATACGCGGGTACCGCTCGAGCAACGCCGCCGCGAGTGCGCGCACGTCGTCGAGACGGTCGTAGTCGGCCACGAACGCGGACCCGCCGACGGATGCCGCGACCGCGGCCGTGCGCTCGGGATTGCGCCCGACGACCGCCACTTGCCAGCCCTGCTCGGCCAACCGCGTCGCCGCCTGTGCCCCGATCCCAGTGCTCGCTCCCGTGATCACGATGGTCTTCGTCATTCGTACCCGCCTTTGCGGAGTCCGGCTTCGATCTCGAAGCGGTTGGTTCGCGCGTCGGTTCCGGCGGCGATGTAGAGCGGGATGAAAGCCAGCCCGTACTTCTTCCACTGCGCCCGGTGCACGGCCTCGTGCTCGAGCACGGCGGGGGAATGGTTGTCGTGGGTGAGGTAGACGGCGCCGATCGTGGTGCCTCCGCGCCCGAACGCCCAGTGCGGGCAGCGTCGGGCGACGAGCACTCCGCCGCGACTGCGGATGCGGCCGAGGCTCAGCGCGGTGCCCCAGACGAGGCCGGCGCCGGTGGCGAGCCAGTAGCCCGGCCGGGCGACCGCGGGGTGCAGCAGTGCCCGCCCCAGCGGGGTGACGCGCGCCGCGGCATCCGCCCACCCGCGCGCGCCGCGCACGATCCACGACAGACCGGAACCGCTCACCCGCTGCATACAACGCAGAATACAGTGGCTGTATGACGGGCGGCGTGCGGCGGGTGGCTATGGTGTCGATGCACACCTCTCCCACGGCGACGCCGGGCACCGCCGACGCCGGCGGCATGAACGTCGCGATCCTCGGCCTGGCCCGCGAACTCGGCGAACGCGGGGTGGAGGTCGACCTGCTGACCCGCGCCGTCGGCGAACCGGCCGTCACCCGGCTGACCGACCGCGTGACGCTGCACGAACTCGCGGCGGGGGAGCCCGGACCGGTGGCGAAGGAGCGGTTGTCGTCGGTGACCGACGAGTTCGGCGAGGCCGTGGCCCGGCTCGCCGGCCGAGAGTCGCAGCGCTACGACATCGTGCACGCGCACTACTGGCTGAGCGGGCTCGCCGTGCTGCCGGTCGCGATCGAGCTGGGCATCCCGCTCGTGCAGAGCTTCCACACCCTCGGGGCGATGAAGCACCGCGACATGCCGTCGGGCGGCGGGTTGACCGAGCCGGAGCGGCGGGTGCGCACGGAGTCGTACCTCGCCTTGCAGGCCGACGCGGTCATGGCCAGTTCGACCGCCGAGGTGGGGCAGCTGATCGAACAGGTGGGGGCGGAGCCCGACCGGGTCTGGATCATGCCGCCCGGGGTCGACACGGCGCTGTTCGCGCCCGAGCCCGACGCGGGAGACACCGTGCGGCTCTCCCTCGGCATCGAGACGGGACGACCCGTGATCGCGGTGGTGGGCCGGGTTCAGGAGCTCAAGGGCCAGCGCCTCGCGGTGCGCGCGCTCGCCGCGCTGCCTGCGCCGCGTCCCATGCTCGTGATCGCGGGCGAGCCGACGCCCGGCGCCGAGGAGTACTTCGTCGGCCTGCGCGAACTCGCGGTCGAACTGGGCGTCGAGTCAGACGTGCGCTTCGCGGGCGCGCTCGGCCGCGAGCGCGTCGCCGAGCTGCTCGCGGCGGCCGTCGTCACGCTCGTGCCGTCGTATTCGGAGACCTTCGGGCTCGTCGCCCTCGAGTCGGCGGCGAGCGGCACGCCGGTCGTGGCGCAGCGGGTGTCCGGCCTCGTCGAGTCCGTCGCCGACGGGCTCTCGGGTGTGCTGCTCGACTCCCGCGACCCGGCCGACTGGGCACGGGCGATCACCGGCATGCTCGACGACCCCGTGTCGTACGACGAGCTGTCGGCCTCGGCGCGCGACTTCGCGGAGGGGTTCAGCTGGGCGGCGTCGGTGTCGATCCTGCTCGACGTCTACGACCGGGTGCTGAACCACCGTCCCGCGCGCTGAACCGCCGCACGGGCTGAACCGCCGCGCGTCGGCCGGCGCTACGGCCGCCCGTATGTCTCGAGCAGGCGCAGCCAGATCTCGTTCATGGTCGGGTAGGCGGGCACGGCGTGCCACAGCCGGTCGATCGGCACCTCGCCGGCGACGGCGATCGTGGCGGCGTGCAGCATCTCGCTCACGTCCTGGCCGACGAACGTCACGCCGAGGATGACCTTGCGCTTCTCGTCCACGACCATGCGCGCCTTGCCGGTGTAGCCGTCGGCCTGCAGGCTCGCGCCCGCGACCGAGCCGAGGTCGTAGTCGACGACCCGGGTGGTGAAGCCGGCCTTCTCTGCGGCGGAGCTCGTGAGACCGACCGAGGCGACCTCGGGGTCGCTGAACGTCACCTGCGGCACGGCGGCGTGGTCGGCGGTGGCGGCGTGGGTGCCCCACGCGCCGTCGTGCACGGCCTTGCCGAGCGCGCGGGCGGCGATGACATCGCCGGCGGCGCGGGCCTGGTACTTGCCCTGGTGGGTGAGCAACGCCCGGTGGTTGACGTCTCCGACCGCGTACAGCCAGCCGTGGCGGTGGTTGGTCTCCGCGCGCACGAGCAGGGTGTCGTCGACGTCCAGCCAGTCGCCGACCGGCAGGCCGACGGTCTCGGCGCCGATGTCGGTCGTGCGTGGCTGGCGGCCGGTGGCGACGAGCACCTCGGCTGCGGTGACCGACGAGCCGTCCGACAGCTCGAGCGTTACGCCGTCGTCGCCGCGCGACACCGAGGTCGGCGAGACGCCGAGGCGCAGCGTCGCGCCGAGTTCGGTGAGCGAGGCCGCGACGAGTTCGCCGGCGAAGTCCTCCTGGGTGCCGAGGAGGCCGCCGCGCGCGATCACGGTGACCTCGCAGCCGAAGCTCGCGTAGGCCGTGGCCATCTCGACGGCGACGACCCCGCCGCCGATGATGGCGAGGCTCGACGGGATCGTCTTGGCGCTCGTCGCCTCGCGCGGCGTCCACGGGGCGGCCTCGGCGAGGCCGGGGATGTCGGGGAGCAGGGGGTCGGAGCCGGTGCTCACGACGACCGCGTGCCGCGCGGTGAGGTGGGTGAGCGTGCCGTCGGCGGCCTCGACCGAGACCGTCTTGACGCCCGTGAGGCGGCCGTGGCCACGCACGAGCGAGATGCCGGCGCCCTCGACCCAGTCGACCTGGCCCTGGTCGTCCCAGTCGCTCGTGAACGAGTCGCGGCGGCGGAGGGTCGCGGCGACGTCGAGGTCGCCGGTCACGGCCTCGCGCGTGCCCTCGACGTTGCGGGCGGCCCGCAGGGCGATGCCGCTGCGCAGCAGCGCCTTCGACGGCATGCAGGCCCAGTACGAGCACTCGCCGCCGACGAGTTCGCTCTCGATCAGCACCGCGGTCAGTCCGCCTTGCACCGCACGGTCGGCCACGTTCTCGGCGACGGCGCCGGCGCCGATAACGATCAGGTCAAATTCGGTCTCGGTCATACCCCGAGGCTACCGGCACGACCGCGGGGTGGCGAGGTCGGCACGGCGGGGTCGCGATGCAGCGGCGGGGTCGCGATGCAGCGTCGGGCTCGCCGGTCAGCGGCCGACGAACCGCGCGGGCTGCCGCGAGACGAAGGCCTGCAGGCCGATCGCCGCGTCCTCGCTGCCGGCGAGCCGCACCAGCTCCGGTTGCAGCCGGGCTTCGGCCGCGGCATCCGAATCCCGCACCGCGAGGCGCGCATTGGCGAGCGCCGCCTGCACCGCGAGCGGGGCCTGGGCGGCGACCCGCCGGGCGAGCTCGAGTCCGCGGTCGAACTGCTCGCCGTCGGGCACGACCTCCTGCACGAGTCCGATCCGCAGCGCCTCGGCGGCGTCGAACAGGTCGCCCGTGAGCATCCAGCGCATCGCGTTGCCCCAGCCCACGGCGCGCGGGAACCGGATGGTCGCGCCGCCGAAGGGCAGGATGCCGCGGGCCACCTCGATCTGCCCGAACCGGGTCGAGGACGCCGCGACCGCGATGTCGGCGGAGAGGATCAGCTCGATCCCCAGCGTGAGGCAGGTTCCCTGCACGGCCACCACGACGGGCTTGCTGAGGGCCACCCCGGAGACCTGCCACGGGTCGATGCCGCCGTCCGCGGTGATATCGAGGCCGTCCGCGCCGATGCGCGGGCCGACGTCGGCGAGGTCGAGGCCGCCGGTGAAGTGGTCGCCGTGCGCGAAGACGAAGCCGACGCGCAGCTCCGGGTCGTTCTCGAGTTCGGCGTAGGCGAGCGAGAGCTGCTGCAGCAGGGCGAAGTCGGCGGCGTTGCGCTTCTCCGGCCGGTCGAGCCCGATGAGCAGCACGTGCCCGTCGCGTTCGAGGGTGATCCTGGACGGTGGTGCGCTGCTCTGCGTCATGGCTTCAGCCTAGGCGGGCGGCGCACAGGCGGGCTCGGCGGACGGTCAGCGCGAGGTGAGGGCGCCGATGATGCGCAGGATGGTGGGCAGGTCGTCGTTCGCGGCGTCGGCGCTCGCGGGCGAGAACCCGGCGATGGTGGCGCCGACGACGGTGTTGCTGGCCCGGAGCGCACGGATCGCGCCGACGAGCGCCGCCGCACTCAGCCCGAACGGCACCGGCTCTGCCACGCCGTCGATCTCGGCGGGGTCGAGCACGTCGAGGTCGATGTGCAGGTAGACGGATGCGGCCCCCGTCGCAGCCACCGCGGCGACGAGCCCGTCGGGGGTGTCGAGCGCGTCGACCCCGACCCGGGCGATACCGGAGGTCTCGAGATACGCGTCCTCGCCGTCGTCGACCGACCGGGCACCGGCGAGCACGAGCCGGTCGGGCGCGAGCGGTGTCGACGGCACGAGGGCGTCCACCCCGTCGCCGAGCAGGGTGCGCAGCACCATGCCGGAGAAGGCTCCGGAGGGCGACGACTCGATGGTGTTGAGGTCGGGGTGGGCGTCGAACCAGACCACGGCCAGATCGTCGTGCGCGCCCATCGCGTGCTCGACTCCCGCGAGCGAGACGCCGCAGTCGCCGCCGACGACGAGCGCCCAGTCGTCGACCTCGGCGAGCGCCGCGAGGGTGCGTTCGCGCACCAGCTGGAGCGAGCCGAGCCGGGCGAGGCCGGAGCCGAGCTCGTCGCCCGCCTCGAGCGGCACCGCGACCGTGCGGGTCGATGCGGAGGGCAGGTCGCCCCGGATCGCCTCGGCCCCGTCGGAGAGACGGAGGGCGCGAGACGAGCCGGAGCCCTGCCACTGGGGGACTACGACGAAGGTGGCTGGCACCTACTCAGTATCGCGGTTCCTCGTTGCCTGTGCGAGGCGCCCCGACATGGTGGCCTTGTCGCCTTGGGCACCGTAGCCGGGCTGGTCGCGGTCGATGCGCCAGCTGTCGGCGAGGGAGCCGGCGTTCACCGTGTCGAAGCCGAGGTCGTCGTAGAACTTCTCGGCGAAGGCGGCGGCGTCGTCGTGGTCGCTCGCGGTCACGAGCGCCCGGCGGCCAGCCGTGCCCGTGGGGGTCGCGGTGGCGGTGATGTCGGCCGCGGTGATGGCGTTGAAGCCCTTCGCGACCCGGCTCTCGGGCAGGTGCGCCTGCAGCAGGCCGCTCACGGTGGCCGTGCCGTCGTCGAGCTCTGCGATGCGTCCGTCGCGCTCGAAGTAGTAGTTGTTGGTGTCGATCACGATCTTGCCCGCGAGCTCCGCCACGGGAACCGCGGTGTAGTTCTTGAGCGGCACGGTGACGACGGCGAAGTCGCCCGCCGCAGCGGCCTCGGTCGCGGTGGCCGCGGTGGCCTTGGGGCCGAGCTCCGCGACGAGGTCGGCGAGCGTCTCCGGCCCGCGCGAGTTGCTGATCACCACGTCGTATCCCGCCGCGATCGCGCCGCGCGCGATCTGGCTGCCGATGTGTCCTGCTCCGATGATTCCGATAGTAGTCATGTGTTGGGTAACTGAGGGCCGACGGGATTGATTCCCGTCGGCCCGCACATCGCGTCGACTACTGGCCGAGCTGCCCCTGCGATCCGGACGAACCGGTGCCGAGCTTGAGGGCCGCGAGCCGCGCCTCGATCTCGGTCTGCTTGTCGAGGTCTTCGAGGCTCTCGAACTGGGCGTCGAGGCTGGATGCCGCGAGCTCCTGCTGTCCGAGCACCTTCGCCTCTTCGCGGCGGATCTTGTCTTCGAAGCGGCTGATCTCGCTCGTCGGGTCGAGCATGTCGATCGAGCCGATGGCCTCCTGCACCTGGCGCTGCGCGTCGACGGTCTTCGACCGGGCGATGAGTTCGTCGCGCTTCGAGGTGAGTTCGCCGAGCTTGGTGCGCATCGAGTCGAGGCCGCTCTTGAGCTTGTCGACGACGACGGTCTGCGAGGCGATGGTCGGCTGCGCGTCCTTCGCCTCCTTCTCAGCCTGGAACTGCTTGCCCAACGCGACCTTGGCGAGGTTGTCGAACTTGTCGGCGTCGGCGGCGTTGCCGCCCGCGCGCAGCTGGTCGGCCTTCGAGCTCGCAGCGAGAGCCTTGCGGCCCCAGTCGTTCGCCGCGGCGACGTCTTCTTCGTAGTCCTGCTCGACGAGGCGGAGGTTGCCGATGGTCTGGGCGACAGCGCTCTCTGCCTCGGAGATGCTGTTGGTGTAGTCGCGCACCATCTGGTCGAGCATGAGCGCGGGGTCTTCGGCTTGGTCGAGCATCGCGTTGATGTTCGCCTTCGCGAGCTGGGTGATGCGACCGAGGATGGATTGCTTGGCCATGAGTGGTGCCTTTCTCTGGGATGGGTGGGGAGGTGCGAAGTACTAGAACCGGCCGCCGCTGCTGCGTCGACCGCCGCGGGATCCGCCGCCGCTCGAGCGCCGGGAACTGCCGCCGAACCCGCCGGAGCTGCGCGAGCCGCCGCCGCCGAACCCGCCGCGAGAGCCGCCCGGCCAGCCGCCGCCGCCCCCGCCGCCGCCGCCCGAGAGCAGGCCGCCGAGGATGCCGCCGATGAGGGCGGCGGCGGCG
>Ga0247809_1000184_pt1 | contig 33557 bp, 25 predicted proteins | sample UWRJL104311B1_FD_180951 | JGI IMG/M metagenome (GOLD analysis project Ga0247809, IMG submission 180951) | Plant litter microbial communities from Arlington Agricultural Research Station in Wisconsin, United States - UWRJ-L104-311B-1 | ecosystem: Environmental > Terrestrial > Plant litter >...
ACAACTAAAGAAGCTGTTGCCTTACAATGGCTTAAACCAGAACAAACAGCAGACAAAAAGAAACCTTTCCTTTTTTCTCAGGGAGAAAGTGTATGGTCACGTACCTGGATTCCTTGTCAGGATTCACCGGGAGTTCGTTTTACTTATAATGCAAAAGTTACCGTTCCTAAAGATTTACTAGCCGTAATGAGTGCCGTAAATCCTCAGAAGAAAAATGATACCGGAGTTTATACTTTCAAACAAGACAAAGCAATTCCTTCTTATTTAATGGCGATTGCTGTTGGAGATATCGAATTTCAATCTATCGACAACAGAACCGGAGTTTACGCAGAACCATCGATGCTAAAAAAATCGGCTTGGGAATTTACTGAACTTGGAAAAATGGTTGTAGCTGCCGAAAAATTGTACGGACCTTACCGTTGGGGACGTTACGATGTCTTGGTTTTACCTCCAAGTTTTCCTTACGGAGGAATGGAAAATCCAAACCTAACCTTTTTAACTCCGGGAGTAATCGCAGGAGATCGTTCTTTAACTAGTTTATTAGCCCACGAATTAGGACACAGCTGGAGCGGAAATCTGGTTACAAACGCTACATGGGATGATATTTGGTTAAACGAAGGTTTCACTACTTATGTAGAACACCGTATTGGCGAAGCCATTTTTGGAAAGAAAGAATTTGAAATGCAAAATGTTATTACCCGCAAAGAATTAGTTGATAATGTAGCCGAATATGGGGAGACAAGCCCGGATACAAGATTAAAAGTAAGTCTTACAGGAAGAAATCCTGATGACGGAATCAGTATGATTCCTTATGTAAAAGGTTATGCTTTTTTAAGAGTAATCGAAAACGCTGTTGGGCGTGAGAAATTTGACGTATTTATTAAAAATTATTTCGACGCGCACGCTTTCAAATCTATTACAACAGAAGATTTTATTAAATACTATAATGAGAATCTTATAAAAGGAGACAAAGCACTCGCAGATAAAATAAAAGCAGAAGACTGGATCTACAAACCTGGAATCCCATCCAACATTACTCCGGTAAGCTCTGCTGATTTTGATGCTATAGATAAAATTCAAAAAAGCTGGAGAGAAACCGGACTTAAAGGATTAAGCCAAAAAATTACAACAACCAGCGAAAAACAGTATTTTATAGATCATCTTCCTACGGATATTACACCAAAAGAAATGGAAGCGATCGATGCGGAATTCAACTTTACGAAAGGCGGCAACTTTATCATCAAACGTCAGTGGTTTGTTCAGGCAATAATTCACCAATACAAAGCAGCGAATCCTGCGATTGAGCAGTTTCTAGTTTCAATAAGCAGAACAGGATCTGTAATGATGCTTTATAAAGAAATGGTTAAAACTCCTGAAGGAAAAGTTTGGGCAAAACAAGTTTTTGACAAAGCAAAATCTGGTTATCACGCTACAACTATTCAGGCTGTTGAAGGCGTTTTGAAATAGTTTTCAGTTTTCAGTCGCAGTTTTCAGTCTCAGTTGACAGTTGCAGTTGACAGTTTGTGATTTTACAATTAACATCCCCGATTATCAAATAGATAATTCGGGGATTTTTTTATCCCGTTGGGATTATATATTGGTAGAAAAAAAATATTCATTTTGTTCATTTGTCCCGTTAGGGACTACACCAATACGCTATAATATCTAGTCCCTAACGGGAAAAATGGCTATAATACTTGATAATTTCTACCAACATATAACCCCTACGGAATAAATTACAATCGGAATACTCTTCTATTCAAAAAATAACCTCGGGAAAATTGTCCATCACATAGCGTAAATCCTCCATGTTCTACAATCTGTAATCGTCGCACCTTTGTAATGTCAAAAGACAACAACTAATAATTAACATAAAAAATTAAATAAAATGACACGATTAACAGCATTAAACCCAGAAGAAGTAACAGGAAAAACTAAAGATTTATTCAACGCTGTACAAGCTAAATTAGGAGTTGTTCCTAACATGATGAGAACAATGGGAAATTCTCCAGCGGTTCTTGAAGGATATTTGAATTTAAGCGGCGCATTGAGCCACGGAAAACTAAGCTCAAAAACCGGAGAACTAATTGCTCTAACAGTTTCAGAAAGCAATTCATGTGAGTATTGTGTAGCCGCACACACTTTTATTGGAGGAAAATTATTAAAAACTGACGCACAAGTTCTACATGACGCAAGAACAGGAAATTCTGCTGATACCAAAACGGAAGCGATCCTTCAATTTGCTAAAACATTAATTAGCAAAAATGGTTTAGTAAACGATCAGGATGTAAATGCAATTAAAAATGCAGGGGTTTCAGACGCTGAACTTGCAGAAACTGTAGCACATGTTGCATTGAATGTTTTAACCAACTATTTTAACAATACTGCAAACACAGAAATTGATTTTCCGGCAGTTCCTGGCTTAGCATTACAAAACTAATTTTTCAAACAAAAAACAATTTATAAAGATAGTTGTGAATTTATTTCATGACTATCTTTATATTTTCAAAAACATAGAATTATGAGCAATCAAAGTGTTTTTACTTTAATTAATCCGCAAACAGGGAACCTTGCTTTTAAGCTGCTTCCGTTTGATAACAATAGCCATTTTGATCATTTGCAGCGCAATAATTATTTCTCGTTAATTTGGGTTACAAAAGGAAAAGGAAAGGTAAAAGCTGATTTTGCCGAACATGAATTTGAAGAAAATTCACTCCTCGCCTTTTCGCCATACCAACCTTTTATGCTATGCGTAAGCGAACCTATTGAGGGAATTGCAATTCATTTTCATCCTGATTTTTACTGTATTCATTACCACCAGAAAGAAGTTTCCTGCAATGGCGTTTTGTTCAACAATGTGTACCAACCACCATTTACAATAATTACAGAAGAAGCCGCTTCGACTTTTAAAATGGTTTTGGATCAGATGAAAATTGAAATGCAAAATTCAGAACTGGCACAATATGAACTTCTTATTTCGTATTTAAAGATATTTTTGATCACGGCTTCGAGACTCAAAAACATACAACTTGAGGAAATGAAATCGGTTCCGGATTCTAAAGAACCTTTTATTCTCCAAAATTTGAAAGATGCGATTGAACTGAATTTTAAAATAAAACATTCTGCCGGACATTATGCAGAAATGCTGAACATTTCGGCGAAAGCCTTAGCCAAATTATCCAAGAATTATTTCAACAAAACTTTAACTGATTTAATTTCCGAAAGAATTATAATCGAAGCTAAAAGAGAATTATACATGACCAACAAAACGATTAAGGAAATCGCTTATGAACTGGGTTATGACGACGAGCATTATTTTAGCCGATTTTTTAAAACCAATGCCGATGTTTCGCCACAATTGTATCGTGAAACTGTAGGATTTGGAAAAATGGATAACTAATTCTTATTCTTAGCCTCGATCCATTTTGCCATGTATTTCGTGCTTTTAAGCGTGTGATGCTGCAACAAACTTCCCATAAAATTTTGCAAGCGATGACTTTCAGAGTCATTCAATAATGAATTAATTGCAGCTATTAATGCCGTAGAATATTTACTCAATTGATAACATTCTTTGACGATAGCAACTCCATTTTTTTGAGCCTGTATCCAAAGATTTTCGTCGTGATACAATTCAACTGCCTTTTTTGCAAACAACTCAGTATCATCTGTAACAAAGCCATTCCAGGATAAATTGGCGTGCATCGCTTCAGAACCTATTGTTGTAGTTACACTTGGCGTTCCGCATTGCATGGCTTCTAATAATTTCCCTTTTAAACCTGCTCCAAAACGAATTGGTGCCAATACAACCCGTGCTTTTTTAACTATTTCATTAGCATCTGCAGCTCTTCCCATAATAAAAAAACCATTTTTAGGCTGATGCAGCTGCAACACTTTTTGCGAAGGATACGCTCCATAAACTTCTAAAACGGCTTCTGGAAACTGTTTTTTAATTAAAGGCCAAATGGTTTCTTTTAAATATTGAACAGTATTCCAATTGGGTTCATGCAGAAAATTTCCGATGAAAACAAAATTTTTACGTTCTTCAAACAAAGGTAATTTCAACAAATCCAATTCGGACATTTCGTAGACTAAAAACGGCAAATAATACAACAAATCCGAATCTATTTTAAAAACATCTTTTAAGATTTTCATTTCAAATTCAGAAATAATAAAAGATAAATCGCATCTTAAAATGCTCGCAATTTCGCGCTTTGCCACTTCTTCAGACAATAAATCATGAAGTTCAAAAACTCTATTTTCCTTAAATGCTTTTTGTCTTGCTGTTCTTAAACAATGTAAATCCTCGGTATCTAATAAACGAATCGCTTTTGGGCAATTTTCAGATACCCGCCATCCAAATTGTTCTTCGATCATAAAACGATCAAACAAAACCACATCAGGATTCAATTCTATTATAAAATCATCAAAACTGGAATTATTAAGTTCAATTGACACTTTTTTCACTCCAGATTCAGATAAATCGACCATAAAATCGCTGTCTAAAGCCGGGCTTGCAAATGTAATTTCGAATCCATTTTGTTTAAAAATAGAAATTAATTGCATCATTCGTCCACCCGCTGCAGACGAATTTGGTTCAGGCCAAACAAAGCCAATGATTAAGAGTTTTTTTATCTGATTCATTACAAAATATTTCAAGCTACAAAATAATACTTTTTTGAGCGCAATCATGCGATAATTCCCGATTTTTAGTGATAAAAAACACTAATTTTGCAAGAACTAAAATGCCGGGAAATTATGTTAGGATTAAAATTAGCGACAGACCCTCGTTGGGTAAATATTGTAGAATCGAATATTGAAGAAATATTAACGGATCACGCCTGGTGCGAACAAAAAGCAGCTTCAAACGCCATAAGCTTAGTAACTTATAATTCTGAATTAGAAGAATTAGTTACCGAAATGCTTGTAATTGCGAGAGAAGAATTAGAGCATTTGCAAATGGTACACGATATCATCAAAAAAAGAGGTTTAACTTTGGGCCGAGAAAGAAAAGACCATTATGTAAATGAGCTTTTTAAATTCATGAAAAAAGACGGAAGCCGTAAAGATGCACTTTGCGACCGTTTATTGTTTTCGGCCATGATCGAAGCCAGAAGCTGCGAACGTTTTAAAGTACTGTCTGAAAACATTAAAGACGAAGAATTAGCTAAATTTTACCGCGATTTGATGATTTCTGAAGCCGGTCATTATACCACTTTTTTAGGATTTGCCCGAAAATACACTGACAATATAGATATAGACAAACGTTGGAAAGAATGGATTGAATATGAAGGTTCTATCATTACCAATTATGGTAAAAAAGAAACTGTTCACGGATAAAATTCAATTTAGATCTTATTTATAAATACCACAATTTGTTATGCCTGCAAATAAAACCAAATCTATTTTATTTAAAATAGCAAAATACACCGGAATAACTTTTGTCGTTATTATAGGATTACTGTTTCTGACCCCTATTATTTTTGCTGATAAAATTAAGGAGCAAATTAAAAAAACAGCTAACGAAAAACTGAGCGCAGAATTGAATTATTCTGATGTCTCGGTTTCGTTTTTTCATCACTTTCCTTCATTGACTTTAACTTTAAATGACTTAAGTCTTAACGGATCAGCTCCTTATAAAAACGAAAAATTTATTACTGCAAAAGAGGTTTCGTTTGGAATAAATGTAGCCAGTTTAGTATTTAGCAAGGAAGTAAAAATAGACCAGATTTATCTATCTGATTCCTTTATTAATGTAAAAGTAAATCCAAAAGGAGAAGCGAATTATAATGTTTACAAATCATCAAATACATCAGATCCGAAAGACAGTACAGATGCTGACGCATCGCTAAAACTGGAGAGAATCGAGATACTGAACAGTAAAATAATTTACGACGATCAATCGACCAAAGTTCATTTTGATGCTTTTGGCTTTAATTATTTAGGAAAAGGAGATCTCAACCAGGCCGTTTTTGATTTGTATTCGAAAGCCAAAATCGAGAAATTAAATATTGTTTATGAAGGTGAACCTTATTTAATGAATAAGAAAATCGATGCGGATCTGATTACCAAAGTAAACGTAAACTCTTTGTCTTTCTTTTTTCAACAAAACAACTTAAAAATCAATCAGCTCATGGTCGATTTTAAAGGAAAATTTGACTTTTTGAAAGAGGGTTACAATATGGATTTTGTGATTAAATCTGACAATAGTAAACTGAATGATGTTTTTACTGCTTTCCCTCCAAAATACATTACGTGGCTTTCTAAAACAGAATTAAAAGGAAATACAAACTTGCTTTTAACTTTAAAAGGAAATTATATTGCATCGCAAAATATTGCTCCTGATCTTAATCTGGACATAAAAATAGACAGCGGGTTTGTAAATTATAACAAAAGTGCTTTTCCGGTTTCTAACTTAAATTTAGAAGTAAAAACAAAAGTCCCGTCATTAAATCCGGATCTTGCTATTGTAGATGCTAAAAACTTATCCTTAAACATAAATAAAGATTATTTAAAATCTAAATTTTATATCGAAGGGATAAATACACCAAATATCAATGCTGATTTTAAAGCCAGAATAGACCTTGAAAAACTGACTAAAGCACTCGGCATTCCTGATATTGTTTTAAAAGGAAGCTTGGCCGGAGATGTAAAAGCAAACGGAAAATTTGATCAGAAAAACAAACTTTTCCCAGTTACAAATGGTGTTATCGATTTAGAAAACGGGTATTTAAAAACACCATATTACCCTAATCCGATCACAAATATTACAATAAAATCTACAATCAACAATAAGAAAGGAACTTTTGATGATTTGAAAGTAAGCCTAAAACCAACACAGTTTACCTTTGAAGGAAAACCTGTTTTTGTAAAAGCCGATTTGAGCAATTTTAATGATTTGACTTACGACATTAAAGCCAAAGGAGAACTTGATGTAAATAAAATTTATAAAGTTTTCTCTCAAAAAGGACTTGATTTAGATGGCTTTGTAAAAGCTGACTTAGTTTTGAAAGGCAAACAAAGCGATGCCGAAAAAGGAAATTACAGCAAACTTCACAACAAAGGAACGCTTGAACTTAGAAATATCGGGATCACATCAGAATACCTGCCAAAGAAATTCATTATCAAAGAAGGTATTTTTAAAATCAATCAGGATAAAATGTCATTTAATAATTTCCTGGCTGCTTACGGCCAGTCTGATTTTAGGATGAATGGATATTTGCAGAACGTTTTTAATTATGCAACGACAAATACAGGCGTTTTAAGAGGCTCTTTCAAAGCTACTTCGCGATACATCAATGTTAATGAATTCATGTCAAGCACTCCGGCAAATACTTCTGTAACCCAAACAAAAACTGAAACGCCGGCTCCTAAAACCGAGTCAAAACAAACCGGAGTTATCATAATTCCGACGAATTTGAATTTGAATTTTACTGCTAATGCCCAAAAAGTGAATTTTGATAAATTAAACCTTCAAAATGCAGTTGGAAATTTAAGCATGAACAAAGGCAAATTAAGCATGCAGAATACCGGTTTTAATTTAATTGGCTGTAATGTTGCCATGAATGCCAATTATCAGGCTGTTACCCCTCAAAAAGCAAATTTTGATTTTACTATTAAAGCTTCTGATTTTGATATTAAAAAAGCCTATAACGAAATTGAAGTTTTTAGAAAAATGGCCAGTGCTGCTGAAAAAGCACAGGGCATTGTTTCGGTTGATTACCAGCTAAAAGGAAGATTAAATGGTAATATGGATCCTGTTTATCCATCGCTTGTTGGCGGCGGAACACTTTCTGTAAAAGATATAAAAGTGCGAGGTTTGAAAATGTTTAATGCCGTAAGCAAAGCAACAAATTCTGAATCAATGCAAAATCCCGATCTTTCTAAAGTTGACATCAAAACCACGATCAAGAACAATATCATGACCGTAGAACGCTTTAAATTTAAGTTTGCAGGCTTCAGACCAAGAATCGAAGGCACAACAAGTCTAGACGGAAAACTGAATTTAAAAATGCGCTTAGGCTTACCTCCTCTTGGCATATTCGGAATCCCGTTAACCGTTACCGGAACACAGGATAATCCGAAGATAAAACTGGGTAGAAAAACCGAGGATCTGGAAGAAACAAAAGATACTGAGTAATCGAATTTTAATTTCAATTTTTTAAATTCCAAATTCCAATTGCGGATCGTTTCTTTCCAAAAAAAACAGAAAAACCTTTGTCAAAGTTTTAAACTTGACAAAGGTTTTTTACTTTTTAGCTACATTTGATAAAGTTATATTCTATTACATTATGGCTGTTCCTGCAAACAAAGAAGAATTGGAAATCGCAATCAAAACCAATTATAATAAGCTAAAAAAAGAATTATCGGGCATTCCTGTTGAATTAACTGCCGTTCAAAACTTAGAAGGACATGCAAAAGATACTGTAATGAGCATTAATAATCTTATTTCTTATTTAACAGGCTGGGGAGAATTGGTACTCAAGTGGAACAATAAAAAAGACAACAAAGAAACCGTAGATTTCCCCGAGACAGGCTACAAATGGAATGAACTTGGAAAACTGGCACAAAAGTTTTATAAAGATCATGAAAAAGACGATTTTATAACTTTATGCAATAAACTAGATAATGTAGTAGATAAAACCCTCTCTTTGATTGAACTAAAAACCAACGCTGAATTGTACGAAACTCCCTGGTACGAAAAGTGGACATTAGGCAGAATGATACAATTTAATACCGCGTCTCCCTACAATAATGCCAGAGGAAGAGTCCGAAAATGGAAAAAAGAGAATAATCTTAACTACTAAAAAGTAACGCAGAAACAAATAAAAACCCTTTACCTAAAATCCAAAGCAGCACTGCTAAACCCAACAATTTCCAGGCCCATGTTTTTCCTCTTTTCCAGTCAGAGAAAAACGAAATGATTTCCATATATTTTATTATAACGAATATACTTGTTGCTATTAATGCAAACCAGATAATTTCGCTTAAGTGAATACGAAAACCATATAAAAAAACTGCCGCAAGGAAAAGAACAGCTAAAAACTGCAGATAATAATAGTTTTTATAACTGTATCGATAGTTCATTTTTGAAGACAGTATCAGAAATGACAATAACAATAAACTTATCAACGCCGCTATTATATTATAAAAAACAGCATTCCATTGCAATATAAGCATGCCGGTAATAACAACCGCCATAACGGTACAAGCTCCAAGAGAATTTATACTTCTGGGTCTATAATCATTTTTAAAAGGCAGCAACACAGGATATAAATATTTTTCTAACGAACGCCAGAACGGCAATGCATAAAACGCAGCAATTCCCGAAACAACAATTTCATAATTATAAAAAACATCAACTGGAACTTTATACAACACATACACAAGAGCCAACGAAATAATAATCGCCGGAAGACATATCGTTTTTATAGTTTCCCATGGATTTGTTCCCCAAAATTTATTTTCTATTTCAAAAACATACTTTTTAACCCAATATTCTTTAGTAAATAAAGCCGTTGACTGGCTCCACAATAAAAACAAACCTACATGAATAATGACAGTTCTTAACACAAACTCATCAATAAGGCATCCATAAATAATACAAACCACTCCTAGCAGGAACAATTCGTAAGTTAACAAAACCGGCGAAAACAAAAACCTTAATAGAGGCGCAAAACCTCTAATTAATAAATCAATAAGCAAACCCCAATATTTTTTAAACAAGGCAATAAGGGCACAAATAGCTATAAATGCAGATAAATAAAACATCCAGTTGGTTAGCAATTGTGTTTTCATCCAAAACTGAACTGCAGAATCTTTGGGCGGAGAATAAACTACCTGAGAATTTGCAAAAATCTGCACCGCTAATTTATCTCTTACAGCATCATCTAATTCCGGGAATTGACTTTTATTTTTCAGCCAAAACTGATCTGTCTTACAACCATTCTTTTTAAGAACCTCAAATTCATATAAAATCTTTTTTTGAGAATCATTTAAAGAAACGATTTCTTCAGAAGAATTAATTTCTCTTGCAAACAGACTTGTACAAAAAAGGAATAAAAGGAAAACTATTTTTTTCAAAATTTAGAGAGATTAGTCTAGCCAAAAATACAAAATAATACAGGGAAAAAATTCTAAAATTAAAATTCCAATTCCAAAAATCTACAAACCTGCTTCTGTGTCAATTTCAACTAACTCAAAATCATATCCTACTTTATATAATAAAAAAATGAATTTTACCGTTTTATTAATATATAAGTATACGCCGATAGTCAATTTCAATTTACAGAGAAACAAAAAACCCGTTCGCTTTCGCGAACGGGTTTTTATAATAATTTAATCTAATGATTATGCTTCGAATGGAAGAATAGATACATAAGATTTGTTATCTTTTTTCTTTTGGAACTTAACAACTCCAGCTACTCTTGCGTGTAGTGTGTGATCTTTACTGATGTAAACGTTTTCACCTGGATTATGTTTTGAACCTCTTTGTCTAACGATGATGTTCCCAGCAATAGCAGCTTGTCCACCAAAAATCTTAACGCCTAAACGTTTTGATTCTGATTCTCTACCATTCTTCGAACTACCGACACCTTTCTTGTGAGCCATGACGTATGAGTTTAAATATTGTTATTATTCTTTAGTAGCTTCTTTTTTTGCTTTTGGAGCTGCTGCTTTTTTTGCTTTTGGAGCTGCTTCAACTTCAGTTGCCGGAGCATCTTCTGCTACAACCGCTTTTTTAGCTGCTGCTTTTTTAGTTCCGCCTGCTGCAGTAATACCTTCAATTACAATTTGAGTAAGATATTGTCTGTGACCATTTCTCTTTTTGTAACCTTTTCTTCTTTTCTTTTTGAAAACGATTACTTTATCTCCTTTTAAGTGTTGTAACACTTTAGCTTCTACTGAAGCACCTTCTATAGCTGGGGCGCCTAAAGTTACGCTACCGTTATCGTCTAATAAAAGAACTTTGTCAAATGAAATACTTGAACCTTCTTCGTTAGACAAACGGTTAACATAAACCTTTAAGTCTTTGCTTACTTTAAATTGTTGCCCTGCTATCTCTACGATTGCATACATACCAAATTGATTTATTGATTTTTAAGGTTGCAAATATACAATTAATAATTTACTGTGCAATCTCTTATTCTAAAAATATTTATTTCATTTTAAAGTCTGTTTTTCAAGGTGTTTCACAGCTAAAAAAGAAACATTTAGCCGTATAATACTGTTAAAGTATCACCAAAACCAACCCTAACCCTTCATTAATAATTAAAAAAAGTTAATTTTGATGTAACGATAATCAACTCTTGGCTACCTACATATATAGGTAAATAAAAATTATTAATCTTTATGAAAAAATCAATAATGATGTTAAGTGCAGCACTAATGCTCGGCGGAGTGGCTCATGCTCAAAAGGTAGCTTTTGAAGAATATAATTTAGATAACGGCATGCATGTTATTTTACACAACGATCCGTCAGCTCCCGTTGTAATCACCTCGGTAATGTACCATGTAGGATCAAAAGACGAGCGCCCGGACCGAACTGGTTTTGCGCATTTCTTTGAGCATTTATTATTTGAAGGAACTCAAAATATAAAACGTGGTGAATGGATGAAAATCGTCACTGCAAATGGCGGAGTCAACAATGCTAACACTTCTGACGACAGAACCTATTATTACGAAGTTTTCCCATCAAACAGTTTAGAACTTGGTTTATGGATGGAATCTGAAAGATTGATGCACCCGATAATCAACAAGATTGGTGTCGAAACCCAAAACGAGGTTGTAAAAGAAGAAAAGAGAATGCGTTATGACAATCAGCCGTACGGAAACATACTTCCGGAGGTTAAGAAAAACATGTTCAAAAATCATCCATATCGCTGGACCACTATTGGCTCAATGAAAGATCTTGATGCAGCAACGCTGGAAGAATTTCAGGCTTTTAATAAAAAATTCTATACGCCAAATAATGCTGTTTTAGTGGTTGCCGGTGATTTTGACAAAACAAAAACCAAAGAATGGATTCAGAAATATTTTGCTCCAATTCCAAGAGGCGAAGAAGTAAAAAAACAGACTTTTGTTGAAGAACCAATCAATCAGACTATAAAAGCAACTTACGAAGATCCGAATATTCAGATTCCGATGATTGTTGCCTCTTACAGAACGCCATCAATGAAAACAAGAGATGCAAGAGTTTTAGATTTAATATCTTCTTATTTAAGTGACGGAAAAAGTTCAAAACTGTATAAAAAAATAGTTGATGATAAAAAAATGGCGCTTCAAATTGGTGCTGTGGGTTTTAGCCAGGAAGATTACGGAACGTACATCTTATACGGTTTGCCAATGGCTCCAAATACCACCGCCGATATCTTAAAAGAAATAGACGAGGAAATTGTAAAAATTCAAACCGACCTGATTTCTGAAAAAGACTATGAAAAATTACAGAATAAATTCGATAATAATTTTGTGAACGCCAATGCAAGCGTAGAAGGAATTGCAGAAAACCTGGCTTCTTACTACTTACTTTACGGAGATGTAAATTTAATCAATACTGAAATTGATATTTACCACTCTATTACGAGAGAAGAAATTAGAGAAGTGGCTAAAAAATACTTAAACCCTAACCAGCGTTTAATTTTAGACTACGTTCCTTCAACTAAAGTTCAAAACTAAGCTTATCGAATCATGAAAAAAATACATACATTTTTAATCCTTTTATTCCTGACTGGAATTATGCAAGCACAAGATCGTCCACAACCAAAACCAGGCCCTTCGCCAGTAGTCAACATCAAAAAACCACAAACTTTTGTTTTGGCAAACGGCATGAAAGTTTTGGTGGTTGAAAACCATAAACTACCAAGAGTAAGCTTTAACTTAACCCTAGACAACGCTCCTTTTACCGAAGGAAACAAGAAAGGTGTTGATGAACTAACCAGCAGCTTAATTGGCAACGGAACTAAAAAAACAACCAAAGAAGCTTTTAACGAAGAAATTGATTTTTACGGAGCAAGCATTAACTTTTCATCAACTGGTGCTTATGCCAGCTCTCTTTCTAAATATTCAGGACGTGTTCTGGAACTTTTGGCAGAAGGTGCTTTACAACCCAATTTTACTCCAACTGAATTCGATAAAGAAAAAGCAAAATTAATCGAAGGGCTTAAAGCCGATGAAAAAAGCGTTCCTGCAATTGCAAGTCGTGTTGTTGATGTTTTGGCTTTTGGAAAAAACCATCCTTCAGGAGAATATCTTTCAGAAGAAACAGTTAAAAATGTCACACTTGAAGATGTTCAGAAAAATTACGCAACCTATTTTGTTCCTGAAAACGCCTATTTAGTAGTGATTGGTGACGTTAAATTTAAAGAAACAAAAGCGGCAGTAGAGAAACTTTTTGGCGGATGGAAAAAACAAATTGCTCCAAAAAGCACTTATCCTAATCCTGAGAATGTTTCTCAACTTCAAATTGATTTTGTAGATGTTCCAAATGCGGTACAATCTGAAATTTCATTGGTAAATACCGTGAATTTAAAAATGAGCGATCCTGATTTTTTCCCGGCTGTAATTGCCAATCAAATTTTAGGAGGAGATTTCAACAGCTACTTAAATATGAACTTACGTGAACAACACGCCTGGACTTATGGTGCGAGTTCAAGCATTGGAAGCGGGAAATATGTAACTAAATTTAAAGCTTCATCTGCTGTTAGAAATACTGTTACAGATAGCGCTGTTGTTCAGTTTATAAAAGAAATTAAAAGAATCCGAACCGAAAGAGTTCCTCAGGAGGTTTTAAGAAATGTAAAAGCAGGATATATTGGCCGATTTGTAATGCAGGTTGAAAAACCGCAAACTGTTGCCCGTTATGCTTTGAATATTGAAACAGAAAAACTACCGGCTGATTTCTACGAAAAATACATTCAAACCATAAACAATGTTACTGCCGACGATATTTATCGCGTTGCCAACAAATATTTCTTATTAGACAATATGCGAATTGTAATTGCAGGAAAAGGTTCTGATGTAATTACTGGTTTAGAAAAACTTCAAATTCCGATTTTTTATTTTGATAAATACGGAAATTCTATAGAAAAACCTGTAACTAAAAAAGAAGCCCCAGCCGGAATTACTGCGAAAACTGTTTTCGAAAATTACCTTAAAGCTATTGGTGGCGAAAAAGCAGTTTCTGCTGTAAAAACACTTTCAATGACAGGAACTACAACCGTTCCTCAGGCTCCCGGACCTTTAACTTTTACTTCTAAATTAGATTCGAAAGGAAAAATGATGGTTTCGCTTGCCATGGGAACTATGAATTTAATGAAGCAGGTTGTAAACGAAAAAGGGGCTTATATCGAACAACAAGGCCAACGCAAAAATCTTGAAGGCGCAGATCTTGCCGATATGAAGGCAAATGCAGCTCCTTTTGAAGAATTACAATTACAAAAAAGAACCGATTTAAAAGTAGACAGAATAGAACCTATAAACGGAAGCGATGCTTATGCAATAGCAGACGGCAAAACAACGTATTTCTACGATGTAAAATCAGGCTTGAAAGTAGCAGAATCTAAAGTTCGCGAACAAGGCGGAAAATCATCTGCTCAAATCACCAATTTTAATGATTATAAAGAAGTAAAAGGTATTAAAGTTCCTTTTAACTTAGTTCAGAATGTAGGTTTTGAATTGGATATTAAAATGTCTGAGATTAAGATTAATGAAGGAGTTTCTGAGAAAGATTTCCTTTAAAGGTTCTGAGGTGCTAAGTTGCTAAGGTTCTAAGATTTTTAGAGGCTTTGTCAAAGTTTAAAAACTTTGACAAAGCTTTTTTTATGCGTACTATTTTTAGTCATTCCTTTGTCAGGCTGAGCGGAGTCGAAGCCCACGTTCCAATCGACACGCTCTTCGACTTCGCTCAGAGTGACATCCTGAAAAACTACAAAACTTCTTATTTCTTAGCTGATAAATAAACTCCAATTAAAATAATAAATGCTCCAAAAAACTGGATTGGCGTAAGCATTTCATTATCTAGCAATCCCCAAAAAAAAGCTACTATCGGGATTAAGTAAGTTACTGATGTTGCAAAGACCGGAGAAGACATTTGTATTAATTTAAAAAATACAACATTTGCAATTCCGGTTCCCAAAACGCCCAAAATCATTACAAAAAGAATAGAATGTTGCGTCACATCAAAACTTATTCTTTGGGTAATATCTGTAAAGCTCAAAATAATTAAAGCCGGCAAAAGCAAAACCGCAAAATTACCTGTTGTTATACTAACAGAATTGAGATCAGATAAATATTTTTTGATTAAATTGACATTGATTGCATAACATAGCGTTGCAATAACCACCAAAACTACATAGTAATAATTTTGTCCGGGATGAGCCGATGCTCCGCTTAAAACCAGTAGCAAACAGCCTATTAAACCCACAAAAACACCAAGAACTTGTCGTTTTTGAAACTGAATTCCAAAAGCAATTATCCCCAGAACCAAAGTATTTAAAGGCGTAAGCGAATTTAAAATAGCCACAATAGAACTGTCTACCTCAGTTTCTGCAATCGCAAAAAGAAAAGCCGGAGTAAAGGTTCCGAAAACAGAAGTTATAGCAACAAATTTCCATTGGCGGCGCGAAATTTTCTTCAAACTATTAAAGCCAAAAAGCAACAGAAACAAAGCCGCAAAAATAATTCGGAACGAACCCACCTGAATCGCCGTTAAACCAACTAGACCTCTTTTTATTAAAATAAAAGAACTTCCCCAAATAAGCGAAAGAACAAATAAATAAGCCCACTTTAATTGCTTTGCATCCATAAATACCATTTTGATGCAAATTTGTAATAAATTTATGAACTGACCTCTTCCTTTTTATTAATTTTGCAAGGAATACAACTTATCAATTTAAAAATCATATATAATGAAATTTACAAAGATCATAGCCGCTTTCGCCATCGCGAGTTTAGTATTAGTAAGCTGCAAAAAAGAAGAAGATAAAAACCTGGCCAATATAAAACCTGTAAACACAGCTGTAAAAGAGCATAAAGCAATTGCTGCTGAAAATGTACAAACGGTAAGTTTTGAAATCGAAGGAATGACTTGCGCTATGGGATGTGCCAAAACAATCGAAAAAGAATTATCTAACTTAGACGGTGTTGAAAAAGCTACAGTAGATTTCGATAAAAAAACAGCTACTGTTGTATTCGACAAAACAGTTCAAAACCAAGAGAATCTGACTAAAACGGTTCAGGCAACCGGAGATGGGAAAACTTATAAAGTTTCGAATATAAAGTCGTAGTCCGAAAAAAGATTCACAACAAATATATTTAAACAGTAGTAAACTCAGGCTTACTACTGTTTTTTTTGTGAATGATTTTCAAAACTCTATTTTAGCTTATATCAATATTCAAACAAAAACAATGGAACTTAAATTTAGCCACATCGATATTCTGGTAAAAGATCTTCAGGAAGCCTGCGACTATTACGCAAAAATCCTTGGAGCAGAAATCTCTAAAAAATTCATCTGGAAAAGAGACGAACTTCATGTGACCTATGCCGTTGTGAGAATGAGACAAGAACGTTTTATGCTTGTTCAGCCATTTTCCGGAAATTTAAAAAAGTTACTAGATACAAAAGGCGAAGGAACTATTTACCGTCACTGCTACTCTACTCCTGATATTGAAGCTGCTTTTGACGAATTAGTAGCTTCGGGCGTTCAGCCAGAGGATGAAAATGGAAATAATTTGTCAAAGGAAAGCCTTAATTCCCCGAGTGGAGTTAGAATTATTTGGCTTCCAAAACGTTTTGGAGAATTCTCGATTGAGATATTAGAAGAAGCAGGACTTCAGGATTTTATTACCGACGCTTTTTCGGTTTCTTAAATAAGAATTAGAGGATTTAATCCTTTATCAAACATAAAAAGGGCTTTTATAAATTAAACGCCCTTTTTTTATATCTTCTTTTTTTATTTCCACTTCAAAGTTTCCATTAGCCTTTGCATATCATTTTTGATATAACTCGCCGCCGGCATGATAGAATCAAAATTAGGCTTAGCATAAAAATAAACTGATCCTGTTATAAAATGCTTTGTACTGTCTGTTACGTAAAATTGCGAGTTTGTAGCCGCATTTCCATCCACCTGATAAAACATTCCGTAAACCTTTTTTTGAGGGTTTAAATAGGGTTGTTCTAATATATCATCGGCTTTAATTACATGCTCGTAAGTAAGTTTTTGAGCATCTTTAAGCAATTTCTCGATATTACCATTTACAGGTTTATAGGTAAGGTAAATTGTTGCTTTCATTTTAGGATAGGCAATCGCGAATCCGCAATCTTTTTCACCTTTAATCACAGCCGCTTCATTCATTTCAAAAGCAAAGGGACAATTGTTTTCAAAACTAACATATTTTGCTTCCGGATAATCTAATCGAAGAAAACCTGATGGCTTAGGCACCACATCATCTTTACAACTTAAAACAGTCAATGCCAGTAAAATTGTTGCTATTGAAATTGTTTTTTTTAACATTTAATCTATTGTTACTTTTATTTGTTTAACACGCTTTTTATCCACTGTTTCTATTGTAAAGACACAATTTTCAAAAGCTACTTTTTGATCTTTTTTAGGGAAGTTGCCTAAAATTTCTAAAATAAATCCCGCTAACGTTTCTGCTTCACCTTTATGAGATTCAAAAATATCTTCATTAACATTGACGATTCTATAAAAATCTTTCATATTGATTTTTCCTTCAAAAAGAAAATTCTTTTCATCGATTTGAGAGAAATTCAAATTTTCATCGTCAAACTCATCACTTATATCACCTACTATTTCTTCGATAACATCTTCCAGAGACACTAATCCTGATGTTCCGCCGTATTCATCAACTACAATTGCCAAATGGCTTTTAAGGCTCTGAAAATCCTTTAATAAATTGTCGAGTTTTTTATTCTCAGGCACAAAAAATGCTTCTCTTACCAAGGAAGTCCAGTCGAATTCATCATTATCAATATGCGGTAATAAATCTTTAACAAACAAAACCCCTTCAATCTGATCGATGTTGTCGCGATAAACAGGAATTCTTGAAAATCCTTTTTCGATTATTTTAGGGCAAATTGCCGAAAATGATTCTGATATTTCTAATGCAAAAATATCAATCCTCGGACTCATTACCTGTTTTGTATCTGTATTCCCAAAAGAAACTATGCCTTCAAGGATTTTTTGTTCTTCACTTGATGTTCCTTCAGAATCTGTAAGTTCTAAGGCTTGAGAAAGCTGATTTATCGAAAAACTATTTTTTTGTTTCCCTAATTTGTTATGCAAATATAGTGTAACACTACGCATAGGCAAACTTATTGGCGATAGTAATGTATCTAAAATTGCGATTGGATACGCAACGCGTTTTGCAAATTTTATATTGTTGCGGCTGGCATAAACTTTAGGTAAAACTTCTCCAAATAACAAAATAAGAAAAGTAACCAGAATGATTTCAAGTATAAACTTAAAGACCGGAGAACTTACATTTGCAAAAATATTTTGTCCAATAAAAGAGAATAAAATAACAACTCCAATATTAAAAAAATTATTGGCTACTAATAAGGTGGCTAAAAGTTTTTTGGGTTTATCTAAAAGATTGGAAATAATTTTTCCTCTCGGATTATTTTCCTGCAATGTTTCATTAATGTCTTTTTGGGATAAAGAAAAAAGCGCCACTTCGGCACCTGAAACTATTGCCGAAAGAAACAGCAAAATAAATATTCCGACAAAACCAATTATTAAATTGATGTCTAATGTAGAATTAAAAAATAAACTGGGCTCCGGGTCCAAATTAAAAAAGATTAGTTAAACAATCAAAAAGGTAAGTCATTTATAGGCAAACCTTCATTCGTGGCATCAAAGTTAGTGTTTTTTGCTGGTTCTGATTCCTGATGCGGTTTATGATTTCCGGTTTCTTTTTTAGTAGTCAAAAAAGTAAACTCAGTCACCTGAATCTCCGTAGTATATTTTGTAGTACCATCCTCTGCTTGCCACTGACGTGATTTTATACGCCCCTCTATATAGATCTTATCTCCTTTAGAAAGGTATTTTTCGCAAATTTCTGCCGCTTTATTGCGCACAACCAGATTATGCCATTCCGTTGAAGTTATCTTTTCATTGGTCGTTTTATTGATATAAACCTCGTTTGTAGCTAATTGAAAACGACCTATACAGTTTCCGCCATCAAAATAATGCATTTTTACATCATCGCCTAAATGGCCAATTAGCATCACTTTATTTAATGTTCCATTCATAATTTTACAGTGGTATTTATCCCAAAGATACATTTTTTTTAGCAATTTATTTCTTGCTTTTCTATAAAATTATATATCACTATAGGAAAAGGAAAAGTTTTTAATTCACTGGCATTCAATCCATTTTCGATTATTTCCGCAATTTTAACTTTCCAAAACTGAATATGAAGATGTTGATGCGAAAGTTTATGAACAATTGTAGTTTCACTACATTCTTCTACACTTAATATAGTATAAGAAGGAAAAATATCATTTCTGACCGCTTTTGAAACAACATCAAAATCCACAATTTCAGTAGTTTCCACAAGAGGAAACTCGTATAAATTATGCCAGATTCCTTTGTCCGTTCTTTTTTGAATTAGGGTATTACCTAAAACATCTTCTAAAATTAAATAATTAAAGAAGCGATTGGTCACTTTAAGTTTTTTTGATTTTACCGGCAAAACCGATACTTTCTTTTTTTGAAGTGCTGCACAACTTTCATTAAAAACACATATGGAACAATCCGGACTTTTAGGTACACATTGCAAAGCGCCAAACTCCATAATCGCCTGATTAAAAATTGCAGGGTTATCTTTTGGCATTAATTCATAAGCGAGCTCTGTAAATTCTTTTTTTGTTGCAGGAAGAGAAATATCCGATTCAACATCAAAATAACGAGAGAGTACACGAAACACATTACCATCAACAACAGGAACGGCTTCATTATATGAAAAAGAAGCAATTGCCGCTGCTGTATATTCTCCAACTCCTTTCAATTGTAGCAAATCTTTAAAGTTAGCTGGAAAAACTCCATTAAGCTCATTTGCGACATATTGAGACGTTTTATGCAGATTTCTGGCGCGAGAATAGTACCCTAATCCCTGCCAAAGTTTCAAAACCTGCTCTTCTGAGGCATTTGCCAAATCAAATACAGTAGGAAATTCCTGCGTAAACGCAAAAAAATACGGCGTTCCTTGCGCAACTCTAGTCTGTTGCAACATAATTTCTGAGAGCCAAATATGGTAAGGATCGGCTGTTTTTCGCCATGGCAAATCACGTTTGTTTTGTAAATACCATTTTATCAATATGTTAGAAAAATTCATTGCAAAATACTTAGAATACAAAAGTAAATGTTTATGTAATTAAAATTTAACGAATTAGCTTGATTAATTATTTTTTTAATTCCTATATTTGCAAACTCAAAAAAATAGTACACCATTTATAAAATAAAATAGGAAAGAAAATGACGAAAGCAGATATCGTAGCGAAAATTTCAGAGAAACTAGGTCTTGAAAAAGGAGATGTTCAAGCAACAGTAGAAACTTTTATGGAAGAAGTTAAAACTTCATTAGAAACTGGAGACAATGTTTACCTAAGAGGTTTTGGAAGTTTTATCGTAAAAACCAGAGCTGAAAAAACAGGTAGAAACATTTCTAAAAACACCACTATCAAAATTCCAGCACACAACATTCCTGCGTTTAAACCTGCAAAAGTTTTTGTAGAAGGAGTAAAAACAAATAACGAAGCAAAATAATACTATTAATTAATCATAAAATCGACACGATATGCCAAGTGGTAAAAAAAGAAAGAGACATAAGGTAGCTACGCACAAAAGAAAAAAAAGAGCGAGAGCTAACCGTCACAAAAAGAAAAAGTAGTTTTAAACTACTTTTTTCTTTTTAAACGTTCATTGAAATTGGAATTTAGTCTCAGTGACCAGTCACAGTCTACAGCGTAAAAGCTGTCAACTGATACTGAAAACTGCTAACTAAAATCCCCCGGGTTCAATACCTGTTAAAAAATATTGTTTAATCCATCTGTAGATAAGATTTTAGACTTTAGACTTAAGATTTTAGATTTTTTTGAATCTATACTCTTCTCTCTTTTTTCTATTTTCTGAAAAAACAGATAAAAATTTACAGTGTGAATAAAGAATTAATCATTAGATCTAGTTCTGAAGCCGTAGATTTTGCCTTATTAAAAGATGGAAAACTAATTGAATTACACAAGGAAGAAGAGAAAAGCAACTTTCAGGTTGGTGATATTTTTATTGCCAAAATACGAAAACCAGTTGCCGGACTTAATGCTGCTTTTGTAAATGTAGGCTTCGAAAAAGATGCCTTTTTACATTATCACGATTTAGGACCTAACTTAGCTTCCCAACTGAAATTCATAAAACTTGTAAGCGCAGGTAAAATAAAAGATTTCTCCCTAAAAACCTTTCAGTTTGAAAAAGAGATTGACAAAGATGGCATCATTACTGATATTTTAAGTGCCAATCAATCTGTTTTAGTTCAAGTTGTAAAAGAACCTATATCGACCAAAGGCCCAAGAATAAGCGCTGAGCTTTCATTGGCAGGAAGATTTATTGTTCTCGTTCCGTTTTCTGACCGTGTTTCTATTTCTCAAAAAATAGAAGACAAAAAAGAAAAGGACCGACTAAAAAAACTTGTTCTATCGATCAAACCTAAAGGATTTGGTGTTATTGTTCGCACAGTAGCCGAAGGCAAAAACGTAGCCGAATTAGAAAAAGATTTGCAGAACCTGCTTGGCAGATGGACTGCAATGTGTAAAAAATTACCAACTGCTCATCATCCATCAAAAGTATTAGGAGAGCTTAACAGAGCTTCTTCGATATTAAGAGATGTATTTAATGATACCTTTAGCGGTATTCAGATAGATGACGAAGAGTTGTTCCACCAAACGAAGGAATATCTGCAAGAAATTGCACCTTCAAAACAATCGATTGTAAAGTTTTATCAATCAAACGACACTCCAATTTTCGAGAAATACAATATAGAGAGACAAATCAAAACTTCATTTGGACGTACCGTTTCCATGAGTAAAGGCGCCTATCTTATTATCGAACACACTGAAGCTCTTCACGTTATAGACGTAAATAGTGGAAACCGTTCGAATAAGGCGACTAACCAGGAAGATACTGCCATGGAAGTAAATATGATTGCTGCCGCTGAAATTGCCAGACAACTTCGTTTGCGTGATATGGGCGGAATAATCGTAATTGATTTTATCGATATGTCTAATCCTGAAAACAGGAAAGTCCTGTTCGACTTCTTGCGAGAAGAAATGAGCGACGATAAAGCAAAACATAAAATCTTACCGCCTAGTAAATTTGGTTTGGTCCAAATTACCAGACAACGCGTAAGACCTGAAGTAAATATTAAAACCAGAGAAGAAGATCCAAACAATGAGCATGGCGAAATTGAAGCGCCAATTTTAATCATTGATAAAATCGCACTGGATTTAGACAGACTTTTAAAAACCCACAAGGGTGTTGTACTTAATGTACATCCGTTTGTGGCTGCATACCTCAGTAAAGGTTTTCCATCATTACGTTCAAAATGGTTTTTTGAACATAAGAAATGGGTGAAAATCATACCTCGTGACGCTTACACGTACTTAGAATATCATTTCTACGATAAAAAAGGAAATGTTATTTCAGAATAAAACAAAAACCGCCTCTCGAAAGATTGGCGGTTTTTTTGTGCGTTATTGTTGCCACGAATTACAGGAATGAACACGAATTATTTTTATTAGGAGCTATTTCCTGCTGTCCTTCCAATCTTTTGTGCCGAACCCCGGCACAAAAGGATTTTCCCTCCCATCAGGGCTAAGTAACCCATTTTCATAAGACTATTATTCTCTTACAATTTCAATTTTTCTTCTAATTTCATTCCCAAAAGCATCCACAACCGTAATATAATGTATTCCTGTCGTTGGAGAAATAGGCAATTCATGAAACGTTTTTGTTGTGGCTTTATAAACATCATCAACATACCAAAACAATTCTTTGTCTCTTTCAGAATAAGCAACTTTTAAAATTACAGGTTGCACTTCGCTATTAAAATTCTTCGTTAAATAAATTTTGCTGTTTGCTTTGGGATAAATAAAATCCATAGTTGTTGTTTGAGTTCCCTGACAATCTTCTTTAAAAGGCGGCAAGGGCAAATACTCAATATGCTGGCTTTTATAATACCAAGCCATTACAGGTGGCAAAACAAACCAATTTTTGGTAACTATATTATCAATACTTTCGCAACTACTATTGACCTGAAATTTTTCGGTTTTATCTAAATGAATCTTTTTATGATAAGGACAAACCGCTGTAGATTTTCCTTTTTTGGCAACCCATTGTTTAATTTTAGGACATTCTTCTTTAGCCAAATAACCGCTTAAGCGACAAACCTCAACTTCATCAAGATCTTTATAAGGCGTTTGAAACCATCTTTGTCTCGGTAACAAATTGAATACATCAAATAAAATGGGAGCGGCACTTGTAACTCCCGTTAGAGTTGGTCTTCCCTCGCCCGTTGCATTTCCGACCCAAATTCCCACTACATATTTAGAGTTTGTTCCAATTGCCCAGGCATCGCGATTTCCAAAACTAGTTCCGGTTTTCCAAGCAATTTTCAACGAGCTGTCATAAAACTTCCAGGCTTCATCTCCTTCCGGTCGGTTTACTTCTTCCATTGCATTATACATCAGCCAAATCGATCCCGCGCCTAATATATTTTTCTGATCTGTTTCTGATCCAAAATCAGGTTCAAAATCGTTTCTGTAATTGAGTTCCGTGAATTCTTTAGTTCGGTATTTTTCATTATTTTTAGTGTAATGATTCACCGTAGAAGATAGATTCGCATACGTTCGGCATAAATCCCATAGATTACTTTCGGCACCACCCAAAATAAGCGATAATCCGTAATGGTCCGGCGTTTTATTAATATCCCTTAATTTAAATTTCTGTAATTCTTCATAAAATTTATTCACTCCAAAATCCTGCAGCATCAAAACTGCCGGAATATTCAAAGATCTTGACAAAGCACGATGTGCAGGAACAGCTCCATCAAAAGTCAGATTAAAATTTTGTGGCGTATATCCTGAAATTTGCGTTGGAACATCGGCCACTAAAGTATTCGGTAATAATTCACCATCATCCAGCATTGCGGCATACAAAAGCGGCTTAAGAATACTGCCTGTACTTCTTGGCGCATCAATAATATCAACATCTTTTTGATGATCTTTATCTGTTGGCGCATTTCCAACATAGCTCATTACATTTCGATTCGAAACATCAATAACCAAAATCGCCAGATTATTAACTTCATTCTGTTTGTATTGATTGTAATAATAACGCGCAATTTGATTTACTCTGTTTTGTAACGCATAATCAATCGTAGTTTTTACCCGTGTTCCTTCATCTTCTTTCGCCACTCGTTGCAATAAATGAGGCGCTATTTGAGGCAAATCATACGGTTTTTGAGGTAACGGTTCTTCGATCGCAAGTTCGTATGTTTGCTGATCAATTATTCCTTCCTGATGCAGCTTTAGTAAAAGTCGGTTACGTTTGCTCAATAATTTTATCTGATTTTTACCCGGATAAATTAAACTTGGTGCGTTTGGTAAAACGGCCAAAGTAGCATTCTCAGCCCAGGACAACTGATTCGATTGTACGCCAAAATAGCGCCAGGCAGCCATTTCAAGTCCCACAACATTTCCGCCAAAAGGCGCATGAGCAGCATATAATTCGAGAATTTCGTTTTTAGAATATCCCAATTCTAATCTCGTTGCCTTGATAATTTCGATAAACTTTTCAAAATACGTTCTTCCTTTTCCTTTTCGGGATAATCGGATCACTTGTTGTGTCAGTGTACTTCCTCCTCTTACTACTTTCCCCGCTTTTCTATTTTGCTTAATCGCATTTACCATCGCTATGGGATTAAATCCTGGATGTTTATAAAAATATTCGTCCTCAAAGTAAACGATGCATTTCTTGAATTTATCAGGAACGCTATCCTGAGCAGGAAAACGCCATTGCCCGTCGCGAGCGATTTTAGCACCTAATAATTCTCCTTCTTTACTTTCAATTACCGTAGAATAAGGTTCCTGAAATAAAGTTCGGGGTATGGAGAAATAATAAATCAGCAAGAGCAGAAACGCAATTGCTGATTTTATTTTATTCTTTTTTATCCAATTTATAATGTGTTTTGAGAACGCTATAAGTTTATTTTTCAAAGCTTTTAATTTTGGCTCACGGGTTTTACGGATCGAACGGGTTTTCGCAGATTAAATTTAAATCTTATTCAATCCATAAAAAAATCCGTGCGAACCTGTTTAATCCGTAAAACCCGTGGGCCATTTTATTTCCTATTTCACCACCTCAACCCAGAATCCTTTTGTTCTGGCCAGGAATGTATTATCGTACATTGCTTCGCATTGTAATCCAGGCAAATAATAATTCCCCAAATAAGATGCGTTTAGCAGAATCCTGAATACTTTAGTTTCTCTGGATTTTAATCCAAAATAGAAATTAGTTCTGTCATCTCGAATATCAATATAGTCTGCCACATTATTTGTGGCGTCTCCATAATCTGTAAAGCGAGTATTTACAATTTCGAAACCTGAAGGTAAAATTTGCGATAAGGCTACATTTTGAACACTTTCGTTTCTTTGGTTTTTAACCGTAACTTCCGCAACAAATTCAGTTCCCTGATTTATTTTCGAAACGTTGATAACGCCGCCTTTTCTGTTTTTGAAAACGATAGCAGCCGAAACATCACTTTGAACTACATTTTCCTGTCCAATTGGCAATATCCCTGTATTCAGAACACGAACATAGATCGTATTACTTTTATTATTTTTTAAAGTAACACTATTAGAACCTGTTTGCACAACTAAACTTCTGTCTGCAATGGTTTTTTGAGTACTTATGGTTTCGCCTTTTCCGTTTTTACTAAACTGAATATTAATTCCTTTAGGGCCATTACTTGCAGCAAATTTCGACATAGCATATAAACAATACGCTGTTGTTTGCGTACTCATCCATTGATTATTAGACATTTCTTTGGCTAATTTTGAAGCCATCGAGAATGCTTTTTGTTTTTGGTCTAAAAGCAACATTGTTTCTAAGGCCATTGCTCGATTTCTTTCGCTTGAACCATAATAGTAATAATTATAATCACTTGATTCACTATCAATACTGGTACGCAATAATAAATTTTGTCCAGCTGATTTTTGTCCGGCCAAAACATACGCTGCGGCCAAACGAAGCTTACTTTCGTTCGAAATACCTTTTGTTTCTCGTAATCTATTCATTGAAGATAAATCGGCATTTCCTGCTAAAGCCAGTGTATATAAACGATAAGCCTGCGCTAAATCATTCCCGTATTTTTGTTCAAAACGCCATTGTTTCGCCTCTTTTTGCTGATACGAAGTCCATTTTGATTTAAAGTTTATTGGTAAAACATAACCTTTTTTCTCTGCTTCAATCAGGAAATGTCCGGCGTAGGAAGTTCCCCAATCATCGGCAATTGTATTTCCCTGCCAATAAGGTAATCCTCCATTCGATAATTGAAAACTTCCTAATCTGGCAATTCCTGCCGTGATATTTTTTTGAATAAGTTCTTTTCTTGTAGCATCTAAATCGACAACATCATTCAGAAATAATTGCGGGAAAACAGATGAAGTGGTTTGCTCAACACATCCGTGTGGATATTGAATTAAAAACTGTAATCTTCCATTCAAATTAATTGTTGGCATTGACGAAACCTCTAATCTTGCCTTATTACTTCCTGACACTCCAAATGTTTGCCATGAAATTGTCTTGGTACTATTTGGAGGTAAGATAACATCTGTATACGTACTTGTAACCGGATTAGGATTTGTCATGTCGATCTCAACATCATAAACCGATTTTTCGCTTCCTGAAGTCGCAATAACCTGAACTTTTGCAATTCCTGTTGCTGAACCTACAACAAGATTAAAATAGGCCATTTTTTCGTCGGGTTGTGCAAAAGTCAGTCTTTGAGTAGCACTTCCCATTACTTTAAGTCCAGGGCTTGTTTTAATCTGAATTGAAACGTTTTTAATCTTACTTTCTGTCGCAAAAACCGTAACCGGAATTGTTACTTTTTCTGAAGGTGAAATTTTTCTAGGTAAAGAAGCCAACACCATCAACGGACTGCGAACCGGAGTTGCTTTTTCGACACTTCCGTATGCGCTTGTACTGGCGTCACCCGCAACAACCATAGTTCGAACTGAACCAATGTATTTTGGCAATTTTAATTCATGTGATTTCGTTTGTCCTTTTTCTAATTTAAATGGCCCGTAATACAACACAACAGGTTTAAAACGGTTTGCTTTTTTAGCTTTTCCACCACCTAAATCCTGATCTCCACCAATACTGAAAATCTGATTTATTTTTCCGCCATAAGCTCCTATTACGTCATCATAAACATCCCATGTTTTTACTCCTAAGGCTTCACGAACGTAGAAACTATCCCACGCATTTGGTGTTTTAAAACGGGTTAAATCCAATAAACCTTCATCGACAACAGCAATCGTATAGGTCATTTCTTTACCTGTTTTTTCGCCTACTTTTACCGTGAATTTTTGCTCTGGTTTTAAAACATCCGGCATCGAAAGTGTTGGTGCCAAAATGGTATTTTTATCAACAACTTCAATAGGCACAATACCGTACATACGAATAGGCGAATCATTTTTAGTCGAAGCGTGTGGCTGTAAAAGTGTAATATTAAAATACACGTTTGGAGCCATTGCCGCCGTAATCGGAATTTCAACCTTAGTTTCTCCCTTTTGCGTTTTGGCCCAAATTGTTTGTACTACTCTTGATCCGTTTTCGATCGAAATTAAAGCACGTCCGCCTTCACTTGACGGGAAAGAAATCTGTGCTTTTTCACCTACTGCATAATTATGTTTATCTGTTGAGAACACTAACATATTTGCTGTCGAAGCATCTCTGTTACGCGTTTTTCCGGACCATATTGGCCAGTCTATATTTACAGTCAATGAGGTTGCATGACCATTTGTATCATCTGAAACACGAATTAAGTAACGTCCCCATTCTTCATCGGTTAGCTCAAATTCAAAACTTCCTTTTCCACTGGAATCGGTGTCAATTATGGTAGATTTATAAGATGTTGTTGAGTTTGATGAATTATAATTAGACAAATTATCACTTGAAGAATCCCACCACCATCGCCAATCTACTTTGTAAATTCTTACTTCAAGATTTTTAACCGCTTTTGGTCTTCCGTTTTCATCAACAGTAACCACTTCAAAACGATTGTTTGCTCTGGTTTCCAGCATTCCGTATTTATTAGGTTCCGGAGATTTAATACCCACATACGTTTTATACGGAGAATAGGTTGTAGAGATAACATCTGTACTAAAATCCCCTCCTTCTTCATATACTTTTGTAATGAATGAAGCGCGAAGCATTCCTGGCGCCTGACCTTGTAATTTAGGTTCTATATTTACCGTTGCTTTTCCGTTTTCGTTTAATTTCCCGGAGAAAACATTGATTTCTTCTGTACTAAATTTGCGTACCAAATCATCAAAACTAAATTTTTCATATCCTTTAAAAGTAGTGGTTTGTTGCGAAAACTTAGCCTGCATTTCTACGTTCAGGTTTTTCGCAATAGCGCCATGAAGCCAGGTAACTTCAAGATTACTCGTGTTTGGATACGAAGAAGAAAGTGTTTTTCTGGAGAAATTATTTTTTATCTTCAAACGATTTGGCTTGATCGTTTCGATTTTAATACTCTTATAAAACTTAGCTCCACCTACGCTTATCATGGCTTCCCAGTTTCCTGTTGGCGCTTCTGCACTTGTAGGCACCACAAACGAATAATGATTTAATTCGTTCGTTCTCTGAATTGTTTGATAGGTCGTTTTTCCGTTAGGATCATTCAATCTAAATTTTATAGGATGAGATTTCGGAAGTTTATTCGCAGCATCATTCAAAATAAAAGATAAATACAAATTATCTCCAGGACGCCAAACGCCGCGCTCTCCATAAATAAATCCTTTTAGTCCTTTTTGCAGAGTCTCACCCGCAACATCAAAATTACTTACAGATAACGAAAGTCCATCATCAAGCTTAACATAAGTAGACTGATCACCCAAAGTAACAATGGCAAAATAAGCGAATTTATCTAATTGAAATGAAGCAATTCCTTCGCTGCTCGTAGCACCAGTTGTTATTTTTTGCTGCTGATACGTATATAAATCAACTCTGGCGTTAGAAACCGGTTCTGTAGTTACGATATTATTTACGGCAAACAAATACGATTTATTCTCGCCTCTTTTTGCAATAACACCTAAATCTGTAGCTAAGATATTGGTAGCAATTTTGGCATTATAATAATACGAGGTTGTACACGGATTTTCACTTTCTCTCCAGTCATAATCTCCGTAATCGTACTCGTAATCATCATACGAATTGCCGCTATAATTTACATCATTTTCATCAACCTCTTCTTCCTCTTCTTCATTTTGGTCTCCGTCTGATGTTTCGCATTTGTATAAAGAATATTTCTTTTTATACACAAATTCTACTCTATAAATTGCTCCAGGTTCCGGCGTAATTATTTTAGATAAATCTAATGCAAAAGTGTTCCATCTGGTAGGATTTATTAAACCACTCTCATTTAACTTGAGTGTTGTTTTTGCAATTGGCTGCGCTACTTTTTTAAGATTCTGACTTCCGTTTAATTGATTATATTGAAGAAACTGAAGAATATTATTTTTATAAATTTTATAAACCTTTACATCAACAGCACTTAAGTTTACAGCTTCAAAATTCAGTTTTAAATTATTTGAACTCGGTAAAATTGTTCCGTTTTTAATAAAGCGAACACTTGGTTTTATTTGATCGAAAGTAATTTTCTCCGTGTAATTCGAGTCCATTTTTTTACCGTACTGACTTTCGATTCCCTCAAAAACTTCCAGCAGTAATTCTCCCGTTATAACCGGTTCCGGTGTTTCATCAGGAACAACCTCAACTACTTCTTCAGCAACTGAATCTACAGCTACCGTAGCAGAATCTACTACAACTGATGAAGAATCGACACTAGCATACACTGGTTCTTGTACTACAACCGGAGCCGGAACTTCTTTTTTAGCTACAGCTTCATTAGTAAAATACACTTTCAGGACATTTCCCTGAGTAGAAAATTTTAAATTATTGGCGTTCTGAATCGAAACCAAACCTTTAAAATCCTGACCTTTTTCTAATGGTTCCGAAAAATTAATCAAAACCGACTGATTACTTCCATCCGGAACATCAACTTTTACAATTTTAAACTCGTTAATACTTGTAATTGCATAATCTAATTGTCCTTTCTGATCGATATCAAAATCACTTCCGTCGTACGCTATTTCCAAATTTGTCGCTTCATCATAACGCTGAATACTATCAATTATAAAATTGAATTCTTTAGCAGTTCCTGATTTTTTTTCGAACTTAATTTTAAGATTATTTCCTTTCTGACTTGCCGAAACTAATTTTATAGCCGTGTCAATATCAATATTATCTGCCGTTTTAAGCACACAATTCAAATATTGGTATTGTTTACTATACGACTGAATATCTATCGTATTAATTGTAAAATCCTGCTTGATTGTTTTTACCGTGAAGTTGAATTTAGAAAGCGCTGCCTCTTTCTCTTTTGGGAGTGTAATGAGTTTATCCAAGTTTAAAGTCACCTGATATTCTGTTCCCGGGTTTAACTTTTTTTCCGGAATAAAAGCAAGCGTATTGCTCGAAAGCGCAACTACTTTTCCGCGAACATTTGGCGAAATATCAAATAAATCATCGTCTAATTCCTGATTGACTTTCCAGTCTTTTTTATCGAAAGCCAAAACCACCCGAATATCAGATTCCGAGGAAACAATTCCCCCCGTAAAACTGACGATATAATCCTTAAATAGTGAAAAATCGGAATTGAAATCTGCCGCCGATTTTCTGCCGCAGGACTGAAAAATAAAAAACACAAAAAATACGAGACTTAATCCTTTTACTTTCACTTTTCTATAGAATTATAAGGTTATAAATTCAAAATTGGCAGCACGTTTTAACTTTTTACACTTAAATGCATAACTACTAGTCTGCCAATTATGTTGTAGTAAATATAGATTATTTTTCTAAATATTTTTAAGAGGAAAATTCAGTGAGTTCAATTATTTAAAATTCATCATATCACTTTAATAATAAAATGACATTAGTTTAATAAGGAGCTATTTCCAGCTATCCGTTATATCTTTTCCTTGCTAAAGAAGCAAGAAAAAGGATGCCGCTCCTATCTGGGCTAGGGCATACGTTTTCATAAAATTATTTAAAGCTCTGTTCCCAACTTCGATAAAACTTTATCCATCTCAAGAAAATGCGTTTCTGAATTTGAAGCATAAAACAATTGGTTGCCGGCCATAACTACAATTACATCATCATCATAATTACCATAGAAATTTATTCCATCAAGCCATTGTTTAAAAGAAACATCTTTGGTAGCGAAGTTTTCAGGTATAAAATCGAGTTCATCAGGTTCTAATTCGTAAAATGTATTACATGGAAACTCTAATGCAAAACCAGCCTGAAGAAAAGCCATTGCAGTGAAAAAACCGGTTAAGGTTTCTGTTTCCAGTTTCCATGTTTTTTGATCCTCACTCATATAAACTGGCGGATCAGATTTCGACAAATCGCCTTTGTGAATTCCCCAAACACAAGCTCTTTGATTTTCAGAATAAAATATCAAATAATCGTCATGTTTGTAATATTGAAATCGCTGTGGTATAACTAATAAATCCTGAGTATGATTCAGATTTTGAATTTTACCTAATTCAGTATAATAATCTGTGAATACTTTTGGAAGATCTCCAAATATATCTTTTACAACCTGAATTTCATCAGAAGCAAACCCACAAGATTCTGTAATATGAAATAGTTTTTTAATTGTAGAGAAATCGGTCATGTCATTAATTTATAAAAAATAATTCAACATATCTTACTTACGCTTCTCAATAAAAAAACGCTTCATTAAATCCGCCGCTTCATTTGCCATAATACCTGAAACTACAGTTGTTTTAGGGTGCAATTTTGTTCCCATGGCAATAAAACCGCGTTGTTCGTCTCGGGCGCCAAAAACAATTTTAGAAATCTGACTCCAGTACAAAGCACCTGCACACATTTGGCAAGGTTCGAGCGTAACATAAAGTGTACAATCTTTCAAATATTTTCCGCCCAGAAAGTTTGCGGCGGCAGTTATCGATTGCATTTCGGCATGAGCCGTAACATCATTCAGTAATTCGGTTAAATTATGACTGCTTGCAATTACTCTGTCTGCAACGACAATTATAGCTCCAACAGGAATTTCGCCTTTCTCAAAAGCCATCTCAGCTTCCTGCAAAGCTTTTTTCATAAAATATTCGTCGGTGAAAGGATTTATCATAATCGCAAAAATAGAACTTTAGAATTTATTTTTATTATATTTAAATTTTGAAATTTAAATATGGAGCAAAAATTTAAATTAACAATTCCTGAACCTTGCCATGAAGACTGGGACAAGATGACTCCGAAAGATAGCGGTCGTTTTTGCATGAACTGTTCTAAAATTGTTATTGATTTTACTACCATGCTTCCTGAAGAAGTTCAGCATTTTTTCATTCAAAATCAAAATGAGAGAATTTGTGGAAGATTTCAAAATGAACAATTAGAAAGTATAATTATTCAGATACCAAGTCGGGTTTTATATACACAAACGAATTATCATAAAATGTTCTTGCTTGCTTTATTCATTGCCATGGGAACTACTTTGTTTAGTTGTCAGGATAAAGACGGAAACAAAAATAAAATTGATAAAATCGAGATTGTTGGCAATACAGCCCAAAATCAGGGCGAAAGCGAAGCTACCTCTTGGTGTTATGGCCATCAAATCGAATCTAAAAAAGGTACAACAAAAAAAATTAGCAGTGGCTTTACAGTAGGAATGTTGCTTCCGGTTGATCCTATTGAAACAGGAAGCTTCAATTATAATATTATATATAATTCAACTGACTTAGATGTTGTAGCAGTTCCTGAAAATGGAATGGAAAATTTTCTTGCCTTTTTTACCAAAAATTATAATGCTCCTAAAATAGAGAAAGGATTTAAAGATAAATGTTCTATTATATTTGTTATTGAAAAAGATGGCAGTCTGAGTAATTTCAACATCGTTAAAGATACACCGAAAGAAATAGGAGAAGAAGCTATTAGAGTTTTAAAAGCGGCGCCAAATTGGATTCCTGGAAAACTAAAAAACAAAATTGTTCGATCAACTTATGTTTTACCCATTACAATTAAAAAGTAAAACACTGCTAATAAAACCTTACGTCCAAATTAAATTTAAAACCGTAAATTTGCTTTTTACCTTACAATGAAAAGCAACTTACTTTCCAATATATACAATCCAACTGATTTACGCTTATTAACCGAAGCGCAACTTCCTCAAATTGC
>Ga0247809_1000185_pt1 | contig 33175 bp, 33 predicted proteins | sample UWRJL104311B1_FD_180951 | JGI IMG/M metagenome (GOLD analysis project Ga0247809, IMG submission 180951) | Plant litter microbial communities from Arlington Agricultural Research Station in Wisconsin, United States - UWRJ-L104-311B-1 | ecosystem: Environmental > Terrestrial > Plant litter >...
TTATCTAAAAAAGTGTTCGGTGAACTTCGTTTGCGGGGTGCAAATGTAACATCCGTTTTCAAATCTCACAAGCTTTTTGGAATCTTTTTTTGAAAAAAAATTTTTCGTTTGATTCGTAATGCTTGTCAGTATTTCAGTGAACGTCTATCGCTGTTGCGGGTGCAAAAGTAACACATCTATTTACATTTACAAGACTTTTTATTATAAAATTTCAACCTTTTTTAATTCTTTTTCTTAACTCACTCATAACAGCAAACTTACAGCTTTATTCTTTTTGCTATTTTTAAGAAATTTCTGTAGTGAGTTATACTTGCTCTAATTTACATATCTCAAACAAGCCGGTTTTGAAGACTTAACAGCTTGAGGCATTCTTTTACATCAACCCTGCAAAATATGCTTTCTTGCCTTTTCTGCGGATTTCCATGGCTCTGAATGTCTTTTTTCATCTTTTAATATGATGTGTCACAGCAAAGCTTCTTTTTTTCAATTGCCATTTAATGTAATTCTTTATACTATATAAGTAAAAGTTTCTTTTGTAAACAACTCCCCTAGCCCCGATAGAAGTGGAAATCCTTTTGCGGCGGGGTTCGCCGCAAAAGATTGCAACGGATAGCGGGATTAAGCTCCTGAAATTAATTAGATATAGAACCTTCCTAAATTAATCGAAACGGATGGCTTTAACGGGAGAAATTTTAGTTATGATATAAGAAGGAATTAATAAAACCAGAAAACATACAGTAACGGTAAGCAGGTTTAGCAATAGTACATAAACCCAATTTATATAAACGGGTGCCTGATTAACATAGTAATTTTCGGGATTGAGAGAAACTACTCCGAAATGCTGCTGGATAAGCAAGATTGCAATTCCGATTAGGTTCCCCCAAAACAATCCTCTCATAATAAGATAAAATGCATTGTAAAGAAATATTTTGCGGACGGTCCAGTTATTAGCTCCCATTGCTTTCAAAATTCCAATCATCTGTGTGCGTTCAAGAATTAACACCAATAAGGCAACTACCATATTGATGGTGGCTACCAAAATCATGACTCCCAGAATTACGATGATATTAAAATCAAAAAGCTGCAGCCAGTCGAAAATGTAACTGTATTTTTCGATGATTGTTTTTGTATCTAAATTTGAAGAGGTATGTTCGTATATTTTATTACCTGTTTCTTTAATTTCATCAAAGTCTTTTACAAAAACCTCAAAAGCACCTACCTGATCCGGAGACCATTTATTGATTCGCTGAATGTGGCGAATATCACCTAATATATAGGTTGCATCAAAATCCTGAAATCCAGAATTGAAAATACCGGAGATTTTAAATCGGCGGCTGTTCGGCATTTTGCCTTGTTCTTCTTTTATAAAGAATGTATTAAACTTATCTCCAACTTTTAAACCTAGCCTATCAGCTAGAAATCTGGAAATAATTACATCTTCGTTAATGTTTTTGGAAAAATCAGGCAATCTACCTTCGACCAAATACTCTTTTATATTATTCCAATCGTAATCAGCTCCTACTCCTTTGAAAATAATACCTTCGAAAGCATTTTCGGTTCTGATGATTCCGGCTTTACTTGCGATTGCCTGAATGTGTTTTACATCTGGAACCGATTTGAAATCAGGATAGAAATCCTGTTTTTTGGAAATTGGAACTAAAGTTACCTCAGAATTGTTATTGTCATAATTCGAAATGATAACCTGACCATTGAAAGCCGAAACTTTTTCACGTATTTTCTGCTGCAAACCAATTCCAGTTGCTACCGAAACCAACATCATTATAATCCCAATTGCAATAGCAGAAATGGCAATTTTTATGATTGGCGCTGAAATACTGCTTTTATAGTTTTTAGCAGTGATAAGTCTTTTGGCAATGAAATATTCTAAATTCAATTTATAGTAGTCTATTATTCACTTCAAAAATACATTTAAAAAAGTAAAAATGAATTGTTACAAATAACAATTACAAAATATTTAAGTTAAAGAATCTTTTAAAGAGGGAGTTTCTTTTTCATTTCTTCAACAATATTATATGCTGCAGGACAAATGGCGACATTTTTTAATGTCAGATCAGTAATTTGGTTGAATTTCTTCCGGTCAGTATGCGGAAACTCCCTACAGGCCTTTGGTCGTACATCATAAATCATACAATAATTCTCATTATCCAGAAAAGTACAAGGAACGCTTTTCAGAACATAATCTTTGTCTTCATCGATTTGCAAATATTGCTCAATAAATTGCTGTGGCTTTTGCCTGAATGATTTTGAGATTCTTTCAATATCTGCCAAAGTAAACAGTGGCCCTGTAGTTTTACAGCAATTAGCACATTGCAAACAATCTGTCTTTTTAAATTCAGCATTGTGCAAATCCTGCATTACGTAATCTAAATTTTTAGGCTGTTTCTTTTTCAGCTTATCGAAATACTTTTTATTTTCGATATGCTTATCTTTGGCTAACTTTTGTAAGTTATTTAAAATTTGTTTCAAGTTTAGATTTTAAAGTTGAGCTGCAAAATTAAACAACTTAAAACTTGAAACCTTAAATTTTGAATTAAAATAAGATGAAAGACCTTTTTGGGAAAGCGATATATGATTTCCAAACCAATAATTCACCGGAAGACCTCATTACAGAAACTTCAATTTCTGAAGAAGATGAAATGAGTGTTGCTTATTTATTTCGTTCCTATAATGAAATGCCAACAATAGAGCAAAAAGCATTGCAATTATCAACGGGAAAAATATTAGATGTTGGATGTGGAGCCGGAAGCCATAGTTTAACGCTGCAAAATGACAGAAATCTAGAGGTAACTTCAATTGATATTTCTGAAAAAGCAATTGAAACTTGTCAGCTTCGAGGTGTGAAAAATGCTTTGGTTCAAAATATTTTAGATTTTGATGGAGAAAAATTTTATACCATTCTTTTGCTAATGAACGGAACCGGAATTTTTGGAAAATTAGAAAATTGTAATACCTATTTATCCAAATTAAAATCTTTACTCAATCCCGGAGGTCAAATTTTAATTGATAGTTCCGATATAATTTATATGTTTGATGAAGATGAAGATGGCGGAAAATGGATTCCTTCGGATAATGAGTATTATGGAGAGGTTACATTTACACTTTCCTATAAAGGAGAAAAGGAGGAAACTTTTAACTGGCTTTATTTAGATTATAACACACTACAGAATGCAGCTATAGCTAACGGTTTAAAATGCGAACTTATTCTCGAAGGTGACCATTTTGATTATTTGGCGAAACTTTCAATTTAAACTGATATCACAATAATGAAAAATATAGATTTAGAAAAATTAAAATATCCAATTGGGAAATTCACAGATCCGGAAAATTACTCTGCTGAATATATTTTGAATAGAATCCAGGAAATTGAATCATTCCCTCAAAGATTAAAATCAGAAACAATCCATTTAACAGACGAACAGCTTGATACACCATATCGTCCGGACGGCTGGACAGTTCGTCAGGTAATTCACCATTGCGCCGAAAGCCACATGAATTGCTACATCAGAATTAAATGGGCATTGACTGAAAATAATCCTGTAATAAAAGCCTACGATGAAGTTTTATGGTCTGATTTGCCAGATGGATTAAAAATGCCGATTCAACCAACACTTACTTTAATAGAAGGATTACATTATAGATTAGGATATATTTTGAGAAATTTATCTGAATCTGATTTAGAAAAATCCTTCATTCATCCTGAGAATAATTCTGAAAACAAAATAAAACAAATCATTGGCACTTATGCCTGGCACGGAAATCATCATTTAGCACATATCACCACTTTAAAAAAATATAAAAACTGGAAATAATTCATCATCTTAATAATTAGTATTGTTTCCTTTTTACACATTGTATCCATATATTAAACAAAAAGCTCTTCATGATGAAGAACTTTTTGTTTAATACCACTAAGGAATATTTAAATATTTATGCGTTTGCAGAGATACTCTCCATTTTGGATTGTTCATTACATAGTCCACAATTAAGGGTGTTATCTCTTCTTTTTTACTCCATTCCGGCTGAAGAAACAAAATAGCATTGTTGTTAACCAATTCTGCTTGCTCTTCTGCAAAAATAAAATCATGCTTGTTATGAATAATTACTTTTAACTCATGTGCATTATCATAAACAGTCTGAGTTGGCAATTTATTTTTTTTAGGTGAAAGACAAATCCAATCCCATGAACCGGATAAAGCATAAGCACCAGAAGTTTCAATATGTACTTTTAAATTTTTATTTTTTAATTCTTTGGTTAGCAAAGTCATATCCCACATTAATGGCTCTCCTCCGGTAATCACGACAGTATCAGCATATGCAAAAGCATTATTTACGATTAAATCTACACTCGTTGGCGGATGCAATTCTGCATTCCAGCTTTCCTTCACATCACACCAATGACAACCAACATCACAACCTCCAATTCGTATAAAGTAAGCAGCGGTTCCTGTATGAAAACCTTCTCCCTGAATTGTATAAAATTCTTCCATCAAAGGCAACATTGCTCCTTTATTTACCTCTAATTGTATTTCTTTTGATAACATTATTTTATTTTAAAGCGCAAAGATAGTCAATTAAATATGGAACATAAAAAAACCGACAGTTCAAAGAACTATCGGTTTTAGATTTTAAATTGAAATATTTTATTTCAAAGCTTTTACAGATTGAGCAGCATATGTGTTTGCCGGATCTATAGCTAATGATTTATTGAAGTATTCAATTGCTTTAGCTTTATCAGTATTAGCATAAGCAGCACCAATGCTGTTGTAAGCTTCAACAATTTTTTTAGAAGTAGCAGGTTTTGCTAATTCTTCTGCTCCTTTTGCAGTTGTTCTCGTTACATACTCTTCGTAATTTTTAATAATTAAATCATCTTTCTCTAAAAGATTATTAATTCTTCCTTTATATATGTAAGATTCATCATAAGTTGGAGACGCTACTAAAATTCTATCAAAAGCAGCTTCAGCTTTAGCTAGTGATGCAGCATCAACAGGCGTCCCTGTCGCTCTGTTAACCTGAGCATAATAAAGAGCAATACCATAGTAAACATTATCATTCAGGTAATTTTTCGACTCTGCATTATTTGCTGCAAATTCGTAAAGGGCAGCAGCTTGCTGATATTGTTTTTTATCAAACATCACTTTTCCTAAATCACCAATATCTTCTACAGCCAAAGGTTCCATTTCAATAGCTTTTTTGATATCAACCAAACCTGCTTCGAAAGCTGCAGGCTCAACTATCCCTTCGGCATTGGTACCTTTTTTAATTTTAGCAAAACCTAAATATAAGTAATCTTTTGCAATTGCTTTATTAGCTGGATTTTGAATAAAGTCTTCTAAAGATTTTATGGCAACATCAATGTTTCCGTTCTCATAAGCTGAATATCCTAAATATCTGTAGATTCTCGGATTAACCTTATCCAATTCTTTCATTTTATTAGCTTCAACCTCCAAAGCTTTATAATCTTTAACTAAGATTAAGAAATCAGCATGACGCATTCTTGATTCCAAAGAGTAATCAGTCAAAGTCATGTATTTTTCATAACTCTGAATTGCTTTCTGCATGTTCTCTTTAGAAGTAGCCGGCTTATTTCTACCCCAGTTATAATACGTTTCTGCTAATTCTCTGTAAACAGGACCGTAATTTGCATCGATAGCAACCACTTCATTAAAAGATTTAATTGCTTCATCGTAAGATTTAGCTCCTTTAAGCAAAACACCTAATTGCACTTTAGCTCTTAATAGAGTTGGGTCGGCAGTAAATGCATCACGATAGGCTTTGTAGGCATCATTTTGATTTTTTGCTCCTAAATAAGCATCACCAATTGCTAAAAGGGCAGTTGCGTTTTGTGGCTCAATAGCCAAAGCGCGTTTTAAAGTAGCTACAGCATTTGTATAATCCGGATTTGTAGAATTCATGTAGGCTCTACCAATATAAATAAACTCTGCAACGTCTTTACGTTTCATATCTTTCGTCGCCAAACCAAAATTAGTTTGCGCTGATGCTGTGTTTTTTGCATCAAGATCCAATTGGCCTAAACCTATATAGTTTAAGCTTTTTTTATCTGAAGCTTCTAATCCGTTCAGATAATAAATTTTAGCTGAATCAACGATAGCCTGATTAAGGTAAACATTTCCTAATATAAAATTTGCTTCACCATCAGAAGGTTTAGCTTTAATGATTGACTTTAGCAATGATTTCGCTTTTTGAAATTGTTCAGCATCGATTGCTTTTTTTGCTTGGTTTAAATCTTGCGCTTTTACTACAGAAGCTGAAGCCAATAACGCAATACTAAAAATTTTAAATTTATTCATCTCTATTGTAATTAATTTATTCTTTATCATTAATAATTTGACTTCTAATTTGAAGCTTTCTTCCCGGTACCTTTACGGGCATTAAACCTGATTTTAGCACAACTCTTTGTCCAATATCACCGGCAATAAATGAAGCAAAGCCCATTCCTAAGCCTGTATATCCCTGACAATTGATGATATACAAATCACGTGCCAAAGGATATTTCATTTCTGCTATATCATTTTGTGTCGGACTATAATATTGATCATCCTTAAGTCCTTTCACACTTAAAACATTTATTTTTTTCATCAATGGCAGTATACTTGCAGAAGGCTGTGAAAGCCAGTTCACACCTACAACCCCAATCATTCCATCGTTTTCCGATACAAATTTAATTACCTCTTCATTTGTCTTAAAAGAGAAAACACCATTTTCCGGAAGTGCTTTAACACCTGCTAAATCTTTCATGTAACGAACAGTACTCGAATTAGGATTATCAAATACCAATCCTTTTATATTAGAACTTGTTTTACCCTGCATAAAATCGATTACAGTTTTCAACGCAATTAATGTATCGTTATTGTTTTTGTTTCCAATAAAAGCAATTGCATCAATAGCAAATGGTGTTGAACGAGGAATGATCTTAAATTTTTTAAAATTTTCCTTTTCACTTACAGTTAAGTCTCTTGCCGCAATTACAACTTTAGTTTTCTGATTTAATAAATCATTAATCAGTTCAGCTTCAGATTTAGGTTTAAGTGAAATTTTAGCATCATATGTTCCTTCAAAAACAGCAACCTGATCTTCTACAATTGGTTTTATGGACTCATCAATTGTAATTTCTAATGAACCTTTTAAAATTGATTCTTTATCAGCTTCCTCATTCTTGCTTTTTTGGTTACACATGGCAAACAAAAAAACAAAAATAATGAAACCGAAAATTCTACCATATTTAAACATATTATTCCGTATTAGAATTAAAAAATCTCAAAAACCGAATGCCTGAATATACAATCAATAATATACCGAAAGCATATCTGTATTTGGGCTCCATATCAAGCGGTAGTTTTTTCCAAAACATAACCATTAAGCCCAGTACAAGATAAATCAAAAAAAACAGTATTCCTAAAACAAGAAGAAATCGCTCTTTGAGCGATTTCTTCTGAATATTATTAAGCCTTTCTTTTAACATTATTCTGCAGATTGAATAGTAATAGGAAGAGAATAAAGTACCCTAACTTTTTTACCATTTTGCTCACCAGGTGTCCATTTTGGGCATTTTTTCAAAACTCTGATAGCTTCTGCACCTGTACCATAACCAATATCTCTTAGAACTTTAATATCAGTTAACGATCCGTCTTTTTCAACTACAAAAGTAACATAAACTTTACCTTTTAAGCCTTCTTCTTCAGGAGTTTTGTAATTGTTTCCTACGAACTTGTAGAATTTTTCAATACCTCCAGGAAAATCTGGTTTTACTTCGATACCTGCTGTATTATAGACGTTATTATCTTCTTCTACTACAGCTGCAGTACCAGTACCTACAGGCTCATCAACAGTTAAAACTGCGTCAGGGTTTCCCTTAATACTTTGATCACCAATTTTTTTATCCTTCATCTCCACAATCTTTGGCGGCTCCTCGGTTACTTCCTCTGCTTTCGCCACAACTGGCTTAACAAACTTCACCTGATCAACTTTTGGAGCCGGAGGAGGAGGAGGAGGCAAATTAGGCTTAACTACTTCCTTTTTAGGAGGCAGCTTTACCGTAGTTAGCCTAATATCATTGTCTTTTTCATCGATTTCAGTATCCGGCAAAAGACTGATAATAAGTGGAGCTGCAACAGCTAAGCTAAAAACAACCGAACCAATGATAAGTGCTCTTACCGTTGTTTTAGTGTTAGATTTTCTTAACTCATATGCACCATATATCTTATTTCGCCCTTCGAATACGATATCAAGCCATTGATTTTTGATTATATCTAATTTCATTTTTCTTGATTATTAGGGATATTAAAATAAAAAAATTATTTTATATCTATTAATTTTGTTTCCTCAGGCGTAAATTCAGGAACTATAGCATAAGTCTCCACTTCTGTAATTGCCATCTCATCCAAAATATCTACCAAATTTCTATAATTTGATTTTTTTGTTGGCTTAATGATCACAATTATACCTTTAGTTTTATCTCCAGTATATTCAAGTACAGATTTTTTTCTAGACAATAATTCTTTACGAATACCATCTTTCCCATATGCTATATCTTTTGGTCCTGCGATAGGATTACTCAATAGTCCCATATAATAGACAACCTTACCATTATCACCTAACATTATAGTCATTGTACGATTCTCATCTACTTTAACTGGAGGTGTTTTATCTTCCGGATCTTTATCTGGCAAACCTAAACTCATCGATTGAGGTTTTGACAACGTCGTAGTTAACATAAAGAATGTGATCAATAAGAATGCCAAATCCACCATCGCAGTTAAATCTACTTTTGAATTTTGCTTTTTACTTCTTACTTTACCACCTTTTCCGCCACCATCGTCGCCGGTATTTAATTCAGCCATTTAGTGTATATTTTTTAATTAAAAATCTCTTCCTCTTAAACCAGTAACCAAATTAAAGCTATTGATTTTTTGATCTTGCAAAATATCCATAATCTTTTTGATTTGTGGATATTCTTCTTTAGCATCACCTTTTATTGCAATCTGTAATTCCTTATTATCAAGATCAATTGTAGCTCTACGTGCTACTAAAAGCCAGTCTTTTAATTGATTATTCAAAGAATCTAATGGAATTCCTGGTTGTGGCGCTTTACTTCTATCTGAAGATCTCATGTCAATAATTTGCTTCAAATTTTCAACAGGAACCCCGAAATCGTCCATTAATGCAAATTTTTCTTTATCCTCTTCTGAAAAAGTTACACTATATTTCGCACCCATTCCTTCTAAAGCTCTTTTACGAATTTCCCTTCCTTTAATATCGAAAAACACTTTACTTTTTCCATCTTTACCTTTTCCAATTATAATGGTAGCTAAATCCGAATCCGGTAATTTAGTCTGTACAGTAGATGAAGGTGTATCAACAGGTAGTGCTTCAGGCACTTTAGCAGTAGCGGTCAAAATAAAGAACGTAAGCAAAAGGAACGCAACATCACACATCGCAGTCATATCTGTCGATGCTGACTTTTTTTTCATTTTTATTTTAGCCATTCTCTTTTATTTTATTTTGATATAAATTAATATCAAAAATTATTATTGTTTCAAACTTCCTCTGAATTTTCTGTAAGTGTTTACGATTGTAACACCAGCCTCATCAATAGAGTAAGTTAAATCATCAATTTTAGATGTAAAGAAATTGTAAGCGATAATTGCAAAGATAGAAGTAGTAATACCTGTAGCAGTATTAATAAGTGCCTCAGAAATACCATTTGCAAGTGCAGCCTGGTCAGGAGTTCCAGCAGAAGCCAAAGCACCAAATGCTTTAATCATACCAGATACTGTTCCTAATAATCCTCCAAGTGTTCCTAAAGATACTAAAGCTGAGATAATAGTCATGTTTTTCTCTAACATTGGCATCTCTAATGAAGTAGCTTCTTCAATTTCTTTGTGGATCACTTCTGAAGCTTCTTCACTGTTGAAACCTTCTTTTTTAACATCCTGATATTTAATTAATGCAGATTTAATTGCATTTGCTACAGATCCTTGTTGTTTGTCACAAGCAGCGATTGCAGCTTCGATATTTCCTTCTTTAATATTTCCTTGTACATTTTTCATAAAAGTATCAAGGTTAGATTTTCCTGCAGCTTTAGAAATAACAATAAATCTTTCAATTGAGAAAACGACAACCATTAACAACATACCTAATAAGATTGGTACAATAAATCCACCGTGGTAAACCATACCTAAAGTATTCAATGGACGACCTGTTTCAATATTTCCACCTTCAAAGTTAGAAGGCGCACCCATAACGTATTGCCAAATTAACCAACCAACAAAAACACATGCTAGAATAATAATCCCTGAAACCATCCCTCCTCCATTTGAAGTGCTTTCTTTTTTAACTTTAACGTTTGCCATTTTTTTTAAATTTTAATAGTTTTAAATAATTTTTATTTTTAGTTATATTTAACTTGTAGGGTAGCAAATTTATACGTTTAGTTTAAATAAAAAAACTTTTTTTAATTTTATTGAAGCAAATTTAACGTCAATTTAAAAAATATCTCATTAATTTGCCAAAGTCGTTTTTTAGATTAAACAAAATAAAACTAGATTTACGTGAAAATTACAACGTTTTAGTAAATATTCAAACAATCCTTTGATATGTTCTTAAAAAATTGCGAAATATTTTTATCTCATCATTTTAACTGTAAAAAGTTTTTTCCTACTAAATACACAGTTCTAAATGTTAAAAAACAACACAAAACCCCTATATCCCTCTAAATTACAAATAAAAAATGAGTAAAAAAGAAAATTTCATAAAAGTTATAAATAAAGGTTACGAGTCAAAAGGCGAAAATATTGTTTTGGGAGGCGCTCTATTAGATGGTGAAGCTATTAGCGAAACACATGTAAAAATCCCTTTAAAAACCTTAAACAGACACGGCCTTATTGCTGGTGCTACTGGAACAGGAAAAACGAAAACGATTCAGGTGTTTTCTGAGCAATTGTCGAATGCCGGAATTCCTGTTTTAATGATGGACATTAAAGGAGACTTTAGTGGTATTGCAAAAGAAGGAAAAGAAGAAGGTTTTATAACGGAACGTCATGCCAAAATAAACCTACCTTATAATGTAGCGTCATTTCCTGTAGAATTAATGTCATTATCCAAACAAAACGGAGTTCGGTTACGGGCAACAGTCTCAGAATTTGGTCCTGTTTTATTTTCCAGGATTTTAAATCTGAATGATACACAATCGGGAGTAGTGGCAGTTATCTTTAAATATTGCGACGACAACAAAATGCCTCTATTAGATTTAAAGGACATTAAAAAAGTCATTAACTATATCACCGAAGAAGGAAAGCAAGAAATTGAAGAAAATTATGGCAAGATTTCAACTTCCACAACAGGAACAATCCTAAGAAAGATTATTGAATTAGAACAACAAGGTGGTGATTTGTTTTTTGGGGAGCTGTCTTTTGAAATTGATGATTTGATGCGAATTGATGAAAATGGAAAAGGATACATCAATATAATACGTTTAACAGACATTCAGGACAAACCTAAATTATTCTCTACATTTATGTTGAGCTTATTAGCTGAAATTTATCAACAGATGCCTGAAAAGGGAGACGCCGATCAGCCTGAACTTGTCATTTTTATTGATGAGGCACATCTCATTTTTAATGAAGCAAGCAAAGCTCTTTTAGAACAAATTGAAACCATTGTAAAACTAATTCGTTCAAAAGGCGTTGGTGTTTATTTTGTCACTCAAAATCCAATGGATGTTCCGAGTGGTGTTTTGGCACAATTAGGATTAAAAATCCAGCATGCACTTAGAGCTTTTACCGCTAATGACAGACAGGCAATTAAAAAGACAGCTGATAATTATCCAACATCTGAATTTTATAAAACAGATGAGTTATTGACCAGTTTAGGAATCGGAGAGGCTTTAGTTACAGCTTTGAATGAAAAAGGTATTCCAACTCCACTTGTGGCGACCATGATGCGTGCACCGCAAAGCCGAATGGATATTTTGTCAGATAATGAAATTGAAGAAATAAATTCGAAATCAAAACTAGTAAAAAAATATAGTGAGGAAATTGACCGCGAAAGCGCATATGAAATACTGAATGCAAAAATAGAAACTGCTAATCAGCAAGCTACCGAAAAGGAACAACAGACCCCTTCAAAACCCTCAAAATCAGAACCAACGACTGCAAGCGTTGTTACAAAGTCGGTTTTAAAAGTGGTAACAAGCGCTACTTTTATCAGAGGTGTGTTTGGCGTTTTAACCAAAATATTTAAAAAGTAAATAATTCAATATCAAAAATCAATTACAGTATCAATATCAAATTTTAAGTTGTTTTTTGATATTGTAATTGACATTGAATCTATTTCTGTAACAGCTCTAAGATTTTTTCTTCAATTTCAGGTGTGTTCCAGATACTGTCAATATTATCCGTTCTTAGAATTTCTTCCATAATTGCGTTTTGAAAATCTCCAATAGCTAATGCTTCCGCATACGGACGATCACTAAAGGTAACCCGGCTGTAAAGCGGAATCCACTTGTCCGGATGTTTATCAGAAAAAGCTTTTTCAATTTTCTTTTGCAGTAAGAATTTCTCGTCTGCTGTTTTTGTACTCATTTCCATAAAATTGCGATAAGACAATTCTGCTATGGCATCAGCATTCGGTTTACGTGAAATTTGATATTCAGAGAAAATGTTTTTCCAGTCATCTCCAAATTTTTCAATCATCTCATTCAAAACCGTAATATCTTCAAAACCGGCATTCATTCCTTGTCCGTAAAAAGGCACAATGGCATGACAGGCATCGCCAATTAAAGCAATTTTATCTTCATATGTCCATGGAAAACATTTCATGGTAACTAAAGTACTTGTTGGATTTTTAAAGAAATCTTCTGCCAGTTTCGGAATCACTTCAATCGAATCCGGGAAGTTTTTCTCAAAGAAATCTTCTACCATTTTTCGATCTGTCAATGAGGCAAAAGAGTTTTCACCTTCAAAAGGCATAAATAAAGTACAGGTAAAACTTCCATCCAAATTAGGAAGCGCAATTAACATGTACTCACCGCGCGGCCAAATATGAAAAGAGTTTTTATCCAGTTTATGAGTAGCATCGGCATTGGCCGGAATATTCAATTCCTTATATCCCATATTCAGAAATTCCTGAGAATAATTAAACATGCTCTGGCGCTGCATTCTGTGTCGGATTCTTGAAAAAGCACCATCGGCTCCAAAAACCATGTCGTATTTTTTCTCCTCCCACTCGCCTCTTTCGGTTTCGCCAATATGCAAAGTAGCATCGCTTAGTGTAACATCCCAGATTTTTTCCTCAAAATAAAATTCAGCTCCGGCTTCTTCTGCCAAATCAATCATTTTTCGGTTTAAAGTTCCTCTTGAAATCGAATAAATGGATTCTCCTTCCTGTCCATAATTCTGAAAATTGAGCTTATCAACCAAATGAATTGCGCGTTTGTCCATCGGAATCGCTATTTCACGCACTGAATCGCCAATCCCAACACCATCAAGCGCTTTCCAGCCTCTATTAGACATAGCCAGATTAATGGAACGCCCTGAAAAATTTATTTTACGGATATCAGGGCTACGGTCATAAACATGAACAGTGTGGCCTTGTTTCTTAAGATAAATTGCCAACAGTGAACCAACCAATCCAGAACCAACAACAGCAATTTTTAAAGGTATTTGCATCAAGAAAAATCTAAATATAAGGCCGTAAAAATAAGCAATAATTACACAACAGCTTTAAAACAAACCAAATATTTACTCCTATATATTATATTTACTGGTGCGTGACTCTTGCCTCTAAAATAAAATGAGGCAAGAGTCGGGCTATACACTATATCTTTTGTGGCGAACCCCGCCACAAAAGGATGCCGTTTCTATCCCTCACGCAACAATTGTTTCATAAGAGTAAGATTTGAACTATAAAATCAATTATTAAAAAGCATGTTTTCGAGTCTCTTCACAAATAGATTCACAGCATAAGAAAAAACAGTAATTTAGCTCAAATTCTTAGTAAATATCATGAATCCTAAAAACATAATACAAAATGAATTTATATTCAGAACATTATGTAAGTGAGAAATGTGAAAGGTTTGTCAATAAATTATGGTGTCTGGACAACAGCATAGGCGAAACCACAATCGAAAACAAACTAGTTTTACCCAATGGCTGTTTTAATCTTGCTATTGTAAGTGGTAAATCTATTGAAGTTCATACCAGTAAAAACAAATATGTAATGAACGAAGGATTTTACTTTTGTTCGCAAATGACCAATAAGGTTTTAGTTAACATTCGGCCCAATACAAAAGTGACAATAATTCAATTGCAAGCCTGGACACTTTCCTTTTTTCCAAATTATGATCTGAATAGTTTTACCGATTCTATTATCAAAATCAATACAAATGAATTGCCTTTTAATATTGAGAAAGGTTTTAATAATGATATTTCAGGTTTACTCAGTACAATCAATATTTATTTTGAGAAATTAAGTTCCGCCCATCAAGACAAAAACATAGTCGAAAACATCTGTGAAATTATTAAAATGCACAATGAAGAAATTAATGTTTCGGAAATCGGAAAAACATTAAAATCTTCACAACGATCATTGCAGATTAAGTTTAAGGCTGCAACTGGACTTACGATCAAAAACTACATTCAAATTCTGAAGTTCAGAAAATCGTAGATCAAATGGTCAATTCTGATTTAGAAAAATTAAGTCTTACTGATATTGCGCTTTACAACAAATATTTTGACCAGTCTCATTTTATAAAAAAGTTTAAGAACGTGACAAAAACAACTCCGAAAATGTTCAATTCAAGTTTGTATTTTCTTTCCAAAAAAAGATAAGATTTCGCATTTGTACAATTTTGAACATTTTGATTGCATTAATTTTGTAAAATCATCATTAATCAAATCAATCACAAAATGAAAATCAAAAAATCCCTTTTCCGATTAAAAGTTCTTTTAATTGGAATTTTCTTCTTCCAAATCCACACTGTTTTTTCACAGGAAGAAAAAAAATCAGCATTATACAAGACAATTATGTCAAAAGACAGCCTTCTTTTTAATGTAGGCTTCAATACTTGCGACATTTCCCAATTCGAAAACCTATTAAGCGACAAATTTGAATTTTACCACGATCAGGACAGTATTTCTGACAAGATTCTTTTTTTGCAAAATTTAAAAAAAGAAATATGTCAATCTGGTAAAACTTATCAGGTCAGAAGAGACTTAACATCCAAAAGTACAGAAGTTTATCCCTTAACTAAAAACGGTGCTTTGTACGGTGCTTTGCAAACTGGCGTTCATCAATTTTATGAAACTTCTCCCGGACAAAAAGACAAAGCTGGCAGTGTCGCAAAATTTACTCATGTCTGGCTATTACAAAATGGCGTGTGGAAGCTGGCAAGATCTTTTAGTTATGATCATCAGCTCAAAAAGAACAACAAGTAACATTAACAAATGGATACTAACAAAAATGCTATCATGACCCCTATGATCAATACAATAGCTCTTTTCATTTTATTTTTAAGCCGGGAAGCATCTGCCAAAAAAAATAGTGAAGTTCAAAAAACAGATCTGAAAAATGAAATTCTTAAAATGGACAACTTACTTTTTGATTTGGCATTTAATCAATGCGATGCAGCCATTTTTAAAAAAATTATAGCAGATGATGTCGAATTTTACGATGATCGTTTTGGATTAAATATTTCTAAATCAAATGAAATAAAATCTTTAACCGAAAAATGTGAAAGATCAGAAAAGATGACCAGAAAATTAAATTATTGCAACGTTGATAAATTAGGTGATTTTGGTGCTTTACAAACTGGTGAACATACTTTTCTTCTTAATGATGTTCCGGTTGGAGCTGGCAAATTTATTCATATTTGGGAGAGAAAGGATAATGAGTGGCAATTAAAACGAGTTGTAAGTTACGGACACAGCCCATTACAATACTAAAATAAAAATTTTAAAAACTTTAATTTGTATTTTCGTCTATCCTAAATAACGAAGCAATGAAAGTTCACACGACCAACTACGAAAATACTTTTATTAAAACTGCTGAAGATTGTCCTGTAGTTATGGGCGAGATCCCGAAAATGAAAGGTGATACCAAAACAATTGCTGCTATTCAGTTTGAAATCATCAGTCGGAATCCGTATAAGTTTACATCAGATGATGTTTTGTTTCAGGTATATGCTGATAAAAATGATTTGACAAAATCAGAACTTGAAGCAGGAAAAGAACAATTTTTCTCAAAAGGGCAAGCCTGTCTAAGAGCTTCTCCGTTAACTAAACGTCACGGCTGGGGAATTCACAATGATGAAAACGGAAAAATAGCACTTTACGGAATGGAAACTCCGGAATATGAAAAATTCTCAAATGATAAAAACTTGAAAATTGTAAAAGCTATGCGAAGTTCTAAAAAATAATTCAAAGCATAAATACTACAACAACCCTCATAGCACAAATTTAAAATAGTGCTATCAGAGTTTTTTTTATCAAACTGAGTTTCTGATTTAACATATTACAATTAAAATACTATTTTAGCCCTGAAAATAAAACATGATTAACGCCTCCAATCAACCCTGTTACAACCTATGAAAAACTTTAAAAAGCATCTGTATTTAATTCTGTTTGTACTTATTCCGGCCGTTAGTATTTGCCAGACTTCATCAAAAGTACCCATGCCCACCCAACAAAACACCATCATAATTAATAAAATAATTGAGGCTGCCAATTACAAAACCTATTTTATTGATTATTGCCTAACTAAAATAAACGAAACTGCTGCTAAAGAAAAATGGAATGATCAAAAAACGATGGAAATAACGGAAAGTATCGATTTCAAAAATTTTAAAGATGCTGTTTACAATATGTTTGCTTTTCATGACGAGGTAGAATTGGAAACACTATTAAAAGCGTATCAAAAAGACACCAATCATCAAACTTCCAATATTATGACCACTAGCAAAGCGCTTTCTACTAATTTGGATATATATGCCAGAGATGTGGTTACAGGAAAATATAAAATGGCTAATTAAAATTACTTTTTAGGTTTAAAAATCAATTTAGTCGATGTTTTTACAATCTCTTCCTTGTTAAGTTTCATTCTCCTGAATTTGCCTGCGTTGAACATTTCAGTCTGATCATCATAATGTTTGCTGAAAGGATTTCCGGATTGACCTGTTGGTAAAATGCTCCAGCTGTTTTCGATATCCGAAAAATCCACTACTCGCCTGGTAGAAGGACCGCCTTTTACATAATATCTGCCATCTTCATTATATCCAAAAAACTGATTGTTAATCACTTCGTTTGATCCGGGTGAAGCAAAGGGACCAACATTAAATAATTTTCGCAAAGCAGCCACTTTGCCCATCGGATGTTCATGCTCAATTGTATGTACTGTTCCCCAATTCCAATCTGAAACTGAATTTCCAAATTGCTTTTGAAGAGAGGAAACGGCTTTATGAAATGATTGAGTTACAATCTCATCTCTTGTTTCTTTTACATTTTTTGTGTTGATATCATCCCACCAAACCGAATTTTCATTTTCAATTTGTCTGGCAATAACTTGTTTTCCTAATGATGTTCCGAGAAACAAATTAAAATTATCAGAACCCATTTCATCTTCAAAAGTATATTTCAGATATAAATAAATCCATTTATTATAAATCGTTGGGGCAACGTCTGTTACATTATGCGCTCCTTTCCACGATCTTAAAACATTGAGTACTTGTTTTTCTGCTTTAGAAAGTGAGTTTTTGTTTAAGCTTGAAATTAAATTTCTGACAACTCCCAGAGCTGTTTCAGAAGTATCATCATAAATCATTTTGCTAATGGATTCCTTATCCCAATCTGACTTTACGTCCAATAGGGACACAATTCTTTTCGCACGATCTTCAGGAAGATAATATCCTGGATACAAATAACCATCAATAGCTTCAGGCTGATTGTTGGCTGAATATACATATCCCCATTCAGGATTTTCTGCTGAGGGATTTTTTGAAAAATCTAAATATTCTGCAATATCATCCTTACCGCTAGCTCCATCTAAAATAAATAATGAATTGACACCTTTATGATGCTTGTAAAGTTTTCCTGTTGCCCACCATCCTACATTTCCTTTGGCATCACCATACATGACATTCAATCCAGGCGCTGCTACCAGTTGTACTGCTTTTTTGAAATCCTCTTTATTTTTAGCATGCGAAAGTCCATAAACGGCATCCAAAATCTGAATAGGCTGCTGCGTATAAATCCACGACATTGCGATGGGATTTTTACGATCTAAACGCTCCAGTAAATCATTCATAAGTGGTCCGTGACGACTCGATTTAATTGTCAAAACTACATCTGAAGTATCTTTTACTTTAATTGTTTTCTTTATTGATTCGTATTTAGCAAAATCTGCAGGAGTATGATATTGACTGGAATCTCCTGCCTTATTTTTCTCCTGATAAAAATCGATATCATCATTCTCAAACATTGTTAAACCGTAAGCATAATCACGGTTGTGCGCCAACAATGGAAAAGGTGTTCCTGCCAGATAACAGCCATACAATTCATGCGTTGGTGTAATTAAATGAGCCTCATACCAAGTTGCAGGCTGCGAAAATCCAATATGTGGATCGTTTGCAAAAATAACTTTCCCGCTTTTGGTTTTATCAGGTCCGACCACCCAACTATTGCTTCCAACAAATGGCGGAATAGGCGATTTATCCAATAAAGCTGCTAAAGATTTAGCAATTATTGAGTATTCCTTACTATCTACTTTTGAACTTTTTATTTGTGTGGTGTTGAATTCTCCGTTAATTCCTAAATCTTTCAAATATTCCGCGCCGTATTTATTGCGGATATCCGTCAACAACGGATCCGTTTTTTGAGCCATTGCAAAGCTGAAAGACATGTATCCAAAAATATTATACACATCTTTTATTGTGAATTTTTCCTTTTTCACTCCTACCAAAGTAAATTCAATTGGAGTAACGCCTTCATCCAAATATTGATTGATTCCATCCAAATAAGCAAGGGTCAATTGATAACTCGGACTGTTTTTATTTAATTTGGAAATGGCTTTTGCCGAAGCTTCTTCAATACCTATTCCTGAGAAAAACATATCATTTTTAAGCGCTACTGATCCGAAGATTTCCGACAATCTTCCCGGTGCAATTCGGCGTAATAATTCCATTTGCCATAACCTTTCCTGTGCATGAACATAGCCTAAAGCTCTCATGGCATCTTTTTCAGAATCGGCATAAATATGAGGAACGCCAAAATCATCAAAATATACTGTTGTTTCCTTATCAAGATTTTTCAATTGCAGTTCACCTTCATATTTAGGTTTCAGGTGAAAAATATAGCCGCACAAACCAATAGCAGCAACAATAATCAATAGTAATAAAACTAACAGGACTTTTTTAATTCTTCTCATATACATTAAAATTAACCAATCATATAACTTAAAGAAATAATCATATAAGAAAATTGATTTTTAAATCTCTAAATTTATGTATTTAAAAACAATATCGTAAATGTCTATCTACAAAAAAATAGCAATAGGAGTAATTTCAATCTTAATCTTAGTGATTTTAGCCAATTTTGGACTTAATTACTGGATAAAAAAGCAACTTCCGATAATTATCAACGAGAAGAACACAACGGCTTATAACATCAATTATGAAAAAATTGAAGTCGAACTTTTATCTCGAAATATTTATGCCAACACTTTATTGGTAAGTCCGAAAAACCAGCCTAAGGACAGCAAAAATGGACTTTTTTCTAAAATCGAGTCCATTACTATCAAACATTTCAATATTTGGGACTTAGCATTTAATGATGTGATTGAGGCTGAAAGTATCATTATCAATAAACCGCGTGTTATTTTATACAAAAAAGGCGAAAAGCTTATCAATGACAGCAAAAGCATCAAAAAAGAAATAGTGGAACCTTTTAGAAAAATAGTTTCTGTTTCGAATATTTATCTCAATGACGGAACAGTTGATGTTGTTTCACTCGATAGTGACAAACCCATTTTAAGCGTAAAAAAAATCATCTTCAAACTTGAAGGCATCTTGATAACTGATGCAACATTAAAAGAAAAAATTCCGGTTCAATATGAAAGTTACGCCTTGGTAATCGATAGTTTATTTTATCGCCAGAATGCTTTTTACCATATGAATATTGGAAAAATCAGTACTGAAAAAAACTTTTTAAAGATTAATAATTTCTCTTATATCCCCCAATTTAATCGTCCTGATTTTATCAAACAGTTACCCAGGGAAAAAGATATAAATACCCTGAAATTTGATTCGGCCAGTATTGAAAAAATGGACTGGGGTTTCAAAAATAATCGATTTTTCTTCAAGGCTAATTCAGTCGTTATTAATCATTTTGATGCCAATATTTACCGTGGTAAAATGCCGAAAGATGATTTGAGCAAAAAATACCTGTACAACCATTTATTAAGAAATATTAAATTCCCACTTCAAATTGACACTTTGCAGGTTTTGAAATCCAAATTGGTTTATGAAGAAGAAAAGGAATTCAGCAAAGGTCCGGGCATTCTAAATTTTGACAAATTCAATTTGAGGGCTACTAATCTTATAAGTGGCTTTGGTCTTAAAAAAACCGCTGATGTTAAGATTAAAGTGAATTGTATTTTTATGAAAAATTCGCCTTTGGATGTTGACTGGAGTTTTAATGTACTCGATAAAAAGGACAGCTTCCACATTCAGGGAACCATTTCTAATTTTGACGTTGCCGCTATGGGTCGTTTTAGCAAACCGTATATGAACGCATCCTTTACGGGAGTTTTCAACAAATATCGTTTTAATTTTTATGGAAATGATGATATCTCAAAAGGAAATGCTTCTCTGGATTACGATGATTTAAAAGTAAAACTATACAAAAAGAAAGATCCGGAAAAAGAAGCAAAACTAAAATCAGCAATTGCCAACTTACTGGTCAAAAATGACTCCAAAGAAAAAGCAAAAACTGCCGATGTTGAATTGGAACGAATTAAGGAGAAATCATTTTATAACTTTTTATGGCGAAGCATTGCAGAGTCTTTAAAAAAGATTTTAATATAGACTGGAAATAAAAAAGCCCGAATTAAATTAAATTCGGGCTTTTTGAATATATGACAGAAGCTTATTCGTTTTTCTTCTTTTTACCATCAATTATTGCACCTGTACCAGCTCCAACTCCGGCTCCGGCTAATCCTCCAATAATGGCACCTTCACCTTTTTTCTTACTAACAGCAGCTCCGGTAATAGCTCCAACTCCGGCACCGATTACAGCACCTTTAGCTGTCGAACTCCAGCCTTTTCTCTTTTTCTCTACTACTGTTGTAGTTCCTGGCTGTTGTACTACAACCACTTTCTGTGCTTCAACTTTTCTTTGTGCTTCAGCTTTCTCTTCCTCTACTTTAGCCATTTCAACTTTCATTGAGTCAATAACTTTTTGTTTTTGAATCTCTACTTTCATTGAATCAATACTGGCTTGTTTTGCTTTATTGACATCTATTTTTTCCTGATTTTGACAAGAAACTAATGCTAAAGCTATTATTATGGAATATATTGCTTTCATGATTTTAGAAATTTTTAGTTATACGCTACAAATAAAAGAAGATTTTTTATCATAACGATTATACAATTCGATTAAAAAATTACACAATTTAAAAATAATAGTTCTTATTTTTTTAAAATACCTTTCTTTAAAATCTGTCCAAAATCATACATGTCTTCAAATGAGCAATATAATGGTACTGGCGCCAAGCGTATTACATTAGGTTCACGCCAATCTGTAATTACGCCGTTCTTCATTAAAAAGTCAAAGAGGCTTCTGCCTTCTCCATGAAGAAAAACAGATAATTGAGAAGCTCTTTCTTCTACGTTAGCTGGTGTTATAATTTCAAAATTCCCTTTTACTTCTTTATCTATTTCATGTAAAATAAATTCAAGATATGACGTAATCTTATCTCTTTTTGCAATTAGATTATCCATTCCAATTTCAGCAAACATTTCAACCGATGCCAGATAAGGTGCTAAAGATAATACTGGTAAATTGCTTATTTGCCATCCATCAGCTCCATGAACGGGATCGAAATTCGGTTCCATTTTAAAACGACGTTCTTTATTATGCCCCCACCAACCTGCAAATCGGGGTAATTCAGGATTATTATGATGTTTTTGATGAACAAAGCATCCCGAAGCATTGCCCGGACCTGAATTCATATACTTGTAACTGCACCAGGCTGCAAAATCTACATTCCAGTCGTGTAATTGCAATTTGATGTTTCCTGCTGCATGTGCCAGATCCCATCCAACTTTTGCACCGGATTTTTGTCCGGCTTCAGTAATTTTTTTTATATCAAAAACCTGTCCTGTATAATAATTTACACCGCCAATGAGAACCAAAGCAAGTTCATCTCCAATCTCTTCAATTTTAGCCAATACATCTTCCAAACGAATGTTGTGTTCTCCTTCCCGACGCTTGATTTCTACAATTGCATCTTCCGGTTTAAATCCATGGAAATGTACCTGACTCTGAAACATATACTGATCTGACGGAAAAGCCTTTTCTTCACAAATAATTTTATATCGTGCTGCTGTTGGACGATAAAAAGAGACCATCAGCAAATGAAGGTTTACAGTTAGAGTATTCATGACTGTAACTTCTGAAGGCAGGGCTCCAACAATTTTACCCAATGGTTCTGCAAATCTCTCCTGATAATCCCACCATGGTTTTTCAGCATAAAAATGTCCTTCTACAGCCAGATTTGCCCAATCATTCATAATTTCATCAATATACTTTTTAGTACGTTTAGGCTGTAATCCCAAAGAGTTTCCTGTAAAATAAATAACACGTTTGCCTTCAACTTTCGGGAAAATAAATTGATCGTGATACTGATTTAAAACATCTTGTGAATCGAGTTGCTGTGCGAATTCGCGGGTATTTTGAAAAGTCATTGTTAGAATTTTATCCTGTAAAAATAGAAAAAATAAAGCAGGCCGACAGTTAAAGAATAAAGGAAGTGCTCAAAATAAAACCAAATTAATTCGATATATTTGAGTAAACTTAAATCCATTATTATGATTAAGAATAGTTTAAATGTTATTATTATTGCTTTTGCCCTGATAATTTCTGCGTATTTATTTTCTAATGCTTTCCAGAACAGAAATAAAAATGACAACACAATTAGCGTAACCGGTTTAGGCAAAAAGGATTTTGTTTCTGATTTAATTGTGTGGAGCGGTACTTTTTCCAAAAAGAGTTTTACCCTGAAAGAAGCCTATTCTGCATTGGACAGTGATCGTGAAAACATCAAAAATTATCTAATAAACAAAGGAATTGCAGCTGATGAAATAGTATTTTCTGCAGTCAACTTCAATAAGGATTTCGACACTTCCTTTAATGAAAACGGAACGCCAAAGCAACAAATATTTACAGGATTTACTTTGACTCAGACTGTTACCATTCAGTCTAAAAATGTAAATAAGATTGAAGATATTTCAAGACAGTCAAGTGAATTGATTAATTCAGGAATTGAATTTTACTCCAATCCACCTGAATATTATTATACCAAATTAGCTGAACTTAAAATAAAAATGATTGCTGAAGCTACAAAAGATGCCAGTAGCAGAGCGAAGAGTATTGCCGAAAATGCTGATGCCAGTTTAGGAAATTTAAAAAAGTCAGATATGGGAGTATTTCAGATTACAGGTCAGAATTCATCAGAAGACTTTTCCTATGGAGGCTCTTTTAATACCACATCAAAAAACAAAACGGCCAATATTACTGTAAAATTAGTGTATCAGGTAAACTAAAAATCTACGTCCTCTGATAAAAGAAAAAATCTCGCCAATTGACGAGATTTTTTTTATTTTTAATTAATTCAGAAATTAGATGATTAGCATCGCATCTCCGTAAGAATAAAATTTGTATTCTTCTTTTATTGCTTCTTCATAAGCTCTCTTCATTAAATCATGACCGCAAAAAGCAGAAATCATCATTAACAATGTTGATTTTGGTGTATGGAAATTTGTGATCATACAGTTTGCAATACTAAAATCATGAGGAGGAAAAATGAATTTGTTTGTCCAGCCTTCAAACGGATTTAAAGTATTCTGAGAAGAAACGGAACTTTCGATAGCGCGCATCGAAGTTGTTCCAACAGCGCAGATACGCTTTTTGTTTACTTTTGCCGCGTTTACAGTATCGCATGCGTCCTGTTTGATGATCAATTCCTCAGAATCCATTTTATGCTTCGACAAATCCTCTACCTCAACCGGATTGAAAGTTCCTAAACCTACGTGAAGTGTAACCTCAGCAAAGTTTACTCCTTTGATTTCAAGTTTTTTCAAAAGGTGTTTAGAAAAGTGTAGACCAGCAGTTGGTGCCGCTACAGCTCCTTCTTCTTTTGCATAAATAGTCTGGTATCTTTCTGCATCTTCCGGAGTCACTTCTCTGTTGATATATTTAGGAATTGGAGTTTCTCCCAATTCTGTCAATTTATTTCTGAATTCCTCGTAAGAACCATCATATAAAAAACGTAAAGTTCTACCACGGGAAGTCGTATTGTCAATTACCTCAGCAACTAACGAATCGTCATCTCCGAAATAAAGTTTATTTCCGATACGGATTTTTCTAGCCGGATCAACTAAAACATCCCAAAGACGCTGCTCAGAATTTAATTCTCTTAATAAGAAAACTTCAATTCTTGCTCCTGTTTTTTCTTTGTTTCCGTACAAACGAGCCGGAAAAACTTTAGTATTATTCAAAATCAAAACGTCTCCGTCATCAAAATAATTGATAACATCTTTGAACATTTTGTGTTCTATGGTTTGTTTTTGACGGTCGATTACCATTAAACGAGACTCATCTCTGTTTTCTGCTGGAAATTCGGCTAAAAGTTCTTTTGGTAAATTAAATTGAAAATGTGATAATTTCATATTTGAATTGTTGATTTTAAAGTGTAGATCTTAGATTTCTTTATCCAAAATTTTAAATCGTGTGCAAATATACGATTGTGAGATAGGCGTTGTCAAGTGTTTTGCTGTTTATTTTCAAAAGTCGTTGATTCAGTGGTGTTTTGGATTAGTTAAGTTCTTAATTTATTCACAAAAAAACCTTTTTATTTTTTTTGTCACTTCGACGAAGGAGAAGTCACACTCGGAAATCGACAAAGAGTGGTTTTTCTTTTCGGAGTTTCTTGTGTGATTTCTCCTTCGTCGAAATGACAAGATTGAAGTAAAATCATAAAAAAACCTCCAATTAAAAACTGGAGGCTATTCAAATTATGTTCATTTATTTAAATGACTTATCACTTATATGGTTTAGAAACTTTACAGTTCAGAGATTTCGAAGTTTAATTCCTTTAAATCATTCCAGAAATCTGGGTATGATTTTGAAACCACTTCGGCATTTTCTATAATGATTGGCACTTTTAATGCTAAAGGAGCAAATGCCATCGCCATACGGTGATCGTTATAAGTGGCGATTTTTACATTATGATTAATGTTATCTGACAGTTCTAAAGTCAAACTCTCATTGGTTACAGAAATATTGGCTCCTAATTTTGTAAGTTCAATTCGAAGTGCTTCCAATCTGTCTGTTTCCTTAATTTTTAAGGTATGAAGGCCGGTTAAATGGCAGCCAATTCCTAAACCTAAGCAAGTCACCACGATGGTTTGTGCAATATCAGGTGTATTATTCAGATCAAAATTTACGGTTTCATATTTAAAATCAGACTGTTTAACCAATGTCATTTTATTTCCTTCGAAAGTAGTTTTGACACCCATTTTTTCATAAATAGAAACCAAAGCAGAATCTCCTTGCAAACTATTTTCCTTATAACTGCTCAAAGTTATCGATGCTGCATCAGCCAGAGCAACCAAACTAAAGAAGTAAGAAGCCGAACTCCAGTCTGATTCTACAACCATTTCTTTTGAAACAACAGCGTCTTTTGGATACACTTTTATTACATTTCCTTCAAAACTGGTTTGAATATCCAAATCTTTCAGCAAAGCCAACGTCATTTTGATGTATGGGATTGAAGTAATTTCGCCTTCTAAAGTCAACTCTAAACCGTTTTCTAGTTTTGAAGCCACCAATAAAAGAGCCGAAATATACTGACTGCTGACATTTGCAGCCAGACTTACTTTTGAAGCTGTAACTTTTTTTCCTTTGATTCTTATTGGCGGATAGCCTTCTTCTTTTTCATAAGAGATTTCAACACCCAATTGTGCCAAAGCTTCCACCAAAATTTTTATCGGACGTTCCTGCATTCTGCTGGAACCTGTCATTACGACTTCACGTCCTTCATTCACTGCAAAATAAGCCGTTAAAAAACGCATTGCAGTTCCGGCATGATGAATATCTACAGTTACATCATTTCCAATTAATGCTTTTTGCATTACCTCGCTATCATCAGAATTGGAAGTATTCGCAAGAGTGATATTTGGAAACAGTGCTTTTAAAAGTAACAAACGATTGGTTTCGCTTTTTGATCCTGTAACTGCAATCTGACCTTGTAAATTATGTTGAGTTGTCTGAAGTAGTAAATTCATTTTTTTAATTGTAAGTTGTAAATTATGAATTATGAATGATAGATACGTAATTCAGGCACGCAATTTACCACTCCCCATTCATAATTCAAAATTCAAAACTCATAATTCAAAATTTATAACTGATATATCACAATTATTTCAATTTATCATTGTTTTTATGGCGGTCTTTATCTCTGATCGATTTTAAGTCCATTTTTTTGTCAAAGGAAGCCTGCAAATCGATTCCGGTTTGGTTGGCAAGGCATAAAACAACAAATACAACGTCTGCCAGTTCTTCGCCCAAATCTTTGTTTTTATCACTTTCCTTTTCTGACTGTTCACCATATCTTCGGGCGATGATCCGTGCAACTTCACCTACTTCTTCTGTAAGCTGGGCCATATTGGTCAATTCGTTAAAATAGCGAACTCCGTGTTCTTTTATCCAGGTATCAACGTCCAGCTGAGCATTTTTTAAATCCATTATTATATTTTTTTGACAAAATTAGTTTTTAATGTTTCTAACTGACTAAATTCTTTTTAAAACAATTTTCTCCGTTTCCTTTGCAATCATAGCTTTATAATAGTTTTTAAGCATTTCATATTTTTCAGTGGAAACAATAGCTTCATTGATCTGATGTGAAATGACCAACTGAAGTGTATTTTCTTTTGCTGCAATATTAAATTTAAAAGCTCCTAAATTATCCTCCATTGCTACAATTGTTGCAGCTGGCAAAGTTTCTATTGTAAATCCTTCCGGAATCTGAATTGTAATATTGTATTTATCGGAATAAGGAAAACCAAAATCTACTGGATACTCTCTTACCTCCTGAGTAAAAGGATTTTTGTTTTTAGTAAAAAACAACATTGGACTCACATAAATTTTGCCTCCAATTAATTCACATAAATTATTTCCTGTAAAAGAATAGGATTCTGTAATTGGCAATAAAACATCCTTTTCATTTGTTCTGCTGTATTCACTTATTTCAATTTTATTATTTTCATTTTCAAGCCTTTCCAAATACTCTTCTTCTTTAAGTGAGCTGGTATTTTCCCTTGTAATCATAGCATTGTAATCTGTGTATTGTCTTCTGGTTTTACCTGTTATATTACCTTCGGAATCAATGCTATAGTTCAGAAAAACAAAATCATTTGAAAGTTTTTTCGGCATCAGATCAACTTCCTCTGAAGTACCATCCTTTCTAATCAATCTGCCATACCAGTTTAAAGCTCTGAAAGGCAAAATGTTTGGAGTTGAGAACTTATCTGTTGCATCTAAAAGTATATTGCCATTTGGTGTCTCGACAGCAGCAATTACATAATTAAAAGCAGTTCTGTTAGGAAACAATGCAATTCCATTGGAGCGTGTGCTAACTAAAACCGGATTAGCTGTAATACCCGCATAGCGTAATATAGCTGTTAACATCAGATTTATTTCAGCGACATTTCCTGTCTTTTCCTGATATGCTTTTCGAACACCTTTATCACAACTATATCCGTAATAGTTGTCCCACTTCACCCTTGTCTTTACATAATTTAATATTGCCAGTATTTTATCTTCAGAAGTTGTTAATCCCGATATGATTGCCTTTACATCTTCTTCAAAATAACCCGTTTTGTTTAATTGAGGACCAAAATCTTCATATTCATAAATCGTTTTTACTACAGAATTCCAATTTGTTGAAAAAGTCTGTAAGTTAGAGTTCGGATACTTAATCATCGAAAGTTCCTGCTCTAAACTGGAGGTATAATTATCCATATTATTAACGTATGACTCCTCTATCACAGCAGGCAGATTCTGGGCTATATAAGTAGTTTGTATTTCGGTATAATCGATTTTATCCTGAGAAAAAGTTGTACTGACAACTCTTGCTCCTGATCTTTCTTTAGAATTTATAATGATTGACTTACTATTCTTTATTGTAACAACTTTGGGGAAAATGAATCCTTTTTGCCTAATATTGAATGTATAATAATCAGGAACATAAGTCACATACTCAGAATAATTTACAGGAATATCAGTCTGAAAAGCCCATTCCCTTATCATAGCAAAATTAGATGTTCTTACCGTATAACAATATTCTAACACTGAACCTTGTTTTACATTTGGAAGTGTGATTTTTTTCCTGGCTCTGTATTTATTGACTTGTTCTTCAAAAATACCATCACTTTTTAATTTTGTTTTCTCAATTTTCCCATTAACTAAATTGTATGTGTTTACATCTGAAAAATCAACTCTTTCTTTAGAATCATTGCTCCCAATATAATATCCTACACTTTGATTTGCCCAATCAGTTCCTTCCTTTTTATATATCTTAATACGGGTATCTACACGGGTAATTAAAACAAATCCTTCGCTTTCACTATATTCAATTTTAGAAATTCCTTTTTTGTACAAAATAGCCGCAACGGCCGATGTATCCTTTGGATGTGATTTTTCTTCCAGTTCAGCAATTGAAACTTTTCCTAGTTTAAATTCTTGTGCTGTTGTTTTCGAAATCAAAAACAATAGACTTATTATGCTAAAAAATTTAATAAATTTCATGTTGGTTAGTTCTTGGTTAATATAATTTTGGCGTTATCATTTCTTGAAACCTGTTCCATAAAAACTCTATATTCATCATATTCTTTATTGGAATATTTTCCTTTGTTTAGGAACATCGAACGTTTATAGGTCAGCTTATTGTTTTCTCTTTTTATGATTTCAGTTTTATATTCTCCAAATTTTCCTTTCAATTCAAAGTTTGTAGGTAAAAATTCAATCAAAAAACCTGTTGGCAGAGTAATTTCAATTTCATCTGTATCATGATATCCATGTTCAATCTGAAATGGATTTTTCCTGTTTCTGATACGTCGGACCGTTTCATTATTTTGATTGTAAACGTCCAGAGTAAACATCATCTTATTTAAAGTTATATTACCATAACCCGCAGCATTTAACTGGACATTTTCTACAAGACTTATTTTTTCCTTATCGTCATAATATGAAATTTTTTCAAGCTTTAAATTGTTGATATTGCTCCAATATTTTTTATAATATTTATCTCTTTCTTCTGGCATAAATTTAGAAACTCTTTCTTTTTGTTCATATTGAGAACCCTCAGAAACAATAGTAATTTTACCAGACAATTCTCCATTTTCATTTATGATATACAATCCTTTACTATTTTGTGTGTTTTCATTAGATTCATAATTTTTAGTTCTAATTACTTCACCACCATCTGGTTTCATAACAACTACATTTCTATCATCTGTAAAGTTGGCCTGATATCCAAAAGGATTGCTCTGACTGGTACATTCCAGAAAAATGTATTTATTTCCATTTGGAACACATAACATTGCATGATTTCCCTGAATAGAAAAGAAATCTTCCTGAATGTCAATTTTGCTCTTATCTCCATACAATTCTGTATAATAAGAAGGCACATCAACTGCATTTAAAAGTGCCCTGGTATAATTTGATAGTGCTTTACAATCTCCATAACCCAGACGGTCTACATCTTGAGCCAGCATTGGTTTAAAACCTCCAATTCCTACTTGAACACTCACATATCGCGACTTATCCTGGACAAATTTGTATATTATCCTGGCTTTTTTGATAGGATCTTTTTCATCTCCTACCAAAGCCTTAATTTTAATTTTAGTTTCTTCTGGTAATGCCGTGGTTCCTGAAAGAATTTTTTCAGAAAACCATTTTCCGTATTCCTGCCAATTTTTAGCATTCCCATCAACACCTTCTAAATTAAAATATTCCAGCCCCATCATTAGTTTTGGGTATAATTGGAAGAATGGCGGACTGTAATCTTCAGGCTTCTGAGCTAATAAGTATGATGCTGTATAGGAAAGCTGTGTTTCTGTGTCGATGGTTTTTTGAATATTAAAATTTGAAAACTGAAACTCTTTCTTTCTAAATCCTAAATTTATTGGATAAGTAACGTTTAAAATATTTTTTTCGACACTTACAAAATATCCTCTCAATGGATACCAGGATGGTATGTTTGCTGTAGTAGAAGTCTCTAACTCGCAATTATACACAATTGTAAAGGGATAAAATACAGGTGTATATTCGAGATAAAGCAAACGACTGTCAGAAAAAAGTGTACTCCCGCTTACAGCGCTTTGATCTTTAAAATCCTTACGTTTGATTTTCTTGATTTCATTTCCAAACGCATCATAAATAATTGCCTCAATGTTTTTTATTGAAGTTGTTTTATCATAATGCTGGTAGGCGTCAGTATCATTTAGCCCTTTTTCATTTAAAACCGTTACGATTCTTTGGGTTTTGATATTCATGTTTCGCTGTGAAACAATTGTAATATCTATTTTATTCAAACGAATAACTGCATTGGCATTTTCCTTAAGACTATCGGCAATTTTTGTTATGGAATAATCACTTTTTTGAGCTGAAGTAAGAATAGAAAATAAAAAACACAATGCAAAAACTGAAACTTTCATTAGTAAGTAATTTCGTCAAATATATATTTATTTTTAGAAATCCTTAACAAAATATTAAGATTTTTTATTCTTTGTTTTTACTGTCTATACATATCGTTACAGGACCATCATTTAACAAATTAACTTTCATATCTGCACCAAAAATTCCGGTTTGTATTTTTTTATTGAATTCTTTTTCTAAAGATTTTACGAAATTCTCATACATCGGAATTGCGAATTCCGGTTTTGAAGCTTTTATGTACGAGGGACGGTTTCCTTTTTTTGTAGAAGCATGAAGCGTAAATTGGCTTACTACAATAATATCGCCATCGACATCCTGAACCGAGCAGTTCATAACATCGTTTTCATCACCAAAAATTCTCATTTTAATGATTTTTCCAACCAGCCAGTCAATGTCTTCCTGCGTGTCGGCATCTTCAATTCCGACTAAAACCAACAATCCTTTTTGAATATCCGCTACAATTTTAGAATCAACTGTTACGGATGCCTGAGAAACTCTTTGAAGAACAACTTTCATATCTTAGTCATAAAGTTTAAAAGTCATAAAGCTGAAGTCTAAAATCTCACTTTAGGACTTTAAGACATTTGACTTTAGACTATATTATTTCTGGTTTCTTGTTTCATCACTTATTTTGCGATCTTCATCATAAGAATCGGTTCGATAATTTTCCTCATCACCTTCCAGTATTTTAAGATAACTGTTATAGCGCGACCAGGCAATTTCATCTCTTTCCAAAGCTGCTTTTATAGCGCAATGAGGTTCTTCTTTATGTAGGCAATTATTAAACTTGCATTGCTCTTTCAGTTTGAAGAATTCAGGAAAATAGCCACTGATTTCTTCTTTTTCCATATCCACAATTCCGAATCCTTTGATTCCGGGAGTATCAATTATTTTTGCATTAAACGATAAATCATACATCTCTGCAAAAGTTGTGGTATGCTGTCCTTGTTTACTGGCTTCTGAAATGTTTTTGGTCTTAAGATGCAAAGCAGGTTCCATTGCATTTACCAAAGTGGATTTTCCAACACCAGAATGTCCTGAAAACATGCTTACTTTGCCAATCATCATTTCTTTCAATTCGTCGATCCCTTTCATTTCTGTAGACGAAACACGAAGGCATTTGTATCCAATTTGCTGATACACATATTGCATGTATAATTGGTCATCTGTTGTAGCTTCATCAAAAGTGTCAATTTTATTAAAGACCAAAATAGTTTCAATATTGTATGCTTCGGCAGTTACCAAAAAGCGGTCTATAAAATTGAAAGTCGTCGGTGGATTGTTAATCGTTATCAATAAAAAAACACGATCAATATTGGATGCAATAATATGCATTTGATGCGAAAGGTTAACCGATTTACGAACGATGTAATTCTTTCTTTCGTGAATATTAAAAATCGTTCCGGTTACAGCATCTGAAGTTTCTTCCAATTCATAATCGACAATATCACCTACAGCAATAGGATTGGTACTTTTGATCCCTTTCATCCTAAATTTCCCTTTCATACGGCATTCTATAAAATCGCCTTGTTCAGATTTTACGGTGTACCAGCTTCCTGTAGATTTATATACGAGTCCTGTCATTTTTTAATTTTAGATATCTGATCTTAGATTTTAGATTACTCTTAAATCTAAAATTTTAAAAGGCAAAATTACGTTTTTAGAACTGAACAACGCAACTTCACCTTTTAAAATTAAAAATAGAACCAATAATTTGGCACGTTTACCAAACAATCTCTGCTAAAATATCATTCTCTTTGATTTTTCCTAACTGAATTGTTTTTAAAGTTTTGGTCGTTTTTCCAGCTTTGGTCGTATAAATCTCAACCATAACTGTTGCAGGACCATTTTCTGTCAATTCACTTTCTCCAAAATAATTCGTTTTGATTTGATATTTACCTTTTACAGCGTTTCGAATCAAGTATTGTTCCGGACCGTAACCTTGTGTGAAGTCTTTAGAAAAGCTTGCGCCCGCTTCAGTGGTTTTATGGGCATAATAACATTCTTCTCCTGTTGGTTCAATAATATGCAAATCCAAATCGACATCCATTAAATTCCAGTTCATTATAATTCGAATATCAACCGGCATTTTTTGAAGATATTTTTTATCTAATTTGCCTGAATCCAAACCAGCATGTTCCGTAGTC
>Ga0247809_1000186_pt1 | contig 33101 bp, 27 predicted proteins | sample UWRJL104311B1_FD_180951 | JGI IMG/M metagenome (GOLD analysis project Ga0247809, IMG submission 180951) | Plant litter microbial communities from Arlington Agricultural Research Station in Wisconsin, United States - UWRJ-L104-311B-1 | ecosystem: Environmental > Terrestrial > Plant litter >...
GACGGGTCTCTGCCTCATATTCCAGGAGGAACGCTGCAACGACATCGTCACGCAGCATCTCGGTCGCCAGGCCTGCCAGCACGCGTGCGTCGAGTTCGTCCTGGCGGATCGTCAGGCGGTTGCCGCATCAGGTGGGTCCCTTTTTGGCGGCGCCCTGGCAGCCGACCGGGTCTTGCCCAATTCCGCATAGCTCGCGCCGCAGCTGCCGCAGGTCATCTTGCCGGTCAGCAGATACCGCGGGCGCTGCTGCGCGAAGAAGGGCAGGCCAGCCATCTCGGTACGCGGGTTCGCGGTGTGGGCGAGCGTAGCCTGGCGGGATTTGACCCAGTCCCACAGTTCGAGGGGCACGATGCCGGGGGCCGGGGACTCGACGTGATCGGATCGCTTCTCTTCCGGGTTGATGAAGGCGTGGCGTTTTCCCGTTTCCGGGCTCTTCCGATACGTCTGTTTGCCGTATGGCCGCGACCCACATACAGCGGGTTGTTGAGAATGAAGGTGCCGCGTGCGGCATTGCCGGTCAGCGTGTTCGGCGTCCATGCCGCGGCCTTGCCGAGCGGATGTCTGCTGGCTTTGCCGCTACGCGGCGAGGGTACGCCGTCGGCATTGAGGCGCCGCGTGATGGCGATGGGCGACAGGCCGGCCGCATAGTCCACGAAGATCCGAACCACCACCGTCGCCTCGTTCGGCACGATCTGCTGCAGGCCGCGGATGCGTTCGCCATTGCCGTCGTGCTCGATGCGCTTTTCATAGCCGTACGCAGAACCGCCGGGGTTCTTTCCCATCGCGTGACGACGCACCAGCGCATCGCGGGTCTTGTCGCTGGTGGCGCTCAGCTGCTCGGCGTTGATCGTACCGATCATGCCGATGTACAGCGGCGTCACCACGCCTTCCTTGCGCATCGCCAGGACGATGCCGCGAAACTTGGGAAGGTCGAATAGCGTCGCGATATCGGCCTGACTGCGCGACAGCCGGTCCATCGCGTCGGCGTAGACGATGTCGACCCGGCCTGCGACAATGGCCGCGAGCAGTGCCTTCATACCAGGGCGGTGCATGGTAGCCGCCGACTCCGCTGCGTCCGTGAAGCAGAGTACCTCCTGTCAGCCTTCGCGCATGACCTCGCGCCGGCACATCCTTAGTTGCGTCTCGATCGACTGCACGTCCTGTTTGTCCGTCGAATGCCGCGCGTATATCGCACACCGCTTCATCTTTCCTCCATTCGTGCTTCCTGCATTCGCAACGAAGGTCGTCATGATGGTCGCCTACCCGTTTCCGGGGCGACCTCATTCTTCTGGGATATCTGCTGCCGCGCCAGGTCGCGCGCCAGCAGACGCGCAAGGTCCAAAGCGAGATCGTGGAGCGGGCAGGGGGGCTGCGACGGCATCTAAGCCATCTGGGGCGCGGGGCATCAGGCCGACTCCAACCTTCCCACATAGTTGCCGGGCCGCATCGAGACGCTGGCATTGGCCGGTCTGTCGCTGCTCATATCGGTGGATAGCGGCCCGGCCGCTTTCGGGCACCGAACGGTGGTGAACAGACGTTCATTCAGTTAAATAGGCAGCTGGCTATGCGGTTAGTTCCTAGTGAAAAGCGGTCTGTCTGCATACGGGCGGCGATCGGCACAGCAGACGTTCGTTCAGATGGTGGGCAGGGGCAGCAACGGACTCTTTTCTGGTCCAATGCGGACTGGCCAGCTTAAAGCACTGAACTCACCTTAATGGCCGTTCGGTCATCGATCGTGGCCGTGATTACTGTTCCTCTTAAGCCGTCCAACGGTTTGCAGGTGGTTCCGAAAGTCGCCCTCGGTTCAACGCCCTCAGGCCATAACGCGCATAGCCCCGATCGCCGGGTCGGTACGACCGGCGCGTCCGTCGTCAAGCTTGCCGGCGAAGCGGCGCAGGAAATGCGGATCGCTCGCTGTCGTGATGGTGAGATCGTACCAATGGTCGCTGCGCGCGACGGACCAGCGATCGGCGACGCTCTGGTGCGGCGGCACCACGATGCGGCGATGTCGTGCGCCGGTAGTGGCATAGGGCTCGGCGAGCGTCGTCTCGAACACCAGCGGGGGCGAACCGCGGTTGGTCAGTGTCAGCGTGACCATCGCAGCATCCGGTTGGCCGGTGAGCGTGACCTCGGCCAGCGCGGCGTTTGCCGTCAGTGCGGTCGCATGGCGGTACAGCATGCCGTTGGGGCCGCGCACGCTCAGGTCCAGCCGCGCCGGCGCCGCGCCCGCGTCGTGCCACTCGTCGTTGGCGATGCGATCCCTAGCACCAACCGTGTAGTTCCAGGGCGCCTCAACATCCAGATTGTCATGGACGGTGAACGTCGCGCCGACCGGGCCGCGATTGATCAATTCGATCCGCAGCTTGCCCGCGTCGGTCAGTTTCCCGGAGACCTCGAGCCGGTAGGGCAGGGCGCGCTGCGGACGCTGACCGGCCATTTGCTGGGTCGCGGCCTGAACCTGCGGAATCGCATTCAGGCGACCGGCCGCCGATTGCGCGACGCGGGCGCGAAAGTCGCTCGTCGCCGGAAGCTTCAGCGCGGCGGTACCCGCGTGCCTCCGGGTGAAATCGAACGCCGAGGTGAGGTCGCCGCAGACCGAGCGTCGCCAAGCGCTGATGTTGGGCTCGCGCACGCCGAAGCGCTGTTCCATGAACCGCAGCGTCGAAGTGTGGTCGAACAGCTCGGAGCAGACGAAGCCGCCGCGGCTCCACGGCGAGACGATGATCGTCGGCGTGCGGATACCGAGGCCGATCGGGTGGGTGCCGGGATAGCGCAGATCGTCATCGGCGGGATGGTCGCCATAATCCTTGGTCTCGCCGTCGAGCGGCACCGTGCTGTGGCCGCGATAGCCCGCGACCGGCGGGACCGGCGGCGGCATATGATCGAAGAAACCGCCGGCTTCGTCGTAGTTTACGATGAACACGGTCTTGGCGAAGACCTCGGGATGATCGACCAGCGCCTCGATCAGCGCGGCGCAGACATGCTCGCCCTTGGACGGCTCTGCCTGGGGGTGCTCGGAGATGTCGGCGGCGGTGACGATCCACGAAACCTTCGGCAGCGTGCCGGCGGCAACGTCGCGGCGGAAGGCGGCGACGAGTTGTTCGCCGTCGGACCGGGTGCGATCGGGGGCCTCGCGATGCTCGCTTACCCAGGACCTGCCGCGGCGATAGAGTTCGGAATCCTTGGCGCAGGGGCGGAAGGCCGGGAAGACCGAGAGCAGATTGTCGCCGAAATTGTCGTATTCCTGATAGACTTTCCAGCTGATGCCCGCCGCCTGGAGCCGCTCGGCATAGGTGGTCCAGTGATAGGCGTCGGGGCGCAGCGGCTTGTCCTGTGCCATGTCGGCGCTGGGCGTGTCGTCCTCGCCGTAATTGGTCATCTCGGGGTCGCCGCCGACCGTCCCGCCACCGTTGCACCCGGTAAAGGCATGAAGTCGATTGGGATAGGTCTGCGTCATCGTCGAGCTGTGATAGGCGTCGCACACGGTGAAGGCATCGGCGAGCGCATAGTAGAACGGCAGGTCGCCCGCGGTGTAATGCAGCATCCGCTTGTGCAATTCGCCGGTCAGGCCCCAGCGATCGTAACGGCCGCGATGAAAGATGCCGACATTGTCCTGATGCGATTGGCCCGAGCCGTCGACCTTGAACGAACGGCTGATCTTCGAATCGCCGTGGAAGGGCAGCACATAGCCGTCGGGATGCTCCATCGACGGCTGCGCCCATACCGTGCGGCCGCCCGCGACGGGCAGCGGGCGCGGATCGCCGAAGCCGCGGACGCCGTTCAACATGCCGAAATAGTGATCGAACGATCGGTTCTCCTGCATGAACACGACGATATGCTCGACATCCTCGATCGAGCCGCGGGCGTTGTGCGGCGCGATCGCCAGCGCGCGGTCGATCAGGCCCGGAAACATCGACGCAGTTGCGGCGACGCCGGCCGTGCGCAGGAAATCGCGGCGGTTGGAGGAGGTCATGATCGGTCCCTAAATGCGCCGTCGCCAGCGATACGATCTTGTTGGTCTAGTCCAGTTGCGCTACAAAATGGTGACAGGGCGAGGCGACGCGGCAGTGTGCGGCGCGCGCGCATGCGGAGTTTGCAATGTCTGACATCGTCGATCGTATCTTCGCCACGTTCGTGCGGCACGGCCAGGAAAGCTACGGCGAGGACGTCACCCAGCTCCAGCACGCGCTGCAGGCCGCCGAGCTGGCGCGGCTGGACGACGCGTCCGAAGCGCTGATCGCGGCGGCGCTGTTGCACGATATCGGCCAGTTCGTCGGCGGCGCGGGGGACGCGGCGGAAGCGCTTGCGCGCGATGGGCAGCATGAGGAGCTCGGTGCGGCGTTGCTGGCGGAACATTTCACGCCGGAGGTGACAGAGCCGGTCCGGCTGCATGTTGCGGCCAAGCGCTACCTCGCGACGACGCGGGCCGGGTATATCGACGAACTGAGCAGCGCATCGCGTGTGAGCTTCGCGTTGCAGGGGGGCGTGATGTCGGCGACCGAACTGGCGGCGTTCGAGCATAACCCGCATTTCGAGGCGGCGGTTCGCCTGCGGCTGTATGACGACGGCGGCAAACGCGCCGACTGGGACGTGCCGTCGCTGGAAAGCTATCGGCCGTTGCTCGTCGCGCTTGGCAGCCAGGTCCAGCGCCTCGCTTGACCGAGGCAGGGGCGCGCTGGCATCGTCGGCACGCAGCGAGAAGGCAGCGGATGGCGACGGCGAGCAAGACTGACGACTTCCTCTTCGCGCCGAGCGAAGAGGCTCCCGGCCCGCAATATCTCGCGTTGCGCAATCGTATCGCCGAGGGGATCGCGCGCGGTCGGCTGGCGCCCGGCGTGCGGCTGCCGTCCGAACGGCAACTCCAGCTCAACACCGGCGCCGCGCGTGGCACGATCCGCGAAGCGCTGGCGCAGCTCGAGGCCGAGGGGCTGGTCTATCGCCGTGATCGCAGCGGCTGGTACGTGTCGCCGCCCGCGGTGACCTACGATCCGACGCGCTGGGCCGGGTTCATGAGCTATGTGGCGGAGCAGGGGCGGGCGCCCGCCACCGAGACGTTAGCGAAGGAAACCGCGCCTGCCACGCCCTCTCTCGCCGATATCTTTCGCGTGTCGCCGGGCACGCCGCTGTACGACATCACGCGCCGACGCTCGATCGATGGGCGGACCGTGCTGATTGAGCGGATCATCGTCGATCCGGCGCTGGCGCCCGGTCTGCTGGCGCACCCGCTCGACGGGTCGCTGACGCGGATCCTGGCCGAGCAGTATGACCTGACGGTGGCGCGCAACCGCATCGACATGAAGCCGTGCGCGCTGACCGGTGCGACGGCCGATGCACTGGGCGTGAAGCCGGGTACACCCGGCCTGCTGGTGGTGCGCAGCAGTTTTGACGCGGCAGGTCGGGTCGTCGAATACGATCAGGAATATTGGCGACACGACGCGATCCGCGTGCATGTCGATCTGGCCGTGCGCGAGCGCGTGGGGGCGAGCGTGGTGGAATAAGGCCGTTCGATGCCGCCTATGCAGTGGCGGCGTCGTCTGTAACCAGCTGTTGCAACACGCGCTTTTCGAGCACCAGCAGTGCTCCGGCACCGTTGGTCCGCGTGACGAGGCCGTCGGCAATCGGGGCGGCGCCGGCGCGCATCGCGCTGGCCAGGCGCAGGAATTCCGGTCGTGCGCGCCCGGCTGTCCCATGCAGCGCACACAGCTGGCGCCAGTCGCACACGAAGCTTTCGAGAAGTCGGTCGAACCGTGTGGCGCGCGCTCTGGCGTCGGCGGTGTCTATGGCAACGGTGACTTCGGCGCGCAGGTCGTCGATCAGCAACTGCACTTCGGCGGCGGGCATCACCGGTGCGCGCTGGTCGCCTTCGGTCAGCAGCCCGGGCTTGCCCTGCGGGTTCCATGCGAGCGTTCGCCACTGTGCCCGGGGCGGAGGCTTTCCGCAGGCAAACTGCCAGAAGGCAGCGGTGCCGGTGGTGTCGGCGACGAGATGGACGCGCGCTTCGCTCGCCTGGTTCTCCACGCGATGCCGCCGCCAATTGTCGAAGATCCACGCTTCGCCGGCGGCCATGTGCACCGTGTCGCCGTCGCAGTGGAAGCGTACTTCCGGCTGTGTGAAGATCGGGACGTGGACGCGTACGCGCGTGTGCCAGTGGTGATTGATATCGGCATGCTCGGGCACGCTCGCGCCGGGCGCGAGGCGCATCAGGCGTGCGCGGCTCCACACCACGCCAAAGCCCGCCAGCACCTGACGCGCATAGGGCATCGCATCGAGCCAGCGCGTCGGCAGCATCTGTCCGTGATGACTATCGTTTTCGGTGCCATCGACCGTGATCAGGCGCGCGGCGCTGTTGCCCGGTACGCCGTCCGGATGAGCAGTCCAGGCCACGACCGGCAGCGCGGCGACCTCGGCCTGCAGCCGCGCGGCATCGAATAGCACGGGAAGCTGGAAGAAAGGTTGCGACAGCCGCATGGGTCAGCTCCTGTAGGTCGTCAGCGCATCGCCCAGCGCATCGCGCAGCGGGGCGAGCCAAGGCTCGTAGTGGCGCCACTGCGCAAGCCCCTCGCGTCCGATCGGCCGGCGGACTTGTTCCGAACTGGGGGTGCGAACGCTGCGCCGGGTTTCGTGGAAGGCGAGGCAGGCGGGCTCGAAGGGCAGGGCGCAATGCGCGAGAAGACGTCGTACGCTGACGTCGAGATCTTCGACCACGTCTTCATACTGCACCCGCAGCACCCGGCTCGGCAGCACCGCATCCCAGTGCCGCATCACGTCGAGATAGGTGCGGTAATATTGCGCGATGTCGTCGCTGGCATAGCTGAATTCCTGGTTGGTCGTGCCGAACAGCTGCTTGAGATTGCTGAAACAACAGGCCATCGGGTTGCGGCGCACGTCGATGATCGTCGCGTGCGGCAGGATCAGGTGGATCAGGCCGACATGCCAGAAATTGTTGGGCATCTTGTCGATGAATGACGGACGGCCGAGCGCGCGATAGGTCCGTGTTTCGGCAAGGAAGCGTTCGCCGAGCGCGCGCGCATCCGTTGACGTCAAGCGCCGCAAAGCCTCGGGATCGAGCGGCAGGCCGCAGTCTGGATCGCTGCCGCACAGTTCGGCGACGTAGCGGCCGATCTCGGTCAGTTCCTGCGTGCCTTCGACACTGGAATGCGAGGCGAGGATCTGTTCGACCAGGGTCGATCCCGATCGCGGCAGCCCGACGATGAAGATCGGAGCGGGATCATGTGCCCCCCAATCAGTGCGATCGGCAAAGAACTGCGCGGTGAAGGTCTGCTGCAATCGATGCGCGCAGGTCTGCGCGACCTCGGGGCGGTAGCGACCGGAATCGCGCCGCAGGGAATTGCCGCGCGCGTAACTGTGCCATGATTCGGCGTATTCGGCTCGATCTTCGAGCGCCTTGCCTAGCGCGAAGCACAGATAGATGTGGTCCATATGCTGCGCGTCCGGCCGCGCCAGGAGCGCGCGCATCTGGCCGATTTCGCCGTCGGTGAAGCGATAGGTCTTGAGGTTGGCGAGGCCGAACCATGCCACGCCGTACTCCGAGCGTGCGGCCAAGGCGGCGTGATAGTCGGCGATGGCTTCCCGTTGCCGTCCTACGATCTTCAGCGCGTTCGCCCGCCACACGCGCAGGTCGGCGACTTCGGCCTTCGACTGCGCTTCGTCGGTGAGCAGCCGGGCATAGACGTCGATCACCGGCGCGTGGTCACCAAGGCCCACACAGGCCGCAGCATAAAGTTTGAGGTAGTCGCGATGGTTCGGATCGTGCGCCAGCAGGCGTTCGACCTCCGAACGGGCCAGCAGATGCTTCTCCCGGTGCAGGAGTATGGCGGCATAATCGAGCCGGGCGTCGTGATAGTCCGGCGCGCGTTCGAGCACCGACGCCAGCAAGGCCTCGGCCTCGACCGGCGCGTCGCTATCCTTGCAGATCCGCGCAAGCAAACGCAGCGCGCCGACATTGTCGCGATCTTCACGTAGATAGTCGCGGATCACGGAGGCCGCCTGCGCCAGATCGCCATCGGCGTACAGGCTGTTCGCCACCACCACCGCGACGGGCAACTGCTTCAGCGTCGCCAGGCTGCTCGCGGCAGCCGTCGCCTCTGCGATGTCGCCCGCCATGCGGTGCAGTTGCTCCAGCATGTCCCAGCTCGTCGGCAGCGTCGGGTTGAGGCGCACCGCTTCGCGCAACGCCGCGATCGCCGCCGGCAGGTCGCGGAGCAAGATATGGCAGTGGCCGCGCTCCTGATGCAGTCGGCTGAAATGCGGATGCTCGATTTCGAGCCGTGCGAGCGTCATCAGGGCTTCCGGAAGCCGGTTGTGCGCGCGGAACGCCGCTGCTTCCTGGAGCGCGGCCTCGCGGTCGATCGGGAGCGTCACCGCGCTATACCGCGGAGCAGGAATGGCGCCAGCCAGTCGGGGGCGGGTTGGTCGGCGTCGTAATATTCGAAGATCAGATGGACGCGCGCGGACCTGCCGGCATTGCTGACCCAGTGCGGGCCGAGATTGTCGACTTCCACGGCCACGCCCGGTGCAAGGCGATGCTCTTCGCCGCCAAAGAAGGACGTCACCGCATCGTTGGTCAACACTGGCACGTGGATCTTGTGCGGCCATTTCGCCGCGGGATTGGCGTCGATGTGCGGATGGATCACGCCGCCCGCCGGCATTCGCGCCAGCATCACCCGAGGGAACACGCCGCGCGCATAGCCATAGTCGTGGGTCGCCTGCGCCAGCACCGGCTCGATCACGGCGCGCCACTGTGGCCAGGCGGCGCGATCGTGCGAACCACGCCAGTCGAGCGGACTGTCGATGAAGCGGAAGACGATGTGGCGCGTGGCGTCCAGCGCCGCAAACGGGTTGGGCTTGGCGGCATTCTCCGCCTCCCACACCGCCTCGGGAATGGCCAGCACCGCTGCCCGCAACGCGCCGATATCGACCGGGCCCAGCTGGCGCACGCTCGTCGTCTTGCGCGGATTGGCGGCGGGGAGAGCGACGGTCATCGCAAACCCTCGAAAGTATAGCCAAACAGCTCCAGATCCTGCGCATAGCGGGCGGTCACCCCGTCGATCAGCTGCCGATCGTAATAGCGGTGATAGGCGTCGTGCCTGGTGCCATTGACGCGGTCCAGCGCACGCGAGGGAATGCCGATGTGCGCGCAGATCCTATCGTACGAACCCTCCATGTCCTCGACCCGGCCGACATGGTCGGTCAGCAGCGTTGTGCGGTCGTCGCCGACCAGCAGATCGGATTGCGGCTGGAACAGGATATGCCGTTCGGGCGGGTCGCCGAAGAGAAAATGATGCATCGCCTCGCGCGGCCGTTGCTCGAACACGTCGCCGCCGCGCAGCATGAACGCGCAATAGGATACGAAGCGGTCGAACGGATTGCGCACGAAGGCGAACTTGAAATAGGCGTCGAAAAGCGCATCGCCGAGATAGGGGCGCAACTCGCGCAGCGCGAAATGGCCGTGCTGGATCGCGGCTAGCGTCGGCCAGGGGAAGCGCTTGTTCACGAACAGGCCGACCTGTTCGAGATCCTCCTCCCCCATCTGCTCGCGCAGCGCCTGGCGCACGGCATGCGTACCGGTCTTGGGCACGGCGGCAAAGACGAAGCGATGGCGGTGCGAAACGATCATCGCGCCGCACACGCAGGAAAGGCGCGCCCTCCGCGGAGAGGGCGCGCGGGCCAGCAAGGCGGCAGCGTCAGAATTTGAAACCGAACCCGAGCAGGTAGGTCGTGCCGCTCTGCGTCTGATTGTACAGATAGCGGTTCTGGCCCCAGAACTGGGTTTCCTTCTGGTTGGTCAGGTTGATCGCGTTGAACGTGAGCTGCGCCTTGTCCGTGACGTTCAGATACGCCGCCGCATCGACATAGGTGGTGGGCTCGAAACCCCGCGTACCCGAACTCATCACGCTGTCGCTGCGTGTCGAATAATAGCGGCTGCGATGGTTCATCGACCCGCGCAGGCCCCAGAGCTTGTTCTCGTAATAGAGCGTCGCGTTGTAGCTCGTCTTCGAGATACCGGTGATCTTCTCGCCGGCGTCGACATAGCTGAAGTTCGCCACCGCGCCGAGATGGTCGAACGGTGCCGGCAGGAACGAGAACTGGCTCTGCGCGGCCAGTTCGGCGCCCGTCACCGTGTTCGTGCCCGCGACGTTGATCGGCCGCGAGAACTCGTCGATGATCGTGCTCGATGTTGCGCCCGTGAGCACGCTCGGCGGGATTCCGGCATCGGCGAACGATATATTCTCGGCGGTCTCAGACCCGATGAAGTTGGTGATCCACTTCTTGTACACCGAGGCCGACAAAAGCCCTGCCTTTCCGAAATAATATTCCACGGCGGCGTCGAGCGTATTGTCCTTGTACGGCTTCAGCTTGGGATTGCCGCGCGACGCGGTGATCTTGCCGCCGGTATCGTCCTGAGACGCGGAGCCCTGCGCCGCCAGCGAACCCATGTCCGGGCGATTGAGGTTCTGCGATGCGGCGAAGCGCAGCAGGACCTCGGGGGTCAGCTCGAGCACCGCGTTCATCGCCGGCAGGACGCCGCTATAATCGCCCTTTACATCTGCCGTACCGAGATAGGCGTAATTGTCGCCCTGGATCCAGCCGATGCTGCGAACGTCGGTCTGATAGCCGCGAACACCAACGTTGCCGCGCGCGGTCATCCCGAACAGCTGACCGTTCCAATCAAGCTGGGCATACGCCGATTTGGTCTTTTCGGTCGTCGTGAAGACCTGCTCGATGTCCTGGATCATGCCGCCGCGGCCGCCGGGCGTCGCCTCGAGCCGGTGATATTCGTCGTACTTGGTGAAGGCCTTGTCGAAATCGCCGACCAGCCAGGATCCGAAGCTGTTCTTGAACACGTTGGTGATGCCGGCGACGGGCGTGCCGCGCGTTACGGCCGTGGTGCCGTTGACGTTGCCGTCGTAGAAATAGCTCGCGCCGTCCTGTTTGAAGCCATGATAGGCGACGCCCGCCCGCAGCGTGAAGGCGGGGTTCAACTTGTAGCGCAGGTTCGCCACGCCCTCCTTCAGTTCGGAATTGTTGTAGAACGAGCGATAGTAGAAATTGTCCATCGCGTAGATCGACGGGTCGGTCAGATTGGTGTTGGGGTAGGAGAAGGCGGCCGAACGACCGTCCGCGCCGTAATCGGCAGTCAGATTGCCCTTGGCCCGCAAATAGAGCTTGTCGTCATACGGCGTGTCGTAGGTCGATTTCTCATAGCCGATATGGCCATCCATCGAGAGGCGGTCCGACGCGTCCCATTTGAAGGTCAGCGCCGCCTGGTTGAACTTGGACTTGTTCAGCTCGCGGCGATGCTCGCTGCCGAAGGTCGCGCCGGTCGTGTCGGTCGAGGTGACGTAGTTGCTGCCGTCCCATGCCAGATTGTTGATGGCCGACGCGGTCTGGAAGATCGGTGGGTACGGCTTGCCCGCCGCGTCGTCGAACGCCACCGAGTCGACGCCGTTGATCGGCCGCGTTGCGAGATGATACTCGTCGCGATGCGTGGTCAGCTGGCCGCGCATTCCGTCGAGCGTCAGCAGGAGGTTGTCCGCCGGGCGCCACTGCACCGTTGCGGTGATGCCGAGCCGCTCCTGGCGGGCGTCATAGGACGAAACACGGTTGCCGTCGGCGAAATACAGGTCGCCGGAGAGGAACTTGGCCTGCTGGGCCGCACTCAGATGCGAGATATCGAGACCGTCGGCGACCAGGTCCTTGAGGTCGGACGCATCGGGCTGCGAGTAGTTGTAGGTGTCGCGACCCTGCTCGGTGGTGCGGCGCTTCGAATAGGCGGCGGACACCGCGATGCCGAAGGTGTTGCCCCAGTTCCTGCTGAGCAGCCCGGCCAACCGCGGCTGCGCATCCTTGGTGTACTGATTGGTGCCGAGCTTGGCGGTCACCGCGCCTCTAAGGCCAACGCCGGATTCGAGCGGCTTGGGGGTGAAGAGGCCAACCGTGCCGCCCATGCCGCCCTCTGTCTGCGCGGATTCATAGGTCTTCTCGACCTCGACGCGCTGGAACAGCTCGGAAGCGAAGATGTTGAAATCGAACGACCGGTCGCGCGAGCGCTGGCCGCGGCTGTCCTGCGCGGAGTCGACGTTGCCGAGCACTTCCATGCCGTTGAGCTGTACGCGCGCGAAGTCCGAGCCGAGCCCGCGCAGCGAGATGCGCCGGCCTTCGCCCGCTTCGCGCGTGATCTGCACGCCCGGCAGGCGCTGCAGCGATTCGGCCAGGTTGAGCTCGGGAAACTTCGCCATGTCCTCGGCGACGATCGCGTCCTTCTGGATCACCGCATCCTTCTTGATGCGGCGCGCGTCGCGCAGCGACCGCTGGTAGCCGGTGACGACGATTTCGTCCGCACTGCCGGCCGGCATGTCCGCTGCCGTCTGCGCGAAGGCAGCGTGCGAATGCGTGGCGGCGATCACCGTGGCGACGGTGGCCAGCAAAAAGCTTTTCATGCTCGAGCGCTTGGCCCGAACAGGATGTGTATTCGTCATGTGATTGCCCCCACGGCTTATCTGGTCTGTACCAGTTATCAATTGCAGGCTGCGGTGACACGTCCGTGACAGTTCGCGGCCGAAACGAGACTCCGTCGATGATCAGCCGATAAACGGCCGCGGCCGGTGAAAGCGTGCGGCGAAGTTAACGCGCAGATTTGCCATGCAAATAGGGGCGGAAGCCGCGCTCCACTTGAATGCGGCGGAGGAAATCTACTCGACAAAATTATTGCTATATTTTCGACGATGCCGGAGTGAGGAGGCCGACCTCATGCCCGCCTTTTCGGCAAGCGCCTCGATACGTAACGGCCTATCGCACTGATCGCGCATCAGCGCGACCGCCCTGCATGGACAGTTGCGGTGTGACCGGATTTACCGAAAATGCTGGTCTGGCTGCTCACGTCGTGACCATCGCCATCTTGCACGGCCACGGACTGTTCGCGACCGGTGCGAAACGCCGCGTCGGTGTATCTCTCGACCACAACCCGAGCGGCGATCGGTTTTCCGACATGGCATGCCGCTCATGGCGGCTGTTCGGTTACGTTCGTGGTCCCGGAGTCGTCGGGCGTGCGCCATCGGTAACCTGCTTGGGCAGGCGGTCGAGCGCGACTAGCGTGCCTCGTTCGCCATCGTCCTCGCGATTGCCAGAGACTGGCGGATGAGGGGCATGCGCTTGCGCTCCGTCCGGACCGCGAGATAGCCCTTCACCTCGATCAGCGACGACCGCGTGTCGAGCGGCAGGACGCGGATCCGGTTGTCCGGTGGGCATTCCTTCTCGAACATCAGGCTCATGCCGATCCCGCGTGCGACGCCTTCGCGGATCATCTCGCGGGTGTGGAATTCCATCGTCTGGCCGGGCGCGATCTCGGCATCGGCGAGCAGCCGGTTCATTGCCGCCAGCGTGCGCGATGTCGCCTCGCGGACCAGCACGATCTCCTGCGCCAGCCGCTCGACCGGAAACCGCGTCATGCCGTCGTCGGGCCAGGACGCGGGCACGATCGCCACCAGTCGATCGGCGTAGATCGGCGTGTAGGTATAGTCAGTCTCGATCGGCGGTTCGCAGATGATGCCGATGTCGATCTGTGCCTTCAGCAGCAGTTCGTTGGTCTGCATGGCATTCGAGATCGTCACGCGAAATCGCGCGGACGGCACCTCGGCCTTGAACGCGGCCATGAACTCGGCGGCGTAGGGCGGTGAATCGGTTCCGAGCCGCAACAGGGCCCCGCTGTCGATATCATCCTCGCCCAGCAGAGCGCCGATCTCGTCGGCGACGCCGAACAGTTGCGCGGCCTTGTCGTACAAGGCCCGACCGGCGGTGGTCAGGGTGAGGGGAGGGCGCGTGCCCTCGATCAGCGTGACCTTGTAGCGGTCCTCGAGCGCCTTGAGCTGTTTGGACAAGGTTGGCTGCGAGATGTTGAGGCGCCGTGCCGCCTTGCTGACGCTACGCTCGCTGGCGACCGCGTAGAACGAGCGCAGGTGCAGGAAATTGACGCTCAAAAGGCCCCCCTCGGGCGCATCATGCCCGCGTCTATGATCACCATTCCCCGGATGCATTGGCGGTGCCGGGCCGGGCGGCGCTACTCTCCTGTGACGCAGAATTGTTACACGTTGGTCACAGGCGAGCACGAAGGCATGGACAGGGTATTCGACGTTGCGGTGATTGGCCGGGGGATAGTCGGCCTCGCGCATGCACTGGCTGCCGCGCGTGCCGGCAAGAGCGTGATCGTGATCGACCGGACCGCGCGGGCGACGGGGGCCAGCATCCGCAATTTCGGGTTCGTTACCGTTACCGGGCAGGAGCGCCACGAGATGTGGCCGCTCGCCCGCCGGGCGCGCGATATCTGGGCCGATGTTGCGCCTCGAGCGGGGATCGCGATCGAGCAGACCGGTCTGGCGCTGCCGGTACGTCGTCCGGCGGCGACGGCGGTGCTGGAGGCGTTCCTCGATACCGAGATGGGGGAGGAGTGCCGGTTGCTGACCGATGCGCAGCTTCGTGCCCTCGACGCCGAGACCCCGTTTACCCGCTGCGAGGCGGCGCTGGTCAGCCCGCATGAATTGCGGGTCGAGGCTCGCGACGCCGTGCCGAAGATTGCAGCGTGGCTGGAACAGTCGATGGGCGTGACGTTCGCGCCGCCTGCTACCGTCATCGGCTGCGAGAGCGGGCGGGTGATCACCAGCGCTGACGTTGTTCGTGCCGAGGCGATCTTCGTGTGTCCCGGCGACGACCTCACCGCGCTGTTCCCGGATGTTATGGCGGAGCATCAGGTGACGCGCTGCAAACTCCAGATGCTCCGGCTGGCCGCACCCGGTTACCGCATGGCGAGGCCAGTGATGAGCGATCTGGGGCTCGCTCGCTACGAAGGCTATGCAGCACTTCCCGAAGCGGCCGCGCTCGTTGCGCAGTTGGGCGCGGAGCAAGGCGATCTCGTCGCCGCGGGTGTCCATCTGATCGCGGTCCAATCCGCCGACGGGTCGCTCGTGGTCGGTGACAGCCACGACTATGGCGATGCGCCCGATCCGTTTCACCACGACCGCATCGATGCGCTGATACTGGACGAGTTCGCCGCGGTGCTTGGCGCCGCGTCGCCGGTGATCGAGCGCTGGGTCGGCGTCTATGCCGCATCCCCACGCCAGAACTGGTTCAGCCGCCAAGTCACCACCGGCGTCCATGTCACTGCGGTGACATGCGGCGCGGGCATGTCGACCGCCTTCGCGATCGGTGAACGTGTGGTCGGCGCGGCGCTCAATAGCGCGATCAAGGAGATTGCATGATGTCGGATATCGTCGCGGTGCTGTTCGACTGGGCGGGGACGATGATCGATTTCGGATCACGGGCCCCGGTGATGGCGATGGATGAGGTGTTCGCCGACGCGGGCGTGCCCGCCGACGAAGCTACCATCCGCCGCTACATGGGCATGGCCAAGCGCGAACATGTCGTGTCGATCCTGTCCGAGAATGCGGTGGCGCAGCGGTGGCGGGACGCCAAGGGGGGCGGCTGGAACGAGGCCGATGTCGATGCGCTGATGGCCGAGCTGGAACCCGCAATGCAGGCCAGCGCGTCGCTCTGTCGCGACCTGATCCCGGGGGCGGCAACCGCCGCATCGGCGCTCCGCCACAAGGGTATCAGGATCGGATCGACCACCGGCTACACCCGCACGATGATGGCCGATATCATCCCGGCTGCCGCCAAGCAGGGCTATGCGCCCGATGCGATCGTCTGTGCCGGAGAGACCGCACAGGGCCGCCCCGCTCCGCTGATGCTGTGGCGGGCGATGGCGGAACTGTCGGCATGGCCCGCGCGGCACTGCGTCGCTGTTGACGATGCGCCGGTCGGGATCGTCGCCGGCCGCAATGCCGGTCTATGGACCATCGGTCTCGCCGGATCGGGCAATGGCGTCGGGATGACCCATGACGATTTCATGGTGTTTTCGCAGGCGGATCGAATCGCCCGGATGCAACCGGTGATCGCCGAATTCACCGCAGCCGGTGCCGACTTCGTGATCGAGAGCGTCGCCGACCTGTGCCTGGCGATCGGCGCGATCGAGGATGGGCTTATCAAGGGCCGCCTGCCGGGCGCGGAGCCGACGCGGGCGCTTTTCGGCAAACCCGCATGACCACGCTGGCGGCGGGGGACCGTGGCATGACGGTCAAGCGTCGGACGCTGACCGACCTGCTGGCACGGGCGCATCCCGCGCTGTTCTCGCTCTATGCCGGGCTCGCCGCCTTCGCCGCCTATTTCTCGATGTACGCGTTCCGCAAACCCTTCACCGCGGCGACCTTCGCCGACGTGCCCGGCTGGGAGGGCATCGTTGATTTCAAGATCGCGATCGTCATCGCGCAGGTTGCCGGGTACGCGGTGTCGAAGTTCATCGGCGTCAAGATCGTGTCGGAAATGGCGGCGACACGGCGTGGCATCGCGATCGTCGGTTTGATCGCGCTATCCTGGATTGCGTTGGTGCTCTTTGCAGTGCTGCCGACCAACTGGAAGGTCGCCGCGCTGTTCCTGAACGGCCTGCCGCTGGGGATGATCTGGGGACTCGTGTTCGGCTATGTCGAGGGACGCCGGACCAGCGAGGTCGTGGCCGCGGTGCTGTGTGCGAGCTTCATCGTGTCGTCCGGCATGGTGAAATCGGTCGGGCTCTGGCTGATGACCGTGATGCATGTCGGCGAGTTCTGGATGCCCGCGACGACGGGTCTCCTGTTCTGTCCGCTGCTGGTCGTCGCGGTGATCGGCCTCGCCCAATTGCCGCCCCCGACGGCTGAAGAACAGGACGAGCGGATGGCGCGCCCGCCGATGCCGGCCGCGGCGCGGCGCGCGTTCCTGCGCGATTACGGTCCGGGCGTCGCTTGTCTGGTCATCGCGTATGTCTTGTTCACCGCGATCCGCGACTTTCGTGACAATTTCGCCGCCGAGATCTGGACCGACCTTGGGTATGCGGGCGTCTCGGGCGTGTTCACCGCCAGCGAGGTGCCGATCGCCGTCGTGACGCTCGTCATCCTCGCGAGCCTGGTCTTCATTCGCGACAATGTCCGCGCGTTGATGGTCGTCCATGCGATCGTCCTCGTCGGCGCCGCGCTGATCGGAGTGTCGACGCTCGCCTTCCAATATGGCTGGTTGTCGCCGCTGCACTGGATGATTCTGTCGGGACTGGGGCTGTATCTCGGCTATACGCCGTTCAACGCGATGCTGTTCGACCGGCTGGTCGCGGCGACACGGCGCGCGGGGACGGCGGGTTTCCTGATCTACGTCGCCGATGCGTCGGGCTATGCGGGCAGCGTGGTCCTGACGTTGCTCCGCAACTTGCCCGGCGTCACGCTCGACTGGCTGCATTTCTTCATCTGGCTCGTCTATGCCAGCGCGATCATATGCCTCGTGATGGCGACGGCATCCGCGCTCTATTTCCGCAAGCGTCTCGGATCCGGAAAGTTTAATCAGGCGTAATACCAGCGCACGACAAGTTCCGGCTCCGCATGCTGACAGTATGCGGAGAATTTTCTCGTCATCATCACAGTCCTCCCGGTCTATCGCTACGATGCACTCAATGAATTGGTCGGACTCGGCATCGACGTGTCATTCGACATTGCATGATCTCGGGGTCCGGCAACGCGGACACCTGCAATCAGGGGGTGACGTGATGACGAAATCGATGCTCAAATCCGCCGTCAGTATTGGCGTATTGATCCTGGCCAGCTCGGCGCAGGCTCAGGTCGCACCGGCGCCCGAAGAGGGGACCGCAGACATCGTCGTCACCGGCACGATCGTCAGCGGCGAGATGAGATCGATCGCGGCGCAGCGTAACGCCGACAACATCGTCAACGTGCTGTCGTCGGACGGGATCGGCCGGCTGCCGGACCGCAACGCGGCCGAAGCGGTGCAGCGCCTGCCCGGTGTCGCCATCGAGCGCGACCAGGGCGAGGGGCGGTTCGTCGCGGTCCGTGGCCTTCCATCGCAGTGGAACTCGACGCTGATCAACGGCAGCCGATTGCCGACCGCCGAAGAAGAGACGACCAGCCGCGCCACCGCGTTCGACTTCTTTCCCTCCGAGCTGATCGAGCAGGTCGTCGTCGCCAAGGCGATCACCCCGGACATGGAGGGCGACGCGATCGGCGGCTCGGTGAACTTCATCACCAAGACAGCCCCCGACAAGCGCACGCTGCAGCTAAGCGCGGGCGGCAATTATTCGGAAAAGGCCGGCAAGGGCGGTTTCCTGCTCAATGGCCTGTACGGCGACCGTATCGGCGACGGTAAGTTCGGCTTCGTGCTGTCGGGCAGCTATTACAAGCGCAACTGGGCGACCGACAATTACGAGCCGCGTCGGGGCGGTGACGGCATCGGCATCTCCCGCCTCGAATTGCGCGACTATACCGGCGTGCGTGAGACCACGGGCATCAACGGCGCGATGGAATATGCATTCGACGACGGTGGCAAGCTGTATGCGCGCGGGATCTACGGTTCGCTCAACGACGACGAGACGCATTACAAGCACCGGCTGAACTTCGCCTCCAACCGCGTCGAGGTGCAGCATATCTTCAACACTTTGATTACCGAGCTTGCCGGTGGCGAGGTCGGCGGCGTCCATATGCTGGGCGGCGGTGGCGCTAAGGTCGACTGGAAGGCCGCGCACTACCAAAACCTGTTCCGCTACGGCGATACGCCCAACGGCCGCGACAACAGCTATTTCGTCGTCCGGTTCGACCAGCGCAACGTCGGCTATCAGGGGCTGGAAAACCGGGGTTCGGGCACGCTCGCCTATAATACGATCGACGGCGGCACCGACCCGGCCGACGCGATCAGCAACCATCTGCCGGGTGGGTTCCAGATGAGTCCGGCGCTGACGCGACTGGCCAATGTCGAACTCTACCGGATCCGCGTGAAGGAAACCGACCGGATTGTGCTGGAAGGCAATCTGACCGCGCCGCTGAGTGACGCGTTGACGGTCAAGGTCGGTGCCAAATACCGCGACAAGTTGCGCGATGCGGCGTTCGAGGACCTGTTCTATACCTGGAACCCGGCCGCCGGGGCGGTGCCGACGCTCGCGGACTTCCCGCTGAAGAACCAGCCGGGTCGAGGCCAGTATCTAGACGAGCTGCCGATCGGGGCGCAGTATCGCAACCAGTTCTCGCAGGTCGTCTCCGAAAAGAACCTCGTGAACTGTTACCTCGCCAATCGTGACAATCTGGTGCTCGACAGCGCTGGCTCGGCGACTGCGGCAAATGGCGGCGCTCTGGGCCGCACCTTTCGCCTCTACGAAAAGCAGACGGCCGGTTATGCGATGGCGACGTGGAAGCCGAGCGAGGCAGTGACCCTGCTAGGTGGCGTCCGTCTCGAACACACCAAGACGACCGTCGCAGGGCAAGTGCTCGTCAACGGTACGCTGGATAACGAGCGGCGTTCGAACGATTATCTGTCGGTATTGCCGTCGTTGCACCTGACCTATCGGTTCGCGGACGACACCAATCTCCGCGCGGCCGTCACGCGCAGTTTCGCCCGTCCGGATTTCGGTGATCTTGCGCCCGGCGGCGCATTCAGCGAGGCCGACCTGGAGTTTGCCGGCGGTAATCCGGATCTCAAGCCCACCTATGCGTGGAACGGCGACCTGATGTTCGAGCATTATTTCGGTAACGCGGGCGTCATCTCGGGCGGGGCGTTCTACAAGCGGATCAGCGACCCGATCTACGACTCGCGCCGTATCGGGACCTATCGCGGGATCGAGGGCGTGGCGTTCCTGACGCCCGCCAACGGCGCGGCAGGCGATCTCTATGGCCTAGAATTCAACGTCCAGCGTCGCCTGACTTTCCTGCCGGGGTTGCTGTCGAACCTGGGCGTCAACGCCAACTACACGTTGATCCGCTCGAAGTTCACACTGCCCGACGGGCGAGAGGTCCGTGTGCCGCGACAGGCCAACAATCTCGCCAATGTCGCGCTCTATTACGATGGCGGTCGCTTCTCCACCCGCGCCGCGATGAACTACAAGGGCGCATTCATCGAGGAGTACGGCGCGACCGCCGACGGGGACAGCTATTATGGTGCGTACACCAGCCTCGACCTGACGGTGAACTGGCAGGCGACCCCGTCGGTGACCGTGTTCGGCGAAGCGACGAACCTGACGAACCAGAAGCTCAACTACTATCTCGGTAGCAAGGAGCGTCCGTTGCAGGTCGAATATTACGGGCCGCGTTTCGTCCTGGGCCTGAAGGCTGCCATCTTTTAGGCGTCCGCTGGTCTGTATCGCCAAGTGGCGTAAAGGGAGAGGTTAAACCTACAAGCTACGGCCAGTCCGCGCCGTAAGCGGTTACGATGGGGGCATTAGGACCCAATGCCCCGGTATGTAAACGAATGGCCGCAAGTGGGGATGTACGGATCCGTCTTGAGCGTCCCTTGTGGGTTCAAGAACCTGCGGCGTAAGGTGTACCAGACAGGGCGGCATGTGTACCGCGCACTCCTCGGTCGACTAAGGCCAGGAAAGTACCCTTCGCTGCATCGAGGTCGCCCGTTTCGCCCATTTTAGCATGCGACTGTACGAATGCGGTGCTCCACGCCGATGTAATCAGCGCGGCAGCGAGGTAGGCATCGGCATCATCGCTGGGGCGACCTACAGCTTCCGCAAAAACAACGGCCAGAGCGCGGATGAAGTCGTCCCGCATCTGCCGTGCGCGAGCCTTCAGCGCCTCGCTTGCCTGCGCCGTCTCGACAAAGGCCTGGGTATCCGCAAACAGTGGAAAGGCCGGTTCACGCTGATCCGCCATGCGATGGGCAAGCGCGCCAAGGGCATCGATTGGCGACGTGCCCGGTGAGCGCGATCTGATGGCCGCGAAAGCGACATCATGGGCCTCCTGCTCGCGGTCGAAGAACATGTCTTCCTTTCTCGGGAAGTGATTGAAGACCGTCATGCGTCCGACATCGGCCGCCTCCGCGATCTCGTCGATCGTCACCCGGTCAAAGCCACGCTCCATGAACAGGCGCGTGGCGGCATCAGATATCGCCTGTCGTGTCGCGAGCCTCTTGCGCGTTCGACGGTCTGGGGCCGGTCCAGTCATGGCTTGAACATCAATATATACTCAGTATAGATATGTAGCGTATCCAATTCTGAGGATCTTCCTATGCCTTCGTCAACCGTGATGCCAGCTGCGATCAAAGCAGGCCACAAATCGGCGCTCGTCAGTGGCGCGAGCTTTGCCGGCCTCGCTACTGCCTACTGGCTGAACCGGCTCGGGCACAGCGTCACGATCGTCGAAACGGCATCTGAACTGCGGCGGGGCGGCACGCCCGTCGATATCGAAGGAGAGACGATCGAAATCCTGGGTCGCATGGGACTTGCAGATGCGGTGCGCGCCAAGGCGCTGCCCCCGCGCGGCTTCGAGTTCAAGGACGCGGATGACGCCACCTTGGGATCGATCGGTCTCAGCACCGAACCAGCGGCGCACGAACGATACGAGATTCACCGTGATGATCTGCTGGATATCCTGTCTGCCGCGGTGGAGGACAAGGTCGAAATCCTGTTCGGCCAATCGATCGTCGAGCTCGATGAGGGCACAGACGGCGTGTCGGTGACCTTCAGCAACGGTGACCGGCGCGACTATGCCCTGGTCTTCGGGTGCGACGGCAACCGGTCCAACACGCGCAAGCTCGTTTTTGGCGAGGGCGAGCAATTCGCCTACTTCATGGGCGGCTATTTCTTTCTGAAGGTGGTGCCGCACATCGGGTTGCTTCCTGCCAACATGTCACAAGTTTTCAGCGTGCCTGGGCGTATGGCAATGCTGAACGGCTATGAGGATCGAACCGATATCGGCTTCGGTTTTCGGACGATCGGCGAGATCGGCTACAACTATCGCGATCGCGCTCAACAACGCCGCCTTATCCACGACCAGTTTGACGGTTTGGGATGGAAAGTGTCGGCCATGCTCGACAGCGTGGACGGGGACGACGACTTCTATTTCGACAGGATCAATCAGATCAGGATGACCTGCTGGTCGCGCGGTCGTGTGACCTTGGTCGGCGACGCGGGCTACTGCGTCTCGCCGCTTGCAGGGTTCGGCGGCTCGATGGCGATCATCGGCGCGGGCCGGCTTGCGGACGCGCTCGAGCGGTATCCCGACGATCATGGCGCAGCCTTTCGCCATTACGAAAACGAACTGCGGCCATTCGTCGAAGAGGTTCAGGAGCGCGCTGCCACTAACGGCTTGGCCATGATGTTTCCTGCCGACGAGACCGAGCTTGCGGAGCGCGATCGCAAGCTCTTGGCAGGTGAGATGGACATGTAGAGGGTGCCGCTCGTTAATCGGCCCTACAATCCCATGCGTCTCTCTCTCGTGAGGACGACATTGAGCGCCCGCGGATCATCGATAGCCCGCGGCCTGAAGCTCGAATAGTTCGGCATAGCGGCCCCCGGCAGCAAGCAGGTCGTCATGGGTACCTGATGCCTCCACCTTGCCATCGCTGAGGACCAAGATGCGGTCCGCCATGCGAACGCTGGAGAAGCGGTGCGAGATCAGCACTGCCGAGCGTCCCGCGCTCAGTTCCCGGAAGCGCTGGAACACCTCGTACTCGGCACGTGCGTCCAGCGCTGCCGTGGGTTCGTCGAGGATCAAGACTTGGGCATCGCGCATGTAGGCGCGCGCGATCGCCATCTTCTGCCATTCGCCACCGGACAGGTCGACACCGTTCCGGAACCGTTTGCCGATCATCTGGTCGTAGCCATCCGGAAGTTTGGCAACAACGCCGTCGGCCAGCGCGGCGGAAGCCGCCGCTTCGATCCGCTCGCGATCGCCCCGCGCCTCGATGCGACCGACCGCGATGTTGTCCGCGGCAGGCAGGTTGTACCGCACGAAGTCCTGGAAGATCACGCCGATCGCGGCGCGCAGGCCGTCGAGATCGTATTCGCGCAGGTCGCGTCCATCGAGCAGGACACGGCCCTCTACCGGATCGTACAGTCGGGCCAGCAGCTTCACGAGCGTGGTCTTGCCTGCGCCGTTCTCGCCGACCAGTGCGACCACCTCGCCTGATCCCAACGTGAAGGACAGGTGTCGCACCGCCCATCGCTCGGCGCCCGGATAGCGGAAGCCAACATCCTCGAAGACAAAGCCTTGGCGAACGGGATCGGGGAATGGCAGCGCTCCCTCGGGCGAGCGGATGCCGGGCTCGGTCCGAAAGAAGGAGAACAGGTCGTCGATGTACAATGCCTGGCCGGCGGTCGACGAGAAGCCGGTGAGCAGTCCTTCCAGCAGTCCGCGGAGCCGCAAAAACGAGGCCGCGAGGAAGGTGAGGTCGCCGATGGAGATCGATCCGGTTACCGCGCGCCAAGCAATGTAGGCGTAGGCGGCGTAATAGGCGATCGTGCCAAGAGCGGCGAACCCCGAGCCCCAAATCGCCCGGCGCAGCGCCAACCGTCGGCTCGCGCTGTAGGTGTCGCGTGAGATGGTACGATAGCGGTCGATAAGAAAAGGGCTGAGGCCGAAGATCTTGACCTCTTTGGCGGTGTCCGCGCTGGCGGCGACCTGGCGGACGTAATCGAGTTCGCGCCGCTGCGGCGTGCGCATGTAGCTGAGCGCGTAGCTCAGTGCGTTGAAGTGCGCTTCGCCGAGGAACGAGGGCACCAGGGCTACGGCGAGCAGCACGATCAGCCACGGGGCGTAAACGACCAGGCTCGCGGCGAAGGTCACGACCGTGACGATGTCCTGGGCCTGGCCGAATAGCTGCCCCATCAGCGACATGCGCCCGCTCGCCTGCATGCGCGCGCGATCCATGCGGTCCTGGAAGGCGGCGTCCTCGAAGTCGGCGAGATCCAGCGTAGCAGCGTGCTCCATCAACCTAACGCTCGCGTCATTGCTGACACGATCGGAGAGGAGCCCGTCGACGAGCGACACGATCCGGCCGAGGAGGTCGGAAGCGACTGCCAGAGCGAACTCGGCCAGTAGCAGTGCCTCCAGCCGATCCAGCAGGCCGGAGCCCAGCCATCCCGTGAGCCCAGCCGGACGAGCCGTTAAGTGGGTAAGGTGTACGACCTCGTCGATGATGAGCTTGCCCACGAACAGCGTCGCCACGGGCAAAAGCGCTCGCACCAGCCGCACGGCGACCGTCGTCGCGGTAAGACCCCGGCTGCTACCCCATACCATGGCGAGGAAGGGTGGCAGATTGCGCAGTGCGCCCAGCCGCTCGCGCCAGGTGGTAGGACGGCCGGGTACGCCACCGCGCCCTTGTCTCACGCCGTCTGCCATTCAGCTGCTCCGAGGCGACAGGCTGTCGCCCGTTTCGGACTTGAGTGCTGGAGGTGATGAGGTCAGCGGCATGACCCCCGATACACAGTCGGTGGTATCAGGGGTACTCGCGGTTTCGTCTCAACGTTGCCAGCCGGGATGTCGGGTTGAGCTGTGGTCGCATCTGGCGGCTGATTGGGTGTTTGAAGTTGGGAAGCTAGGGAAGTGCGCGCGAATGGCCGACTATGGGTCTTGCCGGCGGGCCTGCTTCGGTACCGAGCAGCCGTCCGTGCTCTAAGCGGCAGCCGCATCGCCCGCTTCCCTCAATGGCGGCGCCAAACTGGCATCATGCGGCGCAGTTCGCGGTGTCGATCGATCCATTCATGCTTGAGCGCGCCGCCAATGTGGAACGCGACCAGAGTATAGAGCAGGTAGGACAGGTAGACGTGCGATGCGCCGAAACCATCGTGGACGGCGTCGCGCGTGGCGGGCGGCAAGGTCAATATCGTGCCGATCCGCGGCCATTCGAACAGTCCGAACAGGAACATCGGGTGGGTCGCGGCATCCTTGTACGCCGAGTCCATGATCCAGCCGGTCAGTGGCATCGCAAAGATCAGCGCGTACAGCAGCCAGTGGGTCACGTGGGCCGCGCCGATTTCCCATTTTTGATAGAAGGTCGGCATTGGGGGAGGCCGATGCGTAAGCCGCCAAAGCAGGCGCATGATCGCCAGGCCGAGGATCGTGATCCCGACCGACTTGTGCAGGTCGATCGCGGGGCGCACGCGGTCGTCGGCAAGATGTGGCCAAAGCCAGGGCAGGGTCACGTTGATGACGATCCCCAGCGCGATCAGCCAGTGGAAGGCGATGGCGACGCCTGTGTATCTGCTCTTCATCCGCTACAACCCGCTCCACCACCTCATGCCGATTCTTGGTCCTCGACGCATTCTGCAATAGCGGGTTCAGCAAGCGAGCGTTAGGCGCTGGTCGATGCAATCCCTCTCGGCTATCTTTACCGCACAGTCGCCGCGTCTCTCGCCACGGCCGATCCCGCTGGCGAGCCGGGTGATCGGCCTGGCCGCCCCGCTGGTGTTCGTCGTGCTGATCGCGCAGGCGTTCCTGCGCCAGGGGCTTGCCATATGGTCGGTCGGGATCGCGTACATCCTGTACGACACGGCGCTGCTCGTGTTTACGGCGTGGCAGATCCGCCACCTCGCGCAGACCGCGACGCCGGCCCCGAGCGGCGTGCAGCCGAGCTTCGGTGTGATCGTCGCCGCGCATAACGAGGCAGGCGTGATCCGGCTTGCGATCGACCGGCTCCTTGCCCAGGACAAACCACCGGAGGCGATACTGATCGCCGACGACGGATCGAGTGACGATACGCCGTCCGCCATGGCGGCAGGCTATGCGTTGGCAACGCCACCACTCGGGGAACTCGTCGAGATCGAGGTCGGGCACACCCGGCTTCAATGGCTGCGACTGCCGCACGGCGGGAAGGCGCGCGCGCTCAATGCCGCGCTCGAGCGGATCGCGACGGACGTGGTGCTGACCGTCGATGCCGACACGTTGATCGAGCCCGGGTCGATCGCGGCGATGCGTGCCGCCTTTGCAACGGAGCCCGAGCTGGTGGCGGCCACCGGGGTGCTGGCGCCGATCTGCGGTCCAAGTCTGAGCGGTCGGATATTCGAGTGGTTCCAGTCCTACGAATATGTCCGCAACTTCCTGTCGCGCGATGCGTGGATGCGGATCGACGGACTGTTGCTCATTTCGGGCGCCTTCGCTGCGTTTCGGCGTAACGCGGTGCTGACGGTTGGGGGGTTCGATCCCGATTGCATGGTCGAGGATTATGAACTTATCCACCGGCTGCACCGCCATGCCCACGATGCCGGGCTGCACTGGACGGTTCGCGTCGTCGGTGGCGCGCTGGCACGAACCGATGCGCCCGCCAGCATCCCCGCTTTCCTGAAGCAGCGACAGCGCTGGTTCGGCGGCTTTCTGCAGACGCAGCACTGGAACCGGGACATGGTCGGCAACGCGCGTTACGGGCGGCTGGGTACGCGGATGCTCCCGGTGAAGGCGCTCGATACGGTGCAGCCGATCTACGGTCTGGCTGCCTTCGCCGTGCTGATCGGCCTCGTCGTCACCGGTCGCTACACGCTCGCGTTCCCGATCCTGCTCGTGATGATCGCCAAGATCGCGATCGACCTCACCTTCCACCTCTGGTCTCTCGGCATCTACAAGCGCTGGACCGGGCAGCGCGAAGGCTTGAACCTTGGCCCCGCGATCGTCGCGGCGATCGCCGAACCTTTCAGCTTCCAGCTGTTGCGTCACGCGGGCGCGATCTATGGCTGGTACGCCTTTCTGCGCGGCGGTCAGACCTGGAGCGCACAGACCCGGACCGCGCTTGAGCAGCGCGCTTGATGGAGAAGCCGGCGGTGCCCGACGACTACGCCCACGGATGAGGTTAAGTGGGAAGCGTTGCCCTAGAGCCGATCATGCCGTATCATCCGAGACTTCGGTCGAACGGCCGAACAGTTTCCAGCCCAGCAGCCCGGCGACGAGCAAGCCCACGATCACCCAGGTCAGGTTGCCGAGCAGGCTCGCGATCGTCTGAACCTGGTCGCTGAAAGCGCGGCCCAGCGAAACGTAGATCAGCAGCCACAGCACTTCGCCCGCAACGTCGAGGACGATGAACCGTACCCAGGGATATTCGGTCAGTCCGCTGGTGACGTTGATCCATGGCCCCAGCGGCCCGATCAGCCACCGGCTGAAGAAGATGCCCCAACCCGCCCATTTGCGCGAATAGGCTTCGGCCTGCTGGACCTTGTCTGCTCCGCCGATCCGCCTCGTAACTGCTGATAGCAGCGGCCGACCGCCATATCGTCCGAAGGCGTAGCCGATCTGGTCGCCGACGATCGCGCCGGAGGCGCCTGCAAAGATCACGGGCCAGAATGAGAACTCTCCCTGCGCAACGAACGAACCCATCGCGACTAACGTCAGCGAGCTGGGGAACGGCATGCCAGCCGCAGCGAGGATCATTGCACCAAACAGGGCAGGCAGCCCGTAGGTCGTCAGCAGTTCAAGCAGCTGGTCGGTCATTTGGCGGGGGACGCCGTCGACGAAGCTGGCCGCATGTACGGTCGTGGCGGGGGGCCGGGAGGCGGGTAGGGCGGTCGCGCGTGTACGATCGCATACATCAGTTTCTCTTCGATCTGCGTCATCGAACGTCCACTGTCCCGCGCAATCCGGCCGAGCGGACGATGATCCGGTGTCAGCGGGAGGTTCAATGCCTGGTGCAGGACGTGGGGCGGGACGTGATACGAATGTGCGACATAGCCTATAGTCATCCACCGCTCGATCGGCTCGTCGCGGTGCGCGTTCCAATATATCGCGTCGCTGACCGTCCGGACCGCGTGATAACCGGTGAAGGCTAGCACCGCGACGAACAGCGCGATCAGGGCTTTTCGCCAGGGTCGATTACGTATCATTCCAGTGCGATACGCGCGCCGAGTGCGACGAGCAACGGCGGCGATACTCCTATCTCTTCAACTCCAGCACGTCTCATAAGACGACGTCGCATGCACGGGCCGGTCTCGCAATAACGACAGCGGTTCGCTGTCGAACATGAATGGGCGTCCGAAACTGGGTCGTGCCGAAAGACGCCGAAATGGTCACAAGCGGGTCTGGCCGGACACCGTAGGCAGAGGCGCATTCGGCCAGCTCGGATGTACGAGCTGGCAACCCGGGCTTCCGATACCGGCCATTCGTTAAGCGCGATCTTTCACGTTTATTCTTCGCCGACATGCCATTTCTGGAAAGAGTGTGGGGAACAGATTCCGAGAAACGGGCTTAGCCGGGCGGCTCGCGGCTCGCGGCTCGCGGCTCGCGGCTCGCGGCTCGCGGCTCGCGGCTCGCGGCTCGCGGCTCTCGGCTCTCGGCTCTCGGCTCTCGGCTCTCGGCTCTCAGCTCTCAGCTCGCAGCTCTCAGCTCTCAGCTCTCAGCTCTCGGCGCTGTCCTGGGCGACCGTTTCGCTAGGGTCCCTAATCGGAAGGAGAACCGAAGCTACATCGCTATCAATCCGACCTTCGTCAGGTATTCACCCAACGCAGCATCTTCACTGCCGGAGACAATGGCGCCGACATAGCCGTCCGGACGTATCAGCACCCGATCACCGGCCATGACGCCGTAGGCGGCCTGGAAATGTCCGAAATCGTCAGCGAGATCGCCGTGCACGCCGATCGCGTGGACGTGCAATCCTGGCCGCGACGCCGCGGACGCATCGCCGTAGGTGAGCAACGTCCAGTGCGGGCCCTTGAACAGATCGAACAACCGATGAGGCTGGCCTGCCGCACCCTGGACCTGCGCATCGGGCGCTCGGTCGCCGGCGAGGAGAACGCCATGTCGTTCCGGTGCCTCCATCGCCAGGGAAGAGTTGGGATAGCCGATATCGAGTTGATGCGTGTCGCGCCCTCTGCGCATCTCGCCACGCTTCATTGCATCGAGCAGGTCGGTTGCGAGACCGAGCATAGCTTGTGCCACGGCGCGGCGCTCCGCCTCGTAGGTGTTGAGCAATGCGTCTGCCGCGCCGCGCATCACCGCCCCAAGCTTCCAGGCGAGATTGTACGCGTCCTGCACGCTGGTGTTGAGGCCCTGCCCACCGGTCGGCGGATGGGTGTGCGCTGCATCGCCGACGAGGAACACGCGGCCAACGCGGTAACGGTCGGCGAGCCGGGCGTTCATGTGGAAGGCGGATGCCCAGGAGACGCTATGGACGAAGAGATCATCGCGACCGGTCCGCTCGCGCAGCAACGCGGTTAGTCCCTCGGCTGATAGGTCGGTGTCGCCTTCCAGTGGAATGGGCCCCTGAAGCTGGAACAGGTCGGTCCCGGCCAGCGGACAGGCGGAAATCTGGCGCTGCATGTCGCCTTCGCCGAAGCGATGCCACACGTCGCGTGACAACCCTGCCAAGCTTACGTCGGCAACGATCGCGCGTACCCCCAGCGTCTTGCCCGGAAAGCCGATCTCCAGCGCGTGGCGGACGAATGAGCGCCCGCCATCCGCACCGATCAGCCACCGGACCCGGATACTCTCCTCGCCGATCTTGGTCGCGATGCGCGCTGTCACGCCGTCACCGTCCTGCGTGAAGCCCAGCAGCTCGCACCCGAACTTGGGCACCTGGCCTAGCTCGGCCAGACGCTCGCGCATGATGCGCTCGGTCAGGAACTGCGGCACCATCAACGGCAGGTGGTACGGCTCGGCAGGTGTCGCTGGCTCGGCCTCCACCATGTCGGTGTCGGTGAAGCTGCCGTCATCCTCATAGTGGCGTTGCTTGGGATAGAAGCCACCCGCCGCGACGACCCGGTCGAGGATGCCGAGGTCTTCGAACACTTCCTGCGTGCGGGGCTGAATACCCTTGCCGCGTGACCCCCGGAAAGGGTCGTCGAGCTTCTCGATCAGCCGGAATGAGATGCCGCGCCGGGCCAGATCGATTGCCAGCGTCAAGCCGGCCGCCCCCGCACCGCAAATCAAGACATCTGCGTCGAAATCATCTGTCATATCATTCTTCCTATGTGCATTATGCACATAGATAGCGTCGCGCAACGGAGTCAATATAAACGTGCAAAATACACTTACCTCGCAGCTTCTGCGTGATCTACATGGTTCGTTGATCGATATTGTCAGCGTGATGAACCGGCCGCAGCGCGACGCGGTGATGGTCCGTGAGGCGGGCATCGCGCTCGATCGCGCATTGTTTCCCCTTCTGGTAATGGTGGAACGGCTCGGACCGATCGGTATTGTCGACCTCGCCGACCGGGTGGGGCGCGATTACACGACGGTAAGCCGCCAGGTGACCAAGCTGGAAGGCCTCGGCTTCGTCGCGCGTCGATCGACCGCAACGGATGGGCGCGTCCGCGAAGCGGTGATTACTGCCGGCGGCAAGGCCCTAACCGACAAGATCGACGTGACGCGTGAGGCGATGGCGCGCACGATCTTTGCCGATTGGGCGGATCAGGATGTTACCGATCTTGTGCGACTGATGCGCCGTTTCGCTGATGCGGTGCAGAAGGACCCTGAAGAGCAAAGCTGACGCTCTTTCCCAAATTCCGTCCTGTGCGGGAACGCCGTTGTGCCTCGACCAGCACATCCTTAGGCGAGACCGAAGCGGTCGATCAGCAAGTCGGCTAGGAAGTCAGCCTGCCGGAGAAAATGGTCAGTCGACCGCTGCTCGTCGGTCGCCCGTTCGGTGAAGCTGGTGATCAGGATCGCGATCGTCTCGACGGCGAAATCAAGGTCTTCAGGGACGCGCTCGCCCAAAGCGTCGGCCAAAAAACCATGGAGCAGTACCCTGCCGCGCGAGAGCAATTGCTTGAACTCAGGGGTATCATGCAATTCCACGGAGGCAGCGCGCAGCCCTTGCCGCAATTCGGCCTCTGCCGCCTCAACCAGTATCAGTTCCCGCACGAACGCCCGCAGTCGATCCGCCGGGCTCGCGTCTCCGCTGGTCAGGATGGGTTCCAGACGCGCAAGCTGCTCGTTCCATGTGCGTTGGACGATGTGGAAAAGCAGCGCCTCCTTGTTCGGGAAATACTGATAGAAGGATGCGACGTTTACCCCGGCGCGTTCGGCGACCTTGTTCGAGGTAAAATCCGACAGGCCGCCACGGCTCAGAATGTAAGTAGCGGCCTCCACGATCGCCGCCACAGTGGCAATCGAGCGCGACTGCCGGGGCTGTTTCTTCGAGGCGATAGTGGGTTTGCGCGCCATCCGCCCGGCTCCCGATCTGTATGTGATTAGCGGATGCAAGCTTTAGCTAATATTTTGGCGGCATGGAAATCACACAGGAAACCGCCATGCCGATCATCGAAGAAACGCCCGTCGTCATCATTGGGGCAGGGGCGGCAGGGCTGACGCTCGCGACCTTTCTCCACACCGCCGGCGTACCCTTCGTCGTCCTCGAGCGACGCGACCGTGCCTATATCGAGGGGCGGCAGCGAGCCGGGGTGGTGGACGCACGCGGGGTCAGGATGTTCGAGCGATGGGGGCTTGCCGACCGTCTGCTCGCGGGTCCCGTCGCGCAGACGATCGACTACCGCATCAACGGCATTGGCCGGGTGTTCGAGATTGCGGGTGACGACGGCAGTGAGGGCCGCTTCTGTACGCAGCAGATGCTCGTCACCAACCTGCTACGCGAACTGATCGACGTGCGGGGCGGCGACGTCAGGTTCGACGTGACCGACGTGACGATCACCAACGAAGACGGTCAGCGACCCCAGGTCCAATATGCGCGAGACGGACAGACGCGCACCATTGCCTGCGATCATATCGTCGGCTGCGACGCCGACCGTGGTGTGAGCCGGGCATCCATTCCTTCCGGTATTCTCACGACGTTCAGCCACGAATTCGGCTATGCGTGGTTGGCGGTGCTAGTGGAGGCACCAGTCGTCGCGCATCCGATCATGGGAGCCAGCGATCGTGGCTTCGTCGCCCAGCTTCCGCGCGGGCCTCAGCGGAGCCGCTATTACCTCCAATGCGCGCTGAGCGACGGTCCCCAGGACTGGCCCGACGAACGGATATGGGACGAAATCCGCGTACGCTTGCGGGATGACTCGATCGCAAACGCGGCCGTCCTTGATCGGGAGGTGGTGCCGCTCCGTTCCGTGGTCCACGCGCCCATGCAGTTCAGGAACCTCTATCTGGCAGGCGATGCCGCCCATCTCGTGCCGCCGACCGGAGCCAAGGGCATGAACATGGCGCTTTACGATGTGGACATGCTTGCGCAGGGGCTGGTGACCGCCGTGCGGGACCAGGACGGGTCGGCGCTGGCGGACTATTCCGCTACGGTCCTGCCTCGCGTTTGGCGGTATCAGGAGTTCAGTGCCTGGATGACGGACACGATGCATAATGGTGGCGATCCCGTACAGCACGGGATGTTCCGCCAGATGGCAGCTCGCGCCCGCTTGGACGCGTTGTTCAGCTCACCTGTAGCGGCACGGCTCCACAGCGACTTTCAACGCGGCATGGCTTAGCGATATAATTCCTCTCGTCGCAAAAGCGGCTAAATGTTCGACGTTCGTAGGTAAGGACTTCCGCGACCACGCGGAAGTCCTGTGTGGTATGCGATTTGGATCAGGCGATCAGATAGAGATCTCACCCTTGTCGCTACCATCCCAGTAGCGGATCGCCTTTGCATCGACACGGATCATCACCACACCGGGTGTGTCGATGCCTTCAGGAAAGTACCGATCGAGATCCTTGGTCCAGTGATCGGCGAATGCAGCCTTGTCCTGGATCAGCGCAGCAGCCCCATCGACAGCGACGAACAGCGGTGGACCGCCGAGCATGCCCACGGCACCGGTATAGCTGAGCGTGACGTGCGGATCGGCCTGCAGGTCAGCAATCTTCCGCGAGTCCTGGTAGGCAAAGAAGTAACTGTCGCCTCGATATTCGACATCGCCGTTATTGCTCATCGGGCGGGCGGTCATAGTGCCGTTCGGCGAGCGAGTGGCCATCATCGCGAAGTCCAACTTGGCCATCTTCTTGGACAGGTCGTGTAGGCTCAGGTCCGCCATGGCGTTGCTCCTTCAATATGGGCGTATGAAGATCGTCCCGATGGCTGCAACGAACTGATGTCGAGTTGGCTGCTTCCGGCAATGCTACCGTCGGTTAGCTTGCGAGAACGTGACGCCTTCTCGGCGCAGCAGTTTTCCCGTCTTCAGCTGACCGTTCATCCGCTTCGCCACATAGGCCGAGAAGCCGAGCAATTCGTCCGGGGTTCGGGCGTAGAATTGCGGGTCGCTGCGCAGGAAGGCTAGGAAGTCGGCGAAGCTGCCCTTGAAGCCGGTGGTGGCGATCGTCGTCTTCATGTCGGCGTCGATGCGCGAAACTTCCTTGAGGCCGATCTGATGGATC
>Ga0247809_1000188_pt1 | contig 33091 bp, 24 predicted proteins | sample UWRJL104311B1_FD_180951 | JGI IMG/M metagenome (GOLD analysis project Ga0247809, IMG submission 180951) | Plant litter microbial communities from Arlington Agricultural Research Station in Wisconsin, United States - UWRJ-L104-311B-1 | ecosystem: Environmental > Terrestrial > Plant litter >...
CGGTTTTAGCGGGGCCATTAATAATGGTGTGGCTTATGGTGTTACTTTAAAACAGAATACTGACCTAAATTTTAATTACAGAAAGAATAAACTAAATGTTTTCGGAAGTTATAACCACGCTTTTGGACACTTTGGTTATCAGTATAATAACGATAGAAAACAGGAAGGTAAGACCTATATCAGCCCGACTGACGATGTGGACAAGCGTAAAACTATTGGTTCAACTTTCGGGGCAGATTATGATCTTGACGATCGGCAGAGTATCGGAATGGTCTTCAATGGAGGTTTCATATACGGCGGCGGACTCACCAATACGACTACCTCTATTACTGATGATGTTTCAGGGAGTTTGCTGCAAACGCTGAGAGGTACGAACGATTATTACCAGCAAAATAGCAATCGCTATAATGCAAATGTCAATTACAGGTATAAAGATACGCTGGGGAGGGTATTTAGTTTTGATGCCGACTACGGTTACTTTGATGGGGGCTCAAAAAACCTGCAGCCAAATATTTATTACAACTCAGATGGTGCCCTCACTTCACAAAGTACCTACCGGACTCTGAATGGCAGAAATATTAATCTCTATGCAATTAGTGCTAATTATCAGGCCAACCTGTGGAAGGGTAAAATTTATGCAGGGGCAAAGTTTTCGGCAGTTTCTGCCGATAATGATTTCAATTTCTATCAGGTTCTTAATACTGACATACTGGATATTAACAGCTCTAATTTTTTTAAATATAAGGAGCAGATTGCCGCAGGATATTTGAAGTATGAGGGCACAATCACCAAAAAATTGAGTTATGATGTTGGTCTGCGTACAGAAAATACCCATGCAGCTGGAAACCTGATACCTGTTATGGGAAGTAGTCAGTCTCCAAGCAATGTTGTCCGCAATTACCTGGATTTTTTTCCTTCGGCAGCACTAACCTACAAATCTGCTAAAAGTGGCACCTTTAACCTTACCTATGCTAAAAGGATTGACCGCCCGGCTTATAAGGATCTTAATCCATTTGAGACAATGCTTGATGAATTGTCATACTGGAAGGGAAATCCTTTTTTACAACCTCAATATTCGCATAGCCTTTCTCTCCAGTATAGCTATAAAAAAACGACCGGAAGTTTATCCTATACCTATGTTGATGACCTGCGCATGCAGATTACAGAAATCAGGAATGATAATCAGATCATCATGATACCGCGTAATCTTGGAACCCAGCGTAACCTGAGTTTGAGTTTAACCCAGCAGTTGACTATCAGCCGATGGTGGGAAGTCAGCCTCTTCGGTTTGGTATCCCAATTGCATAATAAAATTAACACTAATCAGTTTGGTTCATACGATCTCAAACGTTTTTCGGGAACAGTCAACGCACAGCAGAGTTTTAAGTTGCCCTTGAAGGTTACTGGTGAAATAGCTAGTATTTTTAACTCGAAACGCCTTTTTGGTCCGAATGGCATTATGGAAGCGAATTCGCAAGTAGATTTGGGACTGCAAAAAAATATCCTGAAAGACAAAGGAAGCCTGCGTCTGGCAGTTACAGATATCTATAACGGTCAGCAATGGAATATGGATATCAATTATAATGGCTTTTATCAGAGAAGTACATTTAGGGGCGAGTTCAGACAGGTAAAACTTAATTTCGTCTATCGCTTTGATCATAAAAACACAAAACCAAATAAGGAACATAATTCTGGATTAAGCACCGAGAATCAGCGTCTTTAATAGTTCTCATGTAAAAATGCCGTTAGTTTAGAAATCTGTGAATGGTGACATACCTATCCAGGAAATATTTTGTGTTGCCGTAAAGTCTTTTAAATGTGTTATTTAAGTGCTGTTTTTCTTTTTGAACATAAATATTTAGGAATGTTAAACAATATATGATTGATTTTTCTTTTACCAGTGCTATAAACGATTTATCTGAAAATTGGTTTTAATTGCTAATTTAGAGTTTCAATGATTCCTTGATCATCTGCCTAACAATTATTAATGAGTTTTAAAGCGACAACCGATAGCATCGTTTCCGGAAAGGATTTACTTCGTCTTATCGATAATAACGATAAGGAGGAATTTACCGCTTTTTACTCTGAAAATTTCCAGAAGTTAATATTGGTATCCGATAAGTACGTTAAAGATATCTTTGTTGCTGAAGAAATTGTGCAGGATATTTTCCTGAAAATATGGGAAGATAAAGATCTTTTATCAACGGTTAATGCTATTAAATCGTATCTGCACAGGAGTGTGGTCAATACCTCTATCAATTATATTAACAGGCAGAAAAATATAGAACAGCACCATTTGAAGATTGCCGCGCATTTAACCGATGATGATATTGATCTCATTGATGAACAGAACGAGCTCATCGCACTGCTTTACAATGAAATTGACCTTCTGCCCGAAAAATGCCAGAAGGTGTTCAAAATGAGTCGCCTGGAAGGACTGAAGTATCGTGATATTGCATTGGAGCTTAGTATTTCAGAGAAAACGGTAGAAAATCATATGGGTAATGCACTTCGGATCTTAAGATTGCGTGTTTTGAAGAATATTGAGATGGGCAACGGTAGTAATTCTTCTAAATATATCTCTTTATTGAGCTTATTTTTGTATTAATCCCACAATCGGACTATTTGTTTCAAATAATTTAACATTTTTTAAGAAATGACTAGGGGTTTTCCTTTGCTTGATTGTCATCATAGCAAAACCAGAACATTTGAAAGCCGATTTATCATTCCAGAATATTATTCTGAACCATCTTAATGCTCCTGAAGATATGTTACTCGCCCAGCAGGTTGCTGAGTTGAGGCTACAGTCTCCCGCTCATGAAAAAACATATCAGGAAGTTATCCTTATCTGGGATACTGCCATTTTAACCAAAAAGTTAGACGGTATTGATGTTAAACTATCTGTTGAAAACTTCAGCTCACAATTATCCGATCAGGTTATTGTGCGTAACGCTAACTATGGATGGCTTAAGGCAGCCGCTGCAATAACAGTGATCACGGTAGCTACATTCTGGTTTTATCCCCGGAAGGCGGAAACGGTTTTCCTCGTTAAGGAAACCAGACAGCAAATTGATTCAGTTGCTTTGAGCGACGGAACAAAGATTATACTCGCAGCAAATTCAACCATCAGGTATCCCGAGCAACTAGTAGACTCCTTACGCCAGGTAACCCTCGTTAAAGGACAGGCATTTTTTAAAGTCCACAGAGATGTAAACAGACCTTTCAGTGTTGGGATCGGTCAGTCTAAAGTGACCGTGCTGGGTACATCATTCAATATCGACTATAGTAAAACAGCAATAAAATTAGCCGTTAAGACCGGTAAAGTCATGTTTGCTGCAAATGATGTCAGCGCCTCCTCGGTACTGGTAGCCGGACAGGCACTCAACTATGACCTTGTTCAGCAAAGAATTGAATGGGAAAATGCGGCCAATTCAAGTGCCTGGATTACCGGTAAACTGGAGTTTGTAGATATGCCATTAGATCAGGTATGTAAACAATTGAGTACTTACTACAGGAAGACAATCGTCTTAAATGATACGCATCATACAGTTAAAAAGTTCAACGCCAATTTCAAAGACAGCAGTCTGGAAGAGGTATTGTCTGTCTTAAAGCAAACGTATAAAATCACAATAGACACCAACGGAAATACAATTACTATTAATTATCTCTCACCTAAACAACCAACTAACTAATAATTATGGAGAAAAACTACTCTCGAAAATTGCGAAGATTAAAGCAGAGCATCAGTACGCTGTTGTTATGCCTCATTTTCTGCAATCTCACGGCAAAGGCAGAAGAATTGCAGCCGGGAAGATTTAAAACAGAAAGACTGGACACTTATCTTAAAAAAATTGAACTCCTTTACCAGGTAAGTTTTGTTTACGATGCTGCACAAATTAGTAAAGCAACCAATATCGAAGTTCCGGTCAAATTAGTTTCAATCAGGGCAGATCTTGAGCCTTTAAAAGCGCAGGGAATCAATTACAATATTGTTGGTAAACAAGTAATTCTGCAAAAAGTGCCTGTTCAGAAAGTAACGAAAGTATTGACTGTTAAAGGACAGGTCACTTCTAAAAAAGACGGCGACGTATTACCAGGTGCAAGTATCAGGGAAAAGGGCGTTGCTAACGGAGTGTCTGCTAATGGTCAGGGTGAATACCAGATCAGAGTACTCGAAGGAGCTACACTCGTATTTAGTTCTATAGGCTACAAAACTGTCGAGATTCCTGTAAATGGAAGAACCTCAATTAATGTAGCGCTGGAAGAAGACGAAAGTCAGCTGCAGGAAGTAAGCATTGTGTCTACAGGATACCAGGACCTGAATAAAAAACTATTCACAGGTTCAGCAGTATCACTGAAGGCTTCAGATGTAAAACGTGACGGTATTAACGATGTGAGTCGGATGCTGGAAGGTCGTGTTGCCGGTGTATCTGTTCAAAACGTTTCTGGTACTTTTGGCGCGGCACCAAAAATCCGTGTGAGGGGAGCAACTTCAATCACAGGAGATAACAAGCCTTTATGGGTTGTTGATGGTATTATCTTAGAAGATGTGGTCAATATCTCAAATGAGCAATTGTCCACTGGAGATGCATCTACCTTAGTAGGTTCATCAGTAGCCGGTTTGAATCCTGATGATATTGAAAGTTTCAATATCCTGAAAGATGCAGCGGCGACAGCACAATATGGCGCAAGAGCAATGAATGGAGTGGTCGTGATTACCACAAAAAAAGGTAGAAACACAGAAGGTAAACCAGTAGTATCATATACTGGTAACTTTTCGAGTTATATGAAACCTTCATACAGCAGCTTTGATATCTTGAATTCTGCAGACCAGATGAATGTTTATCTGGAAATGCAGAACAAAGGTTGGTTGAATCATGCGAATACATCAAGAAGTGCAAATGGTGGTGTGTTTGCCAAAATGTTTAATCAGATGTATTTGTATGATGCAACAACTGATTCTTATGCGTTGAAAAATGATATACCTAGTCAGAAACAGTTTTTGCAGCGATATGCTAACGCAAATACGGATTGGTTTGATGTATTATTCAAGCAGTCTTTTATGCAGGAACACTCAGTTAGTATAGCCTCAGGTACTGCAAAGTCAAAGATATATGCTTCGACTAGTTTCCTGCAGGATAATGGCTGGACAGTTGGAGACAATGTAAAACGTTTCACAGGAAATATCCGCGGGAACTTTGATATAAATGACAAATTAAGTGTTGAAATAATTACCCAGGGATCTGTACGTGATCAGAAAGCACCTGGAACTTTAGGCAGAAATGGCAATCCGGTTTATGGAACTTATGACCGTGATTTTGATATTAATCCGTTCAGCTACGCGCTCAATACAAGTCGTACTTTAACCCCGTATGATGCAAATGGCAACCGTGAGTTTTTTACACAAAATTATGCTCCGTTTAATATCCTGAATGAACTTGATAATAACTCACTTCAATTGAATCTGATCGATTTTAAAGTACAGGGAGGTGTGAAGTACAAAATTACTAAAAACCTGAAATACTCTTTCGATGGTGCTTACCGTTATGCGAGAACAAGTCAGGAGCACAAGATTACTGAGAATTCCAATATGGCGCAGGCTTATCGTGCAGGTACAAATCCTAACGACGCAACGATTAAAAAGGCTAATCAATTTTTATACTCTAATCCGGATGATCCAAACGCCTTACCAGTTTCAGTATTGCCATATGGTGGTTTTTATAAAACAAATGACGATAACATTGTAAACTATTACGTGCGTAACAGTTTGGAATATGATAAAACCTTTAATGAAGATCACCTGGTGAATTTTTTTGCAACTCAGGAGATGCGTTACATTAACCGTCAGAATAAAACATTTGACGGATATGGTTATCAATATGATAAAGGTGGCGTGCCTTTCATTGATCCCAATATCGTAAAATCTAACGTGGAAGGTGGTTTCAACTACTATAGCATGGGCTATCGTTACGAGAGATACCTGAATTATTCATTAAGAGGTGCTTATTCTTATAAAGGGAAATACAGTTTAAATGCAACCGGAAGATATGATGGTTCAAATCTATTAGGTGAATCACGTACAGCACGATGGTTGCCGACATGGAATGTTTCGGGCGCATGGAATATCGATACTGAAGACTTCATGCAAAAAAGCAGTATTCAGAAAGTGTTAAACAGAGCTACATTACGAGCCACGTATGGTTTGGTTGCAAGTATGGGTACAGCACAGAATTCGAGTTTAGTTGTTCGGAGTATGGCCACCAGAAGACCATATCTGGAGGAAAAAGAAACAAAATTATATATCGATGGACTCACCAATACAGGTCTGACTTTTGAAAAGTTGAATGAACTAAACTTAGGTTTGGATTTAGGATTCTTTGGCGACCGTATCGCACTGTCGGTAGATGCCTATCAGCGTAGAAGTTTTGATCTGATTGGCGATATCAGAACATCAGGTGTTGGTGGTGAACCGCTTAAAAAAGCGAATTATGCCGACATGAAATCGAAAGGTATCGAAGTTTCATTAGGTGGAGTTGCTGTCAAAACAAACGATTTTAATTGGCGTACGCAATTAATCTTTGCATATAATAAAACAGAGATCACTAATCTTGAAAACCAGCCTACTATTTTCGATCTTACCGGAGCAGATGGCGGAGCTTTACAAGGTTACGCACATAGAGGCTTGTTTTCTATAGATTTCAAAGGACTCGATCCTTTGAATGGCTCTCCAATCTATATTAATGAAGATGGCGAGATCAGTAATGATGTCTATTTGCAAAGCAATGTGGTTAAATATCTTAAATATGAAGGTCCGGTAGACCCAAAATATACAGGTGGTTTCTCTAACAATTTTAAATATAAAAACTTTACGCTGTCCACTTTGATCACTTTTGCCGCGGGAAACAAGGTACGCTTAAATAAAGCTTTTAAAACAAGTTATACAGATCTTGATGCAATGCCCAAAGCATTTTTATCAAGATGGGAAATGCCTGGAGATGAATTGAAAACAAATGTCCCATCTATTCTGGATGCTGCTGAGGCGCTCAATTTTAATTCTATATATGCGTACAATAATTACAATTTCTCTTCAGAGCGCGTTGCTGATGGTGGCTTTGTAAGAATGAAACAGATTATTCTAAGTTATAACGTACCTGCTCTTTTTTCTAAAAAATTAGGTTTTACCAATTCATCATTAAGTCTGGTAGGAAATAATTTATTCCTGATTTACTCAGATAAAAAATTGAATGGTCAGGATCCTGAGTTTTTTGGCTCAGGTGGTGTTGCTTTGCCTATTCCAAGACAATTCACTTTATCATTAAAAGTAGGATTCTAAATCATAAACAAATGAAGAAATTATATATATCAATTATAGCTCTAGCATTAACGGCCACTGGTGGTTGTAAAAAATTCCTTGAGCAGCCGCCAGATCAGCGGACCCAGATCAACACCGTCGATAAAGTAGCAGAATTATTAACAAGTGCTTATGCTGAGGCAAATTATATTCCTTTTATGGAGTCTGCTTCTGATAATGCAGTAGATAAAGGTCCTGCGTATAATGATAAAGACAGATTTGTTACGCTACCTTTTTACTGGAGAGACAACAATGACTTTGATAACGATTCACCAATCAATTATTGGAATTCAAGTTATACTGCTATTGCATCTGCAAATGAAGCGTTGGCAGCTATAGAAAGAGCCGAAGATAAATCAGCTTACATGCCCTATAAAGGTGAAGCATTGCTGGCACGTGCATATGCTCATTTTATGCTGGTCAATATATTCTCGAAAGTGTATGACCCCGCAGGTGCTAATAATTCTCCTGGAATCCCTTACGTTACCACACCAGAAACGGTAGTGTTAGGCCAATATACACGAGGAACTGTTGCTTCTGTTTATGCACAGATCGAAAAAGATCTGACTGAAGGACTACCATTGATTAAAGACAATGCTTACAAAGTAGTAAAATACCACTTTAACTTAGCGGCAGCACATGCTTTTGCAGCTAGATTTTATCTTTTCAAACAGGAGTATACTAAGGTAATTGAGCATGCCTCTGCAGTTTCTTCTGGAAATAATTTCGCTACTATTCTCAGACCATGGAACACACGTTACCTCAACTATACAGGTGAAGAATTGAGAACTAACTTTACCCGCGCTTCAGAGCCTTCAACTTTGTTGCTGGTTGAAACGGCTTCTTCATGGGCCAGAACAACTGCCCCGCGTTATGGATTTGGTCAGGAAATATTAGCCGTATTTAACAGGCGTAATGTTTCAGGAGCATTTTATAGTTATGGTTTGTATACAACTGGAGGCGTGCCTCATTATTCTCTACTAAAATGGAATGAATACTTTGTTAAAACCAGTCAGAATGCAACAATTGGTTTTCCCTATACTATTGTCCCGGTTTTGACAGCTGATGAAGTTTTATTGAATCGTGCAGAGGCCTATGCAGCTACCGGACAAAATGCATTGGCATTGGCGGATCTGAATACTTTTTATAGTACAAGGGGAGAAGATTATGATGCATCTGCTCATGAGATAACCCTGGCGAAAATTGCAACCTTTTATGGTACTACTGACGTTAAAGCAGGACTAATCAGCAATATACTGGAATTTAAAAAAATAGAATTTTTAGGAGAAGGACTTCGCTGGCTGGATATTCTTCGATACAAACTTCCTGTTACGCATAACGTTCTTGGCGTTAGGGGTGAGATCGCTGATGCAATGGTTTTAGGTGCAGAAGATCCACGCCGTTTATTCCAGTTACCTACACAAGCAACATTGTCCGGTTTAGAACTTAATCCCAGATAATTACGATGAAAAATATATTTAATTTAAGCGCGCTGATAACAGCAGCTATCGTCACTTTCACCTCTTGCAAAAAGGAGGGTACACTAAATGCTAATCTTGATATCATTGATAAAAATATCATTGTAAAAACCAATGTAGATACCTGGTTGGATAATAATTTCCTGAATCCCTATAATATTGAAACCAAATTCAGATTTGACAGGTATGAACTGGATTTGGGTAAAAACATTACTCCGCCAATGGAATCGCAGGTGATTCCTGCGATGGAAATGGTAAGAGATGTTTGGATCAAGCCTTTTGAAGCAGTAGGTGGTGCAACTTTTATCAAAAGGATTTCTCCAAAACAGTTTATTCTTGCAGGTAGTGCGGAGTTTAATGTGGATGGTACGATCACGTTAGGAACCGCTGAAGGCGGGCGTAAAATCGTCTTATATGTGATCAATAGCTTCGATAAAACAAATCTTGCTTCTGTAAAACAGATGATTCAGGTAATTCAGCATGAATACACGCACATTCTGAACCAGACGGTAGATTATCAGACAGATTATCAAACGATCTCAAGAGGTGGTTATGTAGCTAACTGGACCCAGGAAACTTTAGCCAGTGCCAGAAACTTAGGTTTTATTACTCAATATGCGAGGGCTGCCCCTGAAGAAGACTTTGCAGAAATGTCATCTAATATGCTGATGCTTGGACGCGTGGTTTCTAATTCAATTATTAATAACTCACCAGCTGATGGGGCTGTTAAACTGCGCAAAAAGGAGCAGATGGTAGTTGATTATTTTAAATCTGCATTTGCTATAGATTTTTATGCTTTACAAACGGAAGTTCAAAATGCATTAAATAAAATTTCTGCGCCTGTATTATCTAAAATGATTGGTCCGAATATCGGATATACTTCCCTATACGCTGCTCCATCAACAATTGCTAGCCAGTCGGTCGAGTTCCGTACATTATGGAGTCAGGCAGCTAGAACAATGTTAACAAATGGATTTACGCTCAGAGATTTTAGAATGAATTTTAAAGCGGACAACATCATGACTTTAACTTATTCCTTTAGCAGTGGTGCAACAGTTTATACTGCAAGCGCCGATTACGATTATAATATTTCGGGCGACGGAACACTTTCTTTGTCCTTAGGTGAACAGCCAGATGAAGTAGCTTATGGAAATATGGATTTTATAAACAATTGGATGGCTCCGGTTAATCGTTATTTCCAGAATAACCAATTTAAGATCGACTGGTTTGATAAAACTCCGGGTAAAATTGGTATTCCTGGTTCTATAGGTGGATTTTATAAATCTACAGATGCAACATCTTACTTCTACGGAACACTAGGCAGCTAATACAATGATATTGTCAATTTAAAAACAGACACAAATGAAAAGAATTCTAATATATACACTGTTATCACTAACCCTATTTTCTGGTTGTAAAAAGGATAACGACAATCTGATCGACGGCAAAAAACCGGAAGAAAGAGTTACTGAGTCACTCTCTCAATATGGTGAAAGGCTTACAGGAAGTCCATATGGATGGAAGGCATATTTATACACTGACGAAGGTGTAGGGGGAGGATATTCATTTTATCTGAATTTCAATAAGGAAAACAGGGTGACGATGTTAGCTGATTTAGGCTACAATGAGTCGCAGATCAGTAAGGAAAGCTCATATCGCTTAAAAGCGAATCAGGTACCATCATTACTTTTCGATACTTATAACTATATGCATATTCTGGCAGATCCTGATGCTGATATTTACGGCGGTGTTTCTGGTTTTGGATTATACTCAGATTTTGAATTCTCCTTTGATGAGGTAGTAGGTGATACAGTAAAGTTAACTGGAAAGCTATTGAAAAGTCAACTGGTATTAGTTAAAGCAACTAAAGCAGAACAGGATAGTTATAATGCGAAAGGCTTATACAATACGTTGGCAGGAGTGGTGGATTATGTGACATCCTTCCCCTATTATTATATCATATTGGGTGATGACAATAAACTCCAAACCAATTTCGACGTAAATACCAAGGTATTTACATTGACATGGAATGACAACGGGGTAGTCACTACAACTTCAATTCCTTTCTCCTTCACGCTAACTGGTGTTTTATTAAAGGATCCTGTTATCTATAAAGGCAAAAGTATCACTGATTTTACTTATGATCCTGAAACAGGTGGTTTGTATACCACTGTTGGCGGAGTAAAGGTCGTTGTGAGTACAACTGCAACTCCAATTTTGCCACTGCATACTTTAATTGACATTAACTATAATGCGATTATAGTTCCTTATGCAACAAATGCACCAGGATGGTCGGCCGATTTTGTTACACGCAGAGCTGCAGCTGCTGCCGCATCTTTGGCAAGTAGTTTCAGATTAAGATTGGAGGACATGACATTTGCATTTAACACAGGAGCTAAAACAATGACCCTTACTGCAGGTGTATACCAGAATGCAAACAGGTTCTTAGCGGTTTGGCCATATACCTACACTAAGACCAGTGCTGGTGTCTACAAGTTCACACTAGGTACTCCGAACGGAAATGCTGGTGCTATTGCTACGCAAATGGCTCCTCTAACCACGCAGAGATTGAATGTTGATAACTTTACTTTGGACTACTATATCAATCCGGCAAATGGTCAGGTGTTAGGCCAGTTCAAAAGTGTAGAACATCCTGATTTCTTCTTCAGCGGTACGCTGCAATAGAAATTTAAAAAATTAATGTTTCGCTCTCAAGCTCTCCTTCGTATGAAGGAGGGCTTTTTTTGTACCATTATTCTATAGTTCTAGCTGCCTCTTACAGGTTTTGTAAACAATTCTTTTATCGGATAGTTATAGCTTCAAAATTTCCCGGGAAATCAGAAAAATTATGACCACAATACTTATATTTCCATTTGATCTGCTTTCTCATTACCTGAGATGCCTGGTACTTGCGGAGAGGTATGACAAAACCACACACCGCATCATATTCCTGACTTCTGAACGGTATAGTCAATATGTACATCGACATGGCTATCAGACATTTTCATGCAAACAGTTTGATTCTGCTTATGTGATGAAATGTGCAGGGAATTTCGATTTCTCCTGGTTAAATTATGAGGACCTGGAAGAGGTAATGCTAGATCAGATATCAGTCATACAATCTTTCAGGGCCGACCTGGTAATTGGAGATATGGCACCAACATTAAGGATGTCGGCAGAATACTGTAAAGTAAACTACCTTTCACTAATGAATGGTTATATGACTCGTCATTATGCCTCAACGCGAAAAATCCCAAGTACACATAAAGCGTCTAAGCTCTTCAGCTTCCTCCCCGAATCAATTTCCGATCTGCTGACGGATTTTGCAGAAAAGAGAACTTTCATCAAAATGCATGAGCCCTTTGAAAGGATCAGGGCAAAATATGAGTTGCAGCCTATTCAAGATTATCTTTCAGAAATGGAAGGCGATCAGAACCTGATCTGCGATTTGCCGGATCTGTTCCCTCAAAAGCAGCTCCCGATCAACTACACCTTTACGGGGCCACTCATCTACAACTATCAGCAGGAAGAAGAATGGCTAAGTGAGTTGAATAAAGAACGCCCGGTAATCGTAGTAACGATGGGAAGTTCCGGAGAATGGACTCATTTGTCCTTCCTGAACTCACCCTATTATTCCAGGTATAACATCATCACTGCCGGTGACAACGCTCATGTGCTTTCTGCTCCGCATATCATACCTAAACAATTTGTGAACCTTTCAGCAGTGCTGCAGAAAGCTGATCTGATGATTTGCCACGGCGGTAATGGTACAATTTATTCTGGAATATCAAATAAGGTTTTCATGTTATGTCTGTCCAGTCATTTTGAACAGGAATGGAATATCACTGCGCTGGAAAAAAGCGGTTATGGGAAATCAGCCACAAATTTCGATGAGACGCTCTGGAAGAAGCACATCAGCGAAGCACTCATGCCTGTTTTTGATCACGTTTAGTGCTTCCAAAAATATCGGGCTGAAAAATAACAATCTCAAAACATAATTCTCCGTTATAGGTTTACTAAATAATAGTATCAACCAAATGTTTGAACGCGACAAAGAAATTATCATTATAGGTGCCGGAGTATCTGGACTAACTGCGGCCAGAGTATTAAAATCAGCGGGAAGAAAAGTAAAAATCATTGAGGCCACAGATGGAATTGGAGGAAGGGTAAGAACTGATGAAATTGATGGTTATCTGCTCGACAGGGGTTTTCAGGTCTTGTTGACTGCCTATCCGGAAGCAAAACGTTTCCTGGACTACAAATCACTAAATCTCAGGTCTTTTTTACCAGGCGCTATGATTTTAAATGAAAAGGGCTGTAGCGAAATTGGTGATCCTTTAAGAAATCCTTCCTTATTATTTAAAACCATTACTTCACCTGCCGGTACCTTCGCTGATAAAATGCGGATGATGTCTCTCAAATTAAAGTTGTCGGCCACCAGCATTGACAAGATTTTCAATAAATCAGAAACTACTACCATTGCGTATCTGCATCACCTGGGGTTCAGCCAGAAGATCATCGACCAGTTTTTTAAGCCTTTCATGAGTGGTATCTTCCTGGAGAATCAATTGCATACCTCGAGCCGTATGTTCGAATATGTATTTAAATTATTCAGTGAAGATGATACCGCTGTACCCGCCAGAGGAATGGGGATGATTCCAAAACAGTTAGCGCAGGTATTGGAGGATGATGAAATTATACTCAATGAAAAGGTAGTGCATATAGACGGAACGAATGTAATAACAAATTCAGGAAGAGCTTATGAGGCCGACCAGGTGCTGATTGCTACGGAGGCCACCCATATGCCAATGCCTTTTCATCGCCCGGCTGCGCCTAAAAATTCGGTAACCAATATCTATTTCACTGCTGATAAAGCACCATTTACCAAACCTTTTATTGCGCTGAATGCCATTCCGAACCAACTGGTTAATAATGTTGCCGTGATGAACCAGATTTCTCCCTATTATGCTCCGGAAGACAAAGCATTGATTTCGGTTTCCATCATACGTGATGTGAACGGACTCCGCAGTGCTGAACTGATCAGCAAGGTAATGGCAGAATTACAGCAATGGTTTCCTGACTGTATCTCCTGGAAACATTTGAAGACATATTATATCCCTTACGCTTTGCCAAAGGATGAACATGTTGAAAATGATATCGCTGCTGCGGCCTTAAAATTAAGAGATAACGTGTTCATCTGCGGAGATCATTTATTAAACGGTTCAATCAATGCGGCAATGAGAAGCGGCAGACTTGCTGCGGAGGCAATACTGAGTTTGTAACCTAACTGGACGCATTCCGCGCTTTCTTATTTTCCTGAAAAGGAGAAATTATAAGTAAGCCTCAGGCCAGCAACTCCGGCAGCTTCACCTTCGGTGGTAAATGTGTCACCATGAAGGTTGAGGTCAAGTATATGTTTCCTCGAAGAGACAAGTTCGTAACCAAGGGCGGCGCTGCCGCCAATGCCCTGATCGCCTGTATCAAGAGAGGCTATATTGGCCAGTATACCAAGCATCCCATAAAAGCGGGGCTGAAAGTAGTATTTGCCCGAAATTCCAGCATAAGCAAAATAAGGAACTTCCAACCCAATTGCTGGTACAATGGCTATCTTTCTATTGATTTTTATCTCTCCCTGCAGTCTTGCGCCGATGCCCATACCTTCCCCGCTAACATTTAATGCGGGACCAAATCCAAGCGCATTTTTTGCCTGAGCTTGAGCTCTGTTCAGGCTTAACGCAATAGTAAAAATAAAAAGAATCAGCTTTAAGGTATTTAGTTTAGCAGTCATAGTTGATTTTAATACAAATTAATAATAATATAATCTGATTTCAGAGATATGCGCTCTTTTTTTTAAGATAAAATAGGATTACACAGAAAATAAAAGCAACTTTGTGGCGGAATTTAATATGATTGTAATCAAACGTCAAGCTTCCTGTTTAATCGCCTGCATCCTGCTACTGATATTTTCGGTAACGCAATTTGCTGAAGCGCTGCATCACCATGTGGACGAACAGGAACATGTACGGGTATCTGCAATTAAAAAGCATACAACGTCAACACATGGCATCAAACTAGTATCATCATGTAAATTATGTAAGGATCTCACACATCTGCAACATTATTATTTGGATCACTCAGGATTAAATTATAAATATGTTCCTGCGATGGTGATGATTTCTGTTCAGCCGGATACTGCACAGCAGTTATTTGATACCGCAGTCAACTTATGGACCAATAAAGGTCCGCCTTCTTCTTTGTCTATTATTTCTTAAGGTTTAGCCGCTAAGGCTGGCCGCCATGTACAGACATGCCGCTTTTGCGCTAACAGCAAAGGCCGAATCACCAATATATTTTATTTATGGATATCGTATTAGCAGCTGCAGAGCTGAGTAAAAACTATGGGGATAAGCATGCGCTTCAGTCCCTTAATCTTGAATTGCGCAAAGGAGAAATATTTAGTCTCCTCGGACCAAATGGTGCGGGTAAATCTACTACTATCAACCTCTTTCTTGGTTTTATACAGCCTACTTCTGGTGCCGCGTATATTAATGGAACGGATGTATCAAAAGATCCTGTAGGGATTAAAAAACACCTGGCTTATATTCCTGAACAGGTGATGTTATACCAGAACCTGACAGGTATTGAAAACCTGGCGTTGCTGAGTGCGCTGGCGGGTTTCGACTATAGCAAAGAAGAATTAGTGAATTACCTGGAGCAAGCCGGACTCCAAACTGATGCGATCGGTAAGAGGGTAGGTTCTTATTCCAAAGGGATGCGCCAAAAGGTAGGCATCGCAGCGGCAGTAGCTAAAAATGCTAAAATCTTATTGCTGGATGAGCCGACTTCAGGGCTGGATCCAAAGGCAAGTAACGAATTTTCAGAGTTGCTTATCCAGCTGAGCGGACAAGGAACGGCAGTATTTATGGCTACACATGATATATTCCGTGCAAGGGAAGTCAGCTCCAGAATAGGCATTATGAAAAACGGAAAGCTGATCGATATGCTGGATGGATCCCGGCTAAATGCTGGTGAAATCGAGCAATTGTATTTAGACTATATGAAGAATTAAAATGATCAGAACAATAGCTCAAAAAGAATTCACTACAGCACTGCGGGATCGGCGGTTTCTTCTGCTGGGTAGTATTATTCTGTTATTATTACTCACCGCCGCATTAACGGGCTTCAGTAGTTATCAATTGATAGAAGGACAGCAGAAAGCTGCACAGGAATCGGCCAATGAAAGTTTTCATGAGCAACCAGACAGGCATCCGCATCGTGTAGCACATTATGGTTCTTATGCATTCAGACCTAAACCGGTCTTAAGTTTCCTGGATTTTGGATTGGATTCTTTCACCGGATCGATGGTTTATATGGAGGCACATCAGCAAAACAGTGCCAACTTTAGTCAGGCTCAGCAATCGGGCTCCCTCACGCGTTTCGGAGAAATGACAGTAGCCTTTGTGATGCAATGGCTGATACCAATATTGATCATCTTTTTATGTTTCAACGCTTTTACTCAGGAAAAAGAAGAGGATACGCTTAAAGTATTGTTAAGTCAGGGCATATCTTTAAAGCAGATTGCAACGGCAAAAATAGCAGGTTACAGCAAAGTGCTGGCGCTGATTGTTGTGCCATCCATTGCTCTTGCGGCTTTATTTCTATTTACGCTGAACAACTTTAGCTGGAATACGGATCTGATCCTTCGGATTATTGTTTTTATCATTTCATATGTCTTGTATTTCTTCATCTTTATCACAGGATCGGTACTGATTTCTGCACTAAGCAAACACTCCCGCACCGCTTTGATCACCTTGCTGGGTATCTGGATTTTTACCTGTGTATTATTGCCAAAAGCTGCGGCTAATTTAGGCGGTTCTTTGTATACCACACCATCAAAAGCAGAGATGGATGCTGAAGTACATCATGAAGCAAAAGAAGGAATGAACGGGCATGATCCGCTCGACAAGCGTACGGCCGATTTTAAAAAGGCATTGCTGCTTAAATATAAAGTGGATTCAATCAGTCAGCTTCCTGTAAATGTAGACGGACTAGTGATGGCTGAGGGTGAAGCCTTCAGCAGTAAAGTATATCAGCAACATTTTGAAGAGCTGGTTGCCACCTACCGTAAACAAGATCAGATCGCTGTCTGGGCCGGATTTATTGATCCTTATCTGGCTGTAAGGAATGTATCTATGGGTATGGCAGGATCAGACTTCGCACATTATGTCGATTTCCTGAACGCAGCAGAAAAATACAGGTTTGCGCTTGCACAGTTCTTAAATGGGCAGCAGGCCACGAAAATGCATTATAAGGATAAAGAAACAAGGTTAAGTAAGGAGATCTGGGAAAAGTATCCCGATTTCAATTACGAGATGCCCAAAATATCATGGGCTTTGAACAACCAGGTCATAGCGGTGACAGCATTACTGTTCTGGACAATCCTGATTTATTTCCTTTCTATTTTCCTGATTGGCAACCTTAAAAACATTTAACAGATGAAACAGATACGAATTCTTTTTTATTACGAATGGCTTAACTTCAGAGCTGAAAAAAGCCTGCTGCTATTTACCTTGCTGATGCTGGCCTGTGGTTTTTATGGGATATTTTCAGGTATGGCGGCGATGGATACACAGCGTCAGAAAATCGAAAACCTTAACGGGCTGTACAATGAAAACATTGCAGAAATGAAGGTTAAATATCCTGGTGATGCAGATGCAGGCGATATAGGTTATTACCATTCTGCATTCTCGAAAAATAACCCCGATAGCTGGGCAGCCCTTGCGATCGGGCAGAGGGATGTAAATGCACCTTATCTTAAGATCAGGCTGCTCGCCGTACAGGCACAATTGTATAATTCGGAAAATACAAATCCAAATAAACTGGCGGCCGGAAGTTTTGACCTTTCTTTTGTTTTCGTCTTTCTCTTGCCTTTGTTCATCATTGCGATCAGTTTCAATATACTTTCCACGGAGAAAGAAAAAGGCACCTTGCGTCTATTGCTGGCACAACCCTTATCATTATCTACCGTTTTACTGGCAAAATTACTGTTCCGTTTCACACTGATTCTCGGGTTAATACTCAGTCTTTCTCTGATGGGAATTGTATGGAGCCAGGCACAGCCAGATCAGCGCATTTTATTATGGCTGCTCTCGGTCATTTTGTACAGTCTTTTCTGGCTGGGAATAGTTTGCTGCATCGCCGCACTTCATAAAAGCTCCTCTTTTAATGCCATTACCTTGTTAGGTATCTGGTTGTTACTGACTATTATTTTTCCAGTCCTGATTAATGTACTGGCAGAAGTGAAAAAGCCTGTAGCTCAAGGATTACAGCTTAGCCTGAAACAACGTGATGAAGTCCACGCGGGGTGGGACAGGCCAAAGGCAGAAACGATGGAACGTTTTTTTATACGTTATCCACAGTTCAGCCATACCTCTTCTGTAGCAGGGAAATTCAAATGGAAATGGTATTTCGCTTTTCAGGAACTTGGAGATCAGTCGGTAGAACAGCTTTACCAGGACTATATGCGTAAAATGGTGGAACGACAGAATTTTAGCGCATCTTTAAGTATCCTGAGTGCACCAGCGGTATTACAACAGATGTTAACGGGAATGGCAGGTACAGATCTCAAACAGCAACTAGCATTCGTCGACAGCACAAAGGCTTATCATAACAGGCTGAAGGATTTTTATTATCCTTTTTTGTATGAGGACAAACCTTTCACCCATGCTGACTTCGATCAGGAACCTCAGCATTCTTTTACGGGAAAGCCCGACTGGCAGCGGGTAAATTCCGGATTACTGGTTTTACTGATCAGCAATATCATCGTACTCAGCACCGCCTTAATTATTTATCGATCTGCTAAAAGAAAGATTTACTAAACATACATGAAAACGCTTCAAAAAAATAGTTTCTACGTCGCTGTCATTTTCAGTATCTGGTCGTTATTGACCGGTGCTGATGTTTATGGACAATTACCCACCACCTTCTCTGGCAAAGTAAGCGACCAACAGGGTAAACCGCTGGCAGGCATTAACATCAGCATCGAGGGTGAAAATGCGCAACTGTCAACCAACCTATCTGGAGAATTCAAGCTCATCAATCTGCAACCGGGTAAACTGAAGATACGTTTGTCAGGTACCGGCTATAAACAGCAGCAGCAAACGTTTACCATTGTTTCCGGACAAAACCAGAAGAGTAACTTCCAATTATCAGCCGCTAATGAAAATCTGCAGCAAGTAGAGATCACCGGGCGCAAAAGCACCTCTTATAAAAGTGATTATACCTTTGGTGCTACCAAAACCGCAACTTACCTGAAGGATATTCCTCAGGCAGTGAGCATTGTGACGAAGGAGCTAATCGCCGACCGGCAAATTGAACGTGCCTGGGATGCGACTAAAATGATGAGCGGCGTAAACAGGTATTCTAACTATAATGATATCGTGATCCGAGGATTCAGAACGGGAGAAAATCAACCGCGACTCATCAACGGACTACGAGCTGCATTTGGCTATTTTGATCAGCCGGTTACTGCAAACCTGGAAAGGATTGAAGTAATCAAAGGCCCAGCATCTGCCCTTTTCGGAAATGCCACACCAGGGGGAACGATCAATTTTGTAACTAAAAAACCTTTGCAGGAAAAACGTTATGGCCTAAGTTTTACCAGTGGTAGTTTTAATAACATCAGGGCATCTGCGGATGTAACCGGCCCAATTGTCGACAGTACCATATTGTTTAGGATAAATGCAGCTTATAGTAATGCCGATAGTTTCCGTGCCTTGCAGTTTAGCGAAAATTATATGGTAGCGCCATCTTTCAGTTTCTTTCCCTCTAAAAAAACTTCTATTAATGTAGATCTTGTTTACAACAGCAACTATAGCAGGATCGACCGCGGTCAGCCGATCTACGGTGCAAGTTCCAGCAATGATATTTTTGCTACACCAATCAGCCTGGCCATTGGGGCGCCGAACGACTTCTACAAGGTGAAGAATGTGCAGCTCAGTGCTAATATGACCCATGCTTTTACGGACAATTTCTCTGCGAATATTTCTTATATGAAATTTAGCTGGGATGAAAAATTACTTGAGCACCGTACCAGTAATGGTTATGGCGTAGATGGAGCAGGAAATGAACTCCCTGGTAAAGTCGCGATGCAGGTATTCGACCGGCTCCAAAAACTATCTTCTGATAACATCAATTTGTTTTTCCGTTGGAAAGTGGAACATGGAGCGGTAAAACATACGCTTCTTTTAGGATACGATAACATTCAGCAAATACGTCCCGAAGGTGGCAGTCAGAATGTCGCCAATGGTTACCGCAATGCGACAAATACAGGTGTGATTGCCCGTTATGATAAGTCAAAAAGTGCAGATTATCTATTGGATGCAAAAGGGAATCCTGTGCCTAACGTGCCCTTCTTCGATATTGAAAACGTAACTTATCCTATCAGGAGTACTACCAGTTACCTCTTTACGCCTACCATTTACAGTCCGAGTAAATACATGATCAATGCCGCTTATTTGCAGGATCAGGTCACTTTAGGGAAATGGCAGCTATTGCTGGGATTCAGACAGGAATATTATACTGATTACACCGATCACGGGCAGGCTGCAGAAAGTAAAGTCGTGCAGCATGCATTCATTCCAAGAGCAGGACTGATCTATGCGCTGAATCCGCAAATCAATCTTTATGGAACTTATACCGAAGGATATCAACCCCAGAGTCCGTCTACATTTACCAATCCCAATAATGGGGGACCATTTGATCCTTCAAAATCTAATATGATAGAGGGTGGTGCTAAGGGGAGTTTCTTCAGCGATCGTTTATCACTTAACCTTTCCGTTTATCAGATTCAGCAGAAAAATGTACTCGTAAATGCCAATGATCCTGTCAATACAAATTTGTTAAGACAAAGAGGAGAGGAGCAATCAAGAGGATTTGAAGTGGAAGCGATTGGCAATATCCTCCCTAATTTATCGGTCAATATGAATTATGCCTATAACCGGGCGATTGTTAAAGAAGGGCTGGCCGCAGAAATAGGTATGCAGAAAGCCAATGCACCTAAACATCTCGCCAATATCTGGGCAAAGTACAGCTTGCTCAATGGTCTGTTTTCCGGGCTGGGCATTGGCGGGGGACTCAATTATAATTCCCGCAGAAACACAGAGCTGACCACCTTGCAGCTGCCTTCTTTTGCAACGGTAGACATGGCCGCGTATTATAGCTTTAATCAAATCAGGTTATCCATGAACGTCAATAACCTGCTCAATCAGAAATACTGGATCGCAGGATATAATTATACCCGCATCTTTCCTGGAGAACCAAGAAATATAATGCTCAACATTTCCAAATTATTCTAATTTTTAGCTGAGGGTGAATCTATTTGATTTGCCCCCCCCCAAAAAAAAATTGGACAGATTAGAAATCATTTTTTTGTGCGAGAGCCCGGTATTCCGGCGGGCTCTTCCCTTTTAACCTCTTTCTTCTTTTTATCCTTGCTGAAACAAAAAAACAGGTCTGTACGTTCATTATATAAAGACGATAATGAGCAATAAATTTACTGCACTTTTTACACTTGGTATCACCGCATTGTTCTGCGCTTCCTGTGGAAATAAGTCCGGTATGACCGGCAAAGGTATTTTATTTAAAGATGTTACACTCATAGACGGTAACAGTGGAACTCCTCTGGAGCATACAGATCTGCTGGTACAGGCAGATACGATCGCAGCAATAGGCAAAAATCTGGATACAACAGGTATAACGGTGATTAACCTGAGTGGCAAAACGATTTTGCCTGCCCTCATCAGTACGCATGTGCATGTGGGAACGCTGAAAGGCACAACGACTATCCCGGCTAATTATACGCGTGAAAATATAATGCGCCAGTTAAAGCAATACCAGAATTATGGCGTTGGAACAGTGGTAGCTATGGGTACCGACCGGCCAATAATCTTTAGCAGAGGCTTACGTGATTCTTCAATGAACGGTTTATTACCTGGGGCAAGGTTATACTCTGCAGGATACGGATTTGGTGTACCACAGGGAGCTCCTCCGCTGCCTATGGCGATGGACAATGTATACCGGCCAACCACCACCGCGCAGGCGAATGCACAAATTGACAGTCTTGCGCTGCTAAAACCAACCTTTGTAAAGATGTGGGTTGATGATTTTGGAGGGAAGTTCAAAAAGATGGATCCGGCGATTTATAAAAGTATCATCACAGCTGCACACAAACATGATCTGCGTGTAGTCGCACATGCTTATTACCTATCAGATGCACGCTGGCTGATAGCGGATGGCGTAGATGTTATTGGGCATAGCATTCGCGACAGTGTGATTGACGATCAGCTGATTGCGCAGATGAAAGCTAAAAAAGTAACTTATATCCCTACGCTATCATTGGATGAGTTTGCCTATATCTATGTCCGTAAACCGGAATGGATGGATGATGATTTTTTCAAAAAATCACTTGAACCTGGTGTTTATGAAATGATCACCTCAGCAAAATATCAGAACGAGCTGAAAAACTCGCCTGCATATGCGAAAAATGTTGCTGCTTTCCAGACGGCATTAAAGAATTTGAAGAAGTTATATGATGCTGGCGTGTTTGTTTCTATGGGAACAGACTCTGGTGCTATGCCATTACGTGCCCAGGGTTTCTCTGAACATCTGGAAATGGAATTGATGGTGCAGGCAGGTTTAACGCCGTTGCAGGCTATCGGGATCGCGACTAAAAACGGGGCACAGCTGCTTAAAACTGATCAGAAATATGGTACACTGGAAAAAGGAAAAATCGCGGATTTTGTCATTCTGAGTGACAATCCTCTAAATGATATCAGGAATACCCGTAAAATACAGGCCGTATATAAAGCAGGGAAAGAGGTAAGCAAGGGTCCTTTACATTAGAAGTGGGGATAACAGCTGTGATACCGCTGCTGATGAATGTGATGTGTTGTCGTATTCAGCCCCTAAAATTGACCGCTCCGGCCCCCGTTTATCTCAATCCTTAAACTTATGTTTGTTAAAACGCACTCCATTTTGAGTTCAATTTACCATAAATCATCACATTATGTTTAAAGAAGTTAAAGCGTTCAGTGGTTTTTCAGTGAATGACATAGCATTGGCAAAAGAGTTTTATAGTCAGATTTTAGGGCTCGTAGTCGCTGAAACAACAATGGGGCAACTGGTTTTGAACCTTGCTGGCGGGGGCAATGTCCTCGTTTATGGTAAGGAAAACCACGTGCCGGCAACATATACCGTGCTGAATTTTCCTGTGAAAGATTTGAAAGCAGCCATGCAGGAGCTGAGGAATAAAGGCTTACAATTTATTATCTATAAAGAAGAAGGCTTTGAAACAGATAATGAGGGTGTATTTCATGGTGGCGGACCAGAAATTGCGTGGTTTAAAGATCCTTCAGATAATATCTTATCCGTATTACAGGAGGATCCTGATAATCGTTTTTAGTTGGCATTCCAGCTTTCCTATACCCTGGAACATTAAAAAAAATGCTGATACTTTGGTATATCAGCATTTTACTATTTAGTCGGCGTCGTAGATGATCACTTTTTCAAACAAGCCGCGGAATTCATCTAAAAATGCAAGATGTACTGCATGTGTCTGGTAAACATCGTGACCTGCAAGGTCATCGAAAAATACAACCAAAGAGAAGCTATAAGTTGTATCCACTACCGAGCGTTCAATAGCCGCAGGTGTTCCAATATGCATATTTTTAACAGATTCTACTTTTTCCAGAGATTCAAGACCTTTTCTGAAGGCAATTTGTTGGTCTGCTGTAGTATCGGCTTTCAGCCAGAATAAAACGTGGTGAGCTATCATAAAATTATCAATTTTTTGCGCAAATGTAGTAAATTCGAATTAACGGAATTTGTTCAAAAGACTTATATTAGTATTTATTCTAACCAAATATGATAAAACTAGGACTCCTTTTAAGCAATCATTACAGGCTATTAAGTGTTGCCGCTATACTTGACGTTTTTGAAACGGTAAACAAATTTTATGCAACAGATGGCGAATCTGCTCCTTTTTCGATTAGTCTTTTTTATGACGAGGGTGAAAACCGCTATACACGCGATACCGTATTCAACAACCATCAGCTCATCCCCATCACAGATGAGTCCGTTCAGGATCTGATACTCATTCCTTCATTTGTCGGTGAAGATATCAGTACAGCTTTAAAAGATAATGGGCCCGCTATAAAATGGCTCGGTCAACAATTTGCCGCCGGGGCGGAGCTGGCCAGTTTCTGTACCGGTGCATTTTTACTGGCAGCGACAGGTTTGCTTGCAGGCAAGTTAGCCACTACTCACGTTGACGCTTGCCCGGCCTTTACTGCGGCTTTTCCTGACGTAAACCTGCAATCTGAAAAAACAGTGACTCAAGATGGCCGTCTGTATACCAGCGGAGGAGCTACTTCCAGCTTTCACCTAATGTTGCACCTGATCCAGTTGCATTGTGGCAGGGAGGTAACAGTAAGAGTGGCAAAAGTTTTTGCGATAGATATGGACAGACATAATCAATCTTATTTCAGCACCTTCCAGATTTCTCAGAAACACAATGACGACCTGGTGGCAATGGCTCAGCGCAAGATAGAAACGGCTTATCACAATACCGGTACTATTGAGGAGATGATCAAGGATATTCCGGCGAGCAGAAGAAATATCTTGCGGCGGTTTAAAATGGTAACAGGAATTACCCCTATAGAATATCTACAGCAGACGCGCATTGCTGCGGCCAAGAAGATGCTCGAGCAAACAAGCGAGCAGATGGCAGAGGTGATATTTAAATCTGGATACAATGATCCTAAGGCTTTTAGAAAAGTGTTCAGAAAGGCTGTCGGCATGACGCCGAGTGAGTACAGGGAGAAGTTCTACATCATGTAAGTAGAGTTACCTTTTTTCTATCATGAGCTAAATTAATCCCATAAAATTGAATTGTGGTTACCAAAATGAAAATAGCCTCCCGTTTGGGTAAAAAATAATCCGGTCAAACATTTTGAGTGTTTTGCAGCTTATAACTACTCAGAATTCATAAAAGGATTATGCCCGAAGGACCATCTATTGTTATTTTAAAGGAAAAGATCTCTTATTTAAAACATAAGATTGTTGCCGAAGCTTCTGGTTATGCTGAAATTGATATGGATGCATTGGAGCATAAGAAGATTATCGATTTCAAATCCTGGGGCAAGCATTTTTTTATTTGCTTCAGCGACTTTACCATTCGGATTCACTTTGGACTTTTTGGTAGTTACCAGTTCCATGAACCCAAAAAGGTGAACCCAAAGCTTGCGCTACATTTTAACGATGACAGTGTGTATTTTTATGTTTGTACCGTAGAACGTTTGGATCAGTCCCTAGACGAATTGTATGATTTCAGCGCTGATGTAATGAGTGATGAATGGGATGCAAAAAAAGCCTTAGTGAAATTGAAAGATCTGGGAGATAAAAAGATTTGCGATGTTTTGCTTGATCAGCATATTTTTAGCGGAGTAGGGAACATCATCAAAAATGAGGTTTTGTACCGCTGTGGTGTTCACCCTGAAAGTATCGTCATAAAAATCCCTGCCGCTCAGCTCAAAGCAATCGTGCATGAATGCCGGGAATATAGTTTCGATTTCCTGCAATGGAAAAAGAAGAATGAACTGAAAAAACACTTTGAAGTTTATCAACAAAAGACTTTGAGGAATACTGATCATAAGGTTACCAAAAAAGATACCGGCACTACCAGGCGCAGCAGTTATTTCCAGGCTGAAATGCAGGAACTATACAGTTAATTTTTTTCTTAACTCAGTTCTTGATGTCCTTTCAGTGATAGTCCTATAAAAGCTACAGCCCGGGTGATTCAAATCCCGCTCTTATACTTTTAACAAAAGCTAAAGGCACTTCATTCAGCTTCGCAATGTCTCTGTCAGAAAAATTTGAATTTTTAATCAGATTACTAACTGAAAGTTGTGCCTGCTCCACTTTCCCTTCCGCTTTTCCTTGCAGTTTCCCTTCCAGTTTCCCTTCCGCTTTTCCTTGCAGTTTCCCTTCCAGTTTCCCTTCCAGTCTTCCTTCCAGTATACCTTGCTGGTGCCCCTCATGTATAGCCTCCAGGCGCCATTCTTCTTTCCACCTGTTTACCTTATTTTCGAAAACTTGTTCTTCCATTGTCATATCTGTTTCTCTTATTAGTGAATATAAATCTTTTTCAAAAGTAATTAATGTTTCTTTGAATTCAAAATGAATATAGTTTATAATAAAAGATAGTATATGTTTCTTTCTGTGCCTGTCCATTTCTAATGTGATTAACCTCCTTATCAGGTCAAACTTAAATTTTGAGAGTGCCTGGTCTCTTTCCCGGGCATCCGACATACTTTTATTTCCGAAGGCTCCGCGGGCAGCTAATACAACCATCGCAAATGGATTCCTGTCAGCGAGTAACTCCTCATCTGTAGGACCTGATATTTTGTAGGTATTGAACTTGTAACTCAATTCCGTACCCAAGAAGGAAACACTGAATTTATCCGGCCTTTTCTTTTGTGTCGCTTCGGTAAATATCGCATAAGCAGTTATAGGTTTATCGTATTTATCCATCAGCCTGGAAAAATAAGTAAACATTCTTTTCCCAAAATTAGCCCTGTATTGCGCCTGAAACTCAAAATGTAACAAGACGAATTCTTCTTTGCCTTCATGTGAATATACCCTCACCAATTTGTCAACCAGCTTTGGCGCGTTAGGGTGTTCTCCGGATTGCAATACCTGATCCAGTTCTTTATCCAGAAACTGATAACCCCGGTTCAGGTCCAAAACCTGTTCAATTCCAGGATGAAGGAAACGAATGAAGTCGGAGAATAGCTCCTCCATAATCACTTTCCATAAATTATCTTCTTTCCTGATTTTCGTATTTTCTTCCATGAGCTAAATTAATCCCATAAAATTGAATTGTGGTTACCAAAATGAAAATTGCTTCAGCGCAAAAATCAAATCAGGAGTAAAGAATAAAACAGGCCAAGTACCATGTTTCCCTGCATCTTGAATTTCTGAGGAGACAGTCCGTAAAAACTCTTAAAAGCAGCTGAAAAGTGCGAAACATCTTTATAACCACATTCGTACGCTACTTCACTTACCGGAGTAGTGTTTGACCTGAACAATTCTTTTGCTTTTTCCATACGCAGTTTAATGATATAACGCTTTACCGTATCACCGAAACAAGCTTTAAATCCTTTTTTGAGCTTAAACTCATTTAAGGAGATCTTTCTCGATAACTCCGGGAGCGTAGGTGCATGTGTAAAATTGCTATCCAGGATTTGCCTGGCTTGTTGCAATTTGTTAAAGTCCGAGCTATCCATCAGCATTTCCGGTTCTGCCTTCTGTTCCATCAGTATTTCAATTTGCAGTAAGAGCAGCTCCCTGATTTTGGTCTCCATATAAATCCGTTTTAAGAGACCAGTTCTTTTGCAGTTCCTGATCTCCTGGATCACCCATTGAATATCAGGTGTTAGTGGCAGATAAGTTGCAGATAAATAGGAGGGAATTCCCTTCTCTATATGACTAGAAAAATCCCGGTGCAAGGCGGGGCCCATACCGATCAGTGTGTGGTAAAAATCTTTAGACAATACCGCACATAAATAATTTATCTGTTTGTATGCAGGCATAATATACGTACCAGTGTAATTTGGGGCATACCATATGTTATGTCTATTTGGCTTTGTAAATTCGGGATTATCCATGGAATCTACACTCAGCTCTACATCGCTGCCATACATGAAACTCATCACTATACAGTCGCCCTTAATCTTAAACACATCCGTTTCCGATTTTGTAAAAAACAACTGGGTATCTATTAAAATAAAACCACTTGTACTTAGTATCCTGCTTTTAATCAGTTCCAGACAATCGCCTCTAACCGTAATTAATTCCTCGCTGATGAGGCTTTCCTGATCGTACTGATCTTCCACTTCTTTTTTCACCAGCCATTCTCCATGCCCTACAAGTTTTGATTCGACTTTCAAAATAATCCGTTTTTACAAAATAATAATCCCTTTTTCCCTAATCTAATCCACACATAGACCCTACTTTCGCACCAAAGTTATTTATAATTAGTCTAATTAGTGTAATGCTTATCAAAAAATATTTACTCAGCAGTCTGCTCTTATTGTTATCCATTGTCTCTTTTGCCCAGCAAAATCAAACGGTTACCATATCCGGAGATGTCAAAGAAAAATCAGGAGAAGTGATCCCACATGCTTCAGTCCGTTTAGAAAATACCCGTATCAACGCTGTAACAGACCAGCAGGGGAAGTACCAGCTCAGAGGTGTTTCTGCAGGAAAATATAACCTGATCATTTCTGTAGTTGGTTATACGACCATCAAAAAACAAGTTGACGTTAAAGGAGATAAGGACCTTTCTTTTTTATTTAAAATGGAGAGTACCGTAAATGAACTCGAGAACATCACTGTAATGGGGCGTACAGAAAATCAGAAGATAAACAAACAAGCCTATAATGTAACCTCTATAGATGCTAAAAAACTGCATAACTCTACATTAGATCTTTCCCATGCGCTGGACAGGGTTTCCGGCGTGCGTGTACGTGAATCAGGAGGTGTAGGTTCCCGTGCAGATTTGTCTTTGAACGGATTTACCGGTAACCAGGTCAAATTCTTCCTCGATGGCGTACCCATGGATAATTTTGGTTCTTCCTTTCAGATCAATAATATTCCCGTTAACCTGGCTGAACGCGTTGAAGTATATAAAGGTGTTGTGCCAATCTGGCTTGGCGGAGATGCGTTGGGCGGTGCAATTAATATTGTAACCAATAACAGTCCGCGAACTTATGTTGATGCTTCTTATTCATTCGGTTCTTTTAATACACACCGTAGTACATTAAATGCCGGTTATGTAGGAAAAAATGGGTTTACCGTACAACTGAATGCTTTCCAGAACTATTCAGATAATAATTACTGGGTGAATGTGGAGACGGCAGATCTTAATAGCGGTTTTTATTATCCTAAAGCGCGCGTGAGGAGATTTCATGATAAATATCATAATGAAACTGCGATCCTAAACATTGGTGTAACAGGAAAAAAATGGGCAGATAAATTAATGTTTGGACTTACTGCCGGAGAGAATAAGGCCGACATACAAACCGGAGCAAGGATGGTTAGTGTTTTCGGCGAAATGCGTCGCAGAGGAAACATATTTATGCCGACTATCAAATACCAGAAAAATGATCTATTCACCAAGGGCTTGAACGTTAGTGTAACAGGAAACTTTAATTTTGGCGAAGAGCAGAATATCGATACCGCCAGCAGAATTTATAACTGGCTTGGTCAGCCGAGACAATTAGTAGGGCCACGTGGAGAACGTAGCCGCTCCCTGCTCAAGTTTAAAAACAACAATGGTCTGGCCACTGCAAATGCAAGTTATGCACTGAACGATAAACATTCATTTTTACTGAACGATACCTACAATACATTTGACCGTAAGGAGTCGGACGAACTGCAGCCGAATTCAGTAACCTATGCTCAGCCTAAAAAGACTGTAAAAAATATACTTGGCGCTGGTTATAAGTTCGATTATAATGAAAAATGGAGTACTTCCTTATTTGTTAAACACTACAACCTGAATACCACCTATGTTAGAAGTTACAATCCTACTGGCGAGTATGGCGATGTTGCCTATGAGAATTATACAGACAGCAGGTCAAAAGTAGGTTATGGTGCAGCCAGTAGTTATTACATCATGCGCAATCTACAAGTTAAAGCCTCCTATGAAAAAAGCTACAGGCTGCCTTCACCAGAGGAAATATTTGGGAATGTAAATGATGCAATTGAAGGAAACAGGACATTAAAGCCTGAAAGCAGTGATAATATCAACCTCGGTTTCAGCTATCAGACCAGCTTCAGCAAAATACATGCACTGTCATTTGATATGAACCTAATGTATCGCCAGGCAGTTGATTTTATCAGGCCAGAGCTTAATCTGAACCAAACGATGACGAGAAATGTGAACCAGGGAAGTGTCCGCAATGCAGGGATAGACGGTGAAATCCGATACTCTTACAAGCGAAGTTTTACAGCAGGGGTAAATCTAACCTATCAGAATCTTCGCAATTATACCATGTATGAACCAAATCAGAATTATGTGTCTTACTTCTATAAAGACAGAATTCCTAATATGCCTTTTCTGTTTGGTAATGCAGACGCTTCATATTTCTTCAATGATTTCATGAAGAAAGGTAATAACCTTTCATTAGGGTACAACCTGCTATATGTAGGGGAATATTATCTGGCATGGCCAAGTCAGGGGGCCGCTGATGGCAAGCTGAATATCCCTACACAGTTTAACCATGAAGTTAATGCTACCTATACTATGGCAGATGGTAAGTATAATATCGCATTGGAGTGTAAAAATCTACTCGATAACAGGTTATACGATAACTTCTCCCTGCAGAAGCCAAGTCGTGCTTTTTACATCAAACTTCGCTACTTCTTTAATAAAACCAATCAATAATCAATTTCATAAAGTAAATAATACATCAATAACAACTTATCAGATCATGAATAAACAGTACAAAAACTTCCTTTTCGCCGCAATTTGTGCGGTTGCATTGAGCTCATGCAGTAAAGATTCAGATTCACCAAACGGTGAGGCATCTTTAGATACCCGTAACACAAAATATATTATCACTGCTACTACAGGTGCTACAGGTATCGCAGATTATTTGCTTACTACAGATAACCTTACCACAGGTAGCATTACCACTGTTGGAAATGGCTTAGAACAAGATGGCTCATACCGTTACTATGTTACCTCACAAAACAAATTTTTCAGCTTGTTGTATGGACAGGGAAATCCTGGCGCAGTTACTTCCTACGCTTTGAATGCTGAAGGTAAACTCATCAAAACATCAAATTTTCAGGCAGAGACTGTACAGGTATTTGCTCCGGTAGATAAAGACGTTGTTACGATTAAAGTACCAAGAAGTGGTGCCTCTATTTCTTACATGTACCGTATCGACGCTGCGCAATCACTTATTGTAGGTGAAGCACAACAAGATACTAAACTGCTCACTACTAAAGGGGAGCGTGCGCACTTTACCTGGGCTACACAAGTCGGTGATAAAGTATTTATGCCTTACATGAGTATTAAAGGCGATGGTGTAGATAACTTCGGTACACAATTTCCAGACAGTACATGGGTAGCGGTATACAGTTATCCTGCATTGAAACTGGAAAAAATAATCAGAGATGGCCGTACAAGTTACCTGGGTGCTTATTTCACTAATGGATTATTCCAGGATGAAAAAGGTGATGCCTATGGTTTTTCTGGCGCAATTGCTACGAGCAACGGTGTAGCCGTATCCACTAAACCCTCTGCAGTAATCAGAATTAACAAAGGTGCTATAGAATTTGATCAGAATTACTTCTTCAATCTTCAGACAAAATCAGGAGGTTATAAACTATCATCAAGCGCTTATATAGGTAACGGAAAAGTATTGGTACAGATGTACGGTAACGTTGGTCTGGCATCAGGAGCACCGAAATTGGCTGTAGTGGATGTCTATGCACAAACATTTACGTGGGTTACAGGTCAGCCGGCCGTTATTAATAGTACAACAGTCAACAGATATAATGTTACCAATGACGATGCAACTGCTATCTTCATCGGTATTAATACGCCAGATGGAAATTGGGTTTACTCCATCAATGGTACAACAGGTGTGGCTACAAAAGGTCTTGAAGTTAAAGGCGGAAGTATCACTGTCGTTTCGAAATTAAAATACTAAATAAACTCTCAGAACCGCAATCCGAAAGGCTTGCGGTTTTTCCTATTTTCAAAGGCCCATGGCTGCTAAAAAAGAGGAACGTAAATTAGTAGTTTAAATAAGAAATCACACCCGTGCTTAAGGCGTAATGATGTCTCTCTTTACAATTCCCATATCTTTATTTTAAAACAACTGATGTTGCTCCTAATCTTTTAGTAGCTTTTCTGCGTTAATTAATTCGAGGATTCTGTCCTTTAAATCTTTGCCTATAGTTTTGCCATCTATTACACTTAATTTGGTTGTTTATTTATAAGTTTTCGATTTCCGTTGCGGACAGCTTTGTGATTTTTGCTATCGTTGGCAGAGGTATACCTTCTAGTTTCATTTCTGCAGCAAGTTCTCTGGTGTTTTTTCTAGTTCCTATTTCAATTCCTTCTTCCTTACCTTCCTGAAATTGAAAAAGATCGGCATTTTTTAAATTTTCCTTGTGGAACATTTTCAGGTCATACACCATCCTTTCATCTGGTGTCGGCTTTTCGGCGTTAATTAATTCGAGGATTCTGTCCATTAAATCTTTGCTTATAGTTTTGCCATCCATTACACTTAATTTGGTTGTTTATTTATAAGTTTTCGATTTCCGTTGAGGACAGCTTTGTGATTTTTGCTATCGTTGGCAGAGGTATACCTTCTAGTTTCATTTCTGCAGCAAGTTCTCTGGTGTTTTTTCTAGTTCCTATTTCAATTCCTTGTATTTTACCTTCTTCCATTCCTTCTTCCTTGCCTTCCTGGAATTGGAAGAGGTCTGCATTTTTTAAGTTTTCCTTGTGGAACATTTTCAGGTCATATACCATCCTTTCATCTGGCGTGAGCTTATTCAGGTCGGCGATTTCAAAAACTTTCTTAAATACGCCCTGGTTGAGTGCTTTTGGAATTTTTTTCATGGCATTCAGATTTCTAAACAGATAGATCCATTTGTCTATTGCTGAGGTGCAATTGTCCAATGTTTTGTCAAATTTAGGAAGTTCCACGAAAATATAATCAAGTTTTTCGTAAAAGATTTCATTGGTATGTTTGTTCTTCAGGCAGATCTCATTGATATGCCCTTCTCCAATTGCCTGTTTAAAATTGAAGTTAAGGATACCGATAAATATGACCTCTTTCAGATCATACTGATAATCCTTTCCCTTTCCCGTCTGGTTGCTAATAATCCGCGAAGTATAGGCCACACACCTTTCCCTGAAATTGATATGGTTCACCCGCTGCATCTCAATGATGAAGTGCTGTCCGTCATCTCCAACACAATGCAGGTCGATCAAAATGCTGCGGTCTGAAAGGTATTCAGGCTGTACATCCTTTATAAAACTGAGTTCGGTAATCTTCTTTTTACCCTTTAACAACTCATTGAGAAAGCTGATCAGTACTTCCCTGGATCTTTCATTCCCAAAAATCTTCTTGAAACCAAAATCGCTGATCGGATCTATAAATTCGAATTCTTCTGT
>Ga0247809_1000189_pt1 | contig 33066 bp, 42 predicted proteins | sample UWRJL104311B1_FD_180951 | JGI IMG/M metagenome (GOLD analysis project Ga0247809, IMG submission 180951) | Plant litter microbial communities from Arlington Agricultural Research Station in Wisconsin, United States - UWRJ-L104-311B-1 | ecosystem: Environmental > Terrestrial > Plant litter >...
CTGCGGGCGATGGCGCGGTCGCGTTCGTCGCGGTATTCGATCGCGTTGACCCTGGCGATGTCGAGCGATTCGGGGCGGCGCGCGTAGCGGGCGGCCACGACCGCGAAGACGGCGACGAACACGAGCGCCACGGCCAGCACCAGATTGCCGGCGATCGCCTGGGCAACGCCCGCTGCGACGAGGCTCAGGCTGAGCACGATGTTGACGGGCGAGACGGGCAACGCGCGGCGTTCACTCTTCACTGACATGGAAAACCTCCTCGACGGTGCGGCCGAAGTGCCGCGATAGCCGGATGGCGAGGGTGAGCGACGGGTCGTACTTGCCGGTCTCGATCGCGTTGATCGTCTGCCGGGACACGCCGAGCGCGGTGCCGAGCGCCGCCTGCGACAGGCCTCGGGCCTGCCGGAGTTCTCTGACCTCGCTATCCATGTGTCAAGGGTACTTGTCACATATCGAAAGTGTCAAGCGTGCTTGACTCCGCGGCGGACGCCGGGTCGGTCGTCGCCCGCGATTCGGAGTCGAGACGGATGAGCCGGGCCAGCGCCTCCGCCGACGGGGTGCCCGGGCGGGCGTGGTAGACCACGAGCAACTGACCCGGCGATCCGGTCACCGCGAGCTTCTCGAACAGCAGCTCGAGCTCCCCCACGACCGGGTGCACGATCCGCCGCGATCCGCCCACCTTCGACCGCACGTCCTGCCGCGCCCACAGCGCCCGGAACGTCTCGCTCGCCTCGAGGTCGGCGACGAGTTCGACGACCGCCGGCTCGCGCATGTCCGGCCCGGCGAGCGCGCGGAGCCCGGCCACCGCGTCGTCGACCGCGTCGTCGCGGTCGACGTAGAGATCGAGCCCGGCCGGGTCGAGGAAGGCGGTGCGCAGCGTGTTCAGGCCCGGCGCGAACGTCGGCGTGAGCGTGACGGCGAGGCTGTTCGACGCGAGCACGTCGAGGTGCCTCCCGAGCACGACGGCCGGCAGCGCGATCGTGTCGAGCAGCAGCGACACCCCCGGCTGCACCGTTTCGGGCGTGGCCGGCGGGCGGTGCAGCGGCGCGGGCTGCTGCGCGAGCCGGTGGAGGTGCGTGCGGGCGTCGGGCTCGAGCCTGAGCGCGGCGGCCAGGGAGTCCACGACCTGGGCCGAGGGGTGTACGACCCTGCCCTGTTCGAGCCGCAGATAGTATTCCGGGCTGATGCCCGCGAGCAGCGCCGCCTCTTCGCGTCGCAGCCCGGGCACCCTGCGGCGCTCCGACCCCGGGAGGCCGACGTCGTGCGGGTGCAGCCGCTCGCGCCGTGCCCGCAGGAATTCGCCGAGTTCGCTGCGGGAAGCCATGACGCCAATCTAGCGCCGGGCCGCCTCTTCGCGAGCGGGATGTCGCGACATCCTGTCCCCGCGGATACTAGGAAGCCCGCGGTCTGGATGCGGTGGCGCGACGGGCGCACAGTATGGCTATGACCACTCCAGACAGCACAGAACTCTTCACCACACCGTTCGGATTCCGCTCGACAGCCGACGAGGTCGCCGCGGGAATCGACCTCACCGGCAAGCGCGCGATCGTCACGGGCGCCGCATCCGGCATCGGCGCCGAGACCGCCCGCGTGCTCGCGCGCGCCGGCGCCGACGTCACCCTCGCCGTACGCAACGTCGAGGCCGGCGAACGCGTGGCGGCCGAGATCACGACCTCGACCCGCAACGCGAACGTGCGCGTCGCCGCCCTCGACGTCGCCGACCCCGCTTCGGTCGCGCGATTCGTTGCCGCGTGGACCGGACCGCTGCACATCCTCGTGAACAACGCCGGGGTGATGGCGACCCCGGAGGGCCGCACGCCGGGCGGCATCGAGCTGCAGTTCGCCACGAACCACCTTGGCCACTTCGCGCTCGCGCTCGGCCTGCGCGACGCGCTGCGCGAGGCGCACGGCGCCCGCGTGGTCGTCGTGAGTTCGAGCGGCCACCTCATCTCCCCGGTGGTCTTCGACGACGTGAACTTCCGGTTCCGGCCGTACGACCCGCTGCTCGCCTACGGCCAGTCGAAGACCGCCGCCGTGCTGTTCGCGGTGGAGGCGGCCGCACGCTGGGCCGACGACGGCATCACCGTGAACGCGCTCATGCCGGGTGCCATCAGTACCAACCTGCAGCGCCACACGGGAGGCCTCAAGACGCCGCCCGAACGGCAGAAGACCGTGCAGCAGGGTGCCGCGACGTCGGTGCTGCTCGCGATGTCGCCCCTCGTCGACGGCGTCACCGGCCGCTACTTCGAAGACGGCAACGAGGCCGCGGTCGTGCACGACGGCAACGGCTGGGGCAGCGGTGTCGCACCGTACGCGCTCGACCGCGCCAATGCGGGCCGGCTGTGGGAGATGTCGCTCGATATGCTCGCGTGACACCGACGCGGGCGCGGTGGATTCAGCCGATGCCCTTGGTCGCCCAGATCGTGCGCTTGCCGCCCCACGGGTCGAACACCATCGCCCACTCCGATGCGCGCTGATAGGAGAAGAGCAGCCCGGCCGGCATCGCGTTCGACAACTCGGTGAGCGCACGGCCGGCCTCGACGTTGCGCGACTCGCGGATCTTGCGCGAGATCGCTCCGCGCGCGGCCGACGGGAGGGCGTCGGCCCACCCCCGCAAGATGTCGACCCATTCGTCGAACTCGTCGTCGTCGATCGAGGGATGCGACAACACGACGACCTGCATGCCGTTGATCGCGTCCGCGGCGCCCTCCGTCATCTGCCGCAGCAGCCCGGCGCCCGTGCCTATGGCGAACTTCGGGATGACCGTGAGGCCGATGGTCTCCTGCCGGGCGAGGTAGCCCCACTCGCGGAACAGGCGGAACCATTTCTCACCGGTGGCCGCCGAGAGCGGCAGCGGATTCACGGCGTGGCGGAGGAAATCCTCGCGCGTCGCGAACAACGTGTTGACCATGGCCCGACCCCCCGAATGCTGACTTTTCCTAAAGAATAGTCCGGCCGGGCCCGGCGCCGCACCCCGAACGCGTCAGGCGAGGCCGGCGAGCGACGCGAGGGGCTCGCCGGTCATGCGCTGGGTGGTCCACTCGCTCATCGGCTGCGCGCCCAGGCTGTGGTAGAAGTCGACGGCGGGGGTGTTCCAGTCGAGCACCGTCCACTCGAGCCGGGAGTAGTCGCGCTCGACGCAGACGGCCGCGAGCGAGGCGATGAGCGCCTTCCCGTAGCCGCGCCCGCGCTGCTGCTCGTCGACGTAGAGATCTTCGAGCCAGATGCCGTGCTTGCCCGTCCACGTCGAATAGGTGAGGAACCAGACGGCGATACCGACGATCCGGCCTTCCCGCTCGACGACGTGCGCGAAGACCTTCGGCTCGTCCCCGAACAGCGAGCCCGTGAGCATCTCCGTCGAGTTGGCCACCGCATCCGGCTCGCGCTCGTATACGGCGAGCGCGGTGATGCAGTCGAGGATGCCCTGCTCGTCGCCGGGACGGGCGGCGCGGAGCGTCGCGGTGTCGTCGAGGGAACGCTGCGTCATGGTGCCAACTTATCGCGGGCGCCACCAGCTCGTGATGTCCTGGGCGATTCACACCGCGACGAGCCGCACGTCACCGGTATGTACATCTGTACATATGCGCGTGTAGCCTCGGTGCATGGACTATTTCGCCGGAGACGACCGAAGCAACCGTGAGCGCATGCTCGCCGGAGACCTCTACATCGCCGACGATCCGGAGAGCATCCGCATCGCGCAACGCGCCGTCCGGCTCGCCGACGCGTACCACCGCGCCGCGATCGAGGACGAGAACGCGGCACGTCCGCTGCTCGACGAGCTGATCGGAGAGCTCGGCGACGGCGCATTCGTCAAGCCGCCGCTCTTCGTCGACTATGGCGAGAACATCCGCATCGGTGCGCGCACGTTCGTCAACTACAACCTCACCGCCCTGGACGTCGCGGCGATCACCATCGGCGAGGACTGCCAGATCGGACCGAACGTGCAGCTGCTGACACCCACGCATCCGATCGCCGCGCAGCCGCGCCGCGATCGACTGGAGGCCGCGAAGCCGATCACGATCGGCGACAACGTGTGGCTGGGCGGCGGCGTCATCGTCTGCCCCGACGTGAGCATCGGCGACGACAGTGTCATCGGCGCCGGCGCCGTGGTCACCCGCGACATCCCCGCCGGCGTGGTCGCCGTGGGCAACCCGGCTCGCGTCATCCGACCCATCGACGGATGAGCGCCCCCTCGGAGAACGCCGCCCCGCGCGCGCCGAGGCGGCTCGACCCGCACCGACGCGACCGGATCGTCGACGCCTGCCTGCGGGTGATCGGCGACGTCGGCGTCGCAGGCACATCGCACCGCCGGGTCGCCGCTGTGGCGGACGTGTCGCTCGGCTCGATGACCTACCACTTCGCGGGGATGGACGATCTGCTGCGTCTCGCGTTCGTGCGCTTCGCCGATACCGTCGCGGATTCGTTCCACACCCGTCTCGCCGCGGCCGCCGACGCCGAGGCGGCACGTCAGGCCGTCGTCGACCTGATCATGCACGACGTGCTCGGCACCCACAGGGAGCTCGTGCTCACCCACGAGCTCTACACCCTCGCGGCGCGACGCCCGGAGTACCGCAGGATCACCGAGGGATGGATGTCGCGGAGCCGCGAGTCACTCGAGCAGCACTTCGACCCGGGCACCGCGCGCATCCTCGACGCACTCGTCGAGGGCCTCAGCATCCACCGGGCACTCGACGCCAACCCGATGAGCGCAGAACTCGTCGCCGACGCCATCCGAAGGGTAACCACGCGACCATGACGACCACCATCCCCTGGAACCGAGGCACGTGGACGAACGAACCCGCCGAGGTCACCGCCGACGCCACCGGCCTGCACGTCGCCGCCCGAAAGGGAAGCGACGCCTGGCGCATCACGTCCTACGGCTTCGTGCACGCGTCGGAGCACGCGCTGCTCGCCGAGCTGGCTCCCGAGTCGGCGGTCGAGGTGCAGTTCCGCCTCGACTTCACCGGCCAGTTCGACCAGGCCGGCGTCTTCGTCAGGGTCGACGACGAGACGTGGATCAAGGCCGGCGTCGAGCTCAGCGACGGAGAGGAGAGCCTGGGCGCCGTGGTGACGCGGGGCACCTCCGACTGGTCGCTGTCGCCGGTGCCCGGTTGGGCCGGGCGCCTCGTGACCATCCGCGGAAGCCGGTCGGGCGATGCGCTCACCGTGCGCGCCCGCGTCGACGACGAACCCTGGCGGCTCGTGCGCGTCGCGCCCCTCGACGCGGATGCCGCGGTCACGGCCGGCCCGTTCTGCTGCGCACCGTCGCGGTCGGGGCTCACCGTGCACTTCACCGACTGGCGCAGCACCCCCGCCGACGCGAGCCTCCACCCGGACGCCTGACCGCCCACGAGGACATCAAAAATCCCGTTCGGCAAACTCGCAGAAATATAACGAACGGATAACTAGCGCTCCGTTACCTTCCCGTTATATATTTCTAGGGCAGAAGTTGTTTGCTGTGGCAGCTGATGCGGAATGTGATTGCAGGACACTCTTGGTGCAAGGGAGAGGGTCGGTTTCTAGCCTCAGAAACCGACCCTCAATCCTGTTTAACGGCCCTTACACTCCTACGCGATCCGAATACCTCGTGCCTAGTGCGCCCGGGCGATTGCTTCGAGGTCGGTGCTGCTGCATAGAGTTGTCGCCGTGAGTGAAAAATCGTTAGCCATTGACGCGTGGGAGTCCCTCTTCCGCGCCCAGGTGTCGGTGCTCCGCCAGCTCAATGCCGAGTTCCCCACGTCCGAACTGTCGTTGAACGAGTACGACGTGCTGTTCAACCTCTCCCGCCAGCCCGAACGCCGGCTGCGCATCCGCGACCTCAACCGCCACCTGCTGCTCACCCAGCCGAGCGTGAGCCGGCTCGTCGACCGCCTCGTGCAGCGCGAGCTCGTCACCAAGCAGGGCGACCCGGGCGACGGACGCGGCACGATCGTGACCATCACCGACGCCGGGTTCGAGCTCTTCCGCAAGGTCGCGGTCGTGCACGCCGAATCGATCCGGCGGCGGGTCGGCGGCGTGCTCGACGCCGACGAGCTGCGCAAGCTCACCGTCATCACCGAGAAGCTGCGGCTCGGCGGACAGTGACCCCCTCACTCGAACGCCCGTCGATCGTCTGGCTGCGCGACGACCTGCGCCTGGCCGACAACCCCGCCCTCGATGCGGCCGTGCGGCGCGGTGCCCCGGTCGTGGTCGTCTACGTGCTCGACGAGGTCAGCCGCGGCATCCGTCCCCTCGGCGGAGCCACGAAATGGTGGCTGCACCACAGCCTCACCTCGCTCGACGCCGACATCGCGGCCCGGGGCGGTTCGCTCGTGCTGCGTCGTGGAGACGCCGACACCGAGATCAAGCGCCTCGTCGCCGAGACGGATGCCGGAGCCGTCTACTGGAACCGCCGCTACGGCCGGTCTCGAGACATCGACGCCGCCCTCAAGTCGCACCTGCGGGAGGACGGGCGCGAGGCCGAGAGTTTCCGCGCCAACCTGCTGTTCGAGCCCTGGACGGTCACGACCCAGGAGGGCAACCCGTACCGGGTGTTCACCCAGTTCTGGAAGACCTGCCTCGAGCAGGGCGTCGACCGGGAGCCGCTCGACGCGCCCGACGCGATCGACTCGCCCGTCGTGGCGAGCGACGAACTGGCCGACTGGGAGTTGCTGCCGACCAAGCCCGACTGGGCCGGCGGGCTGCGCGAGCACTGCTCCCCCGGCGAAGACAGCGCCCACGAACGCCTCGAGGGCTTCGTCGACGACATCCTCGAGAGCTACGACCGGCGCGACGAGCCCGGGTTCGAGGCCACGAGCGGGCTGAGCCCGCACCTGCGCTTCGGCGAGATCAGCCCGCTGCAGATCTGGCACCGGCTGCACGGCGCGCTCGGCGCCGGGGCCAAGGGCAACGCCGCCGGGTTCCTGCGCGAGGTCGGCTGGCGCGAGTTCAACTACAACATCCTGTTCAACGTGCCCGAGCTGCACGAGCGCAACTACCGTCCCGCCTTCGACGCGTTCCCCTGGGCCGACACCCCGGAGTGGGAGATCGAGGCGTGGCGGCACGGCAGAACGGGCGTGCCGCTCGTCGACGCGGGCATGCGTGAGCTCTGGCAGACCGGCACGATGCACAACCGCGTGCGGATGGTAACCGCGAGCTTCCTCATCAAGAACCTGCTCGTCGACTGGCGCGTGGGCGAGGCGTGGTTCTGGGACACCCTGGTCGACGCCGACGAGGCCAACAACCCCGCCAACTGGCAGTGGGTGGCGGGCAGCGGCGCGGACGCGGCCCCGTACTTCCGGGTGTTCAACCCGGTACTGCAGGCCCAGAAGTTCGACAAGCACGGTCGCTACATCCGGCGCTGGGTTCCCGAGCTCGAAGCGGGCGACTACCCGCTCGAACCGATCGTCGACCTCGCGCAGTCGCGGCGCGACGCCCTCGCGGCCTACGACACGATGAAGGCGACGGCGCAGGACCCGGTCGAATAGCGGCGGCGGGCTTGCGGCGCGGGCGCGTCGGCAGCACAATTCAGGCATCGACTGCCGGAAAGGACCGCCATGCCCACGCGACTCAACCCGTACCTCAGCTTCCGCGACGACGCGCGGGAGGCGATGGAGTTCTACCGCTCGGTCTTCGGCGGCGAACTCACGATCAGCACGTTCGGCGACTTCGGCGCGAGCGACGACCCGAGCGAGAAAGACAAGGTGATGCACTCGCAGCTCGAGAGCCCCGGCGGACTCGTGCTCATGGGCGCAGACACCCCCAACTCGATGGACTTCACGAGCGGCGGCAACGTCTCGGTGTCGCTCAGCGGCGACGACGAGGCCGGGCTCACCGGCTACTGGCAGAAGCTCTCCGACGGTGGCACCGTGCAGGAGCCGCTGAGCAAGGCGCCGTGGGGCGACAGCTTCGGCATGTGCGTCGACCGGTTCGGGGTGGGCTGGCTGGTGAACATCGCGGGCTCCGCGTCGCAGGAAAGCGAAACGCATTCCGCGCGCGGTTAGCAAAAAAGCGCGGCGCGCACTGCCAGCACTCCCTCAGGGTCGCGTCGCGTGAGCCGCGACATCCGCGAGATTCCGGGGCAGGATGCCGCGTCGAAAAGTCCGTAATCGGTGCGTGATCACCCCGGATCGACGCTTCGGCGGCCGGCGTACCAATCCGCTCGGCGCGGTTTCTCCGGACCCCTTCTGCACTCGGGAACGACCGGCCTCACTGGTTCGGGGAGATCCGGGTGCTGACATGAAGGAGTTCAGCAATGAACAACATCACGAAGAAGACCATGCTCGTCACCGGCGGAACCGTCGCAGCAGCAGCCCTCGCCGTCGTCGGCTTCGCCGGCCCCGCCTCGGCCGCCACCACGGATTCGTCGAGCGAGTACAGCTCGAGCAGCACGGCCACCAGTGCCACCCTCTTCGGAGACATCTCCGACCTCTTCGGCAACGTCGCGCTCGCCGGACAGTCGCCCCTCGTGATCGCTCCCCAGGTGGGCGACGTCGCCACCGGCGACGTGCTCGGCGGCGACATCCTGGGCGGCGGAGTCGCCAACGGCACCGACGTGACCGCTCCGGTCACGGCTCCCGTGACCGCGCCCGTCACCGCGCCTGTCGCCTCGGGCAACGACACCTCCGTCGAGGCCCCCGTGACGGCTCCCGTCACCGGCGGCGACATCGGTGCCGGCGTCAGCGACATCGTCGACGGCGTGACCAACGTCGACGGCCTCCTCGGCGACGTCACCGGTTCGCTCGGACTCGGCAGCATCCTCGGCCGCTAACAGCGACCACGCTCCACCAGCACCAGCGCTCCACTTGGAAGGCCCTCGCTTCGGCGGGGGCCTTCCGTCGTCGGCCGCCGCCGCGGCCGCCCGTCGCGATCGCGCAACTCAGCGCCCGTCGCGATCGCGCAACTCAGGCAGGACCGTGGATGTCGTCGGTCGCCGCCGCGCGGATCCGGGGAACGGCCGCCCCGCGACATCCGCCCCGCCCGGTTCTGCCTGAGTTGCGAGTCGTGCCCGAGGCAGCCCCTGGGTCAGGCGGGCACCGCTCCCGGGTGGGGGCCGGGGTCCGGGTCGGCCAGTCGCTGCCGACGGCGCGCGACCAGGTCGAACACGCCGAGGCCGAGCGCCGCGATCATGAGGGCGATCGAGATGAGCAGGGCGTTGCGGAATCCGTCGTGGTAGCTCGCCAGCTCGATCTCGCCGCCCGACTCGCGCAGGATGGTCGCGAAGAAGGTGGCCGTGGCCGCGGCGACCCCGATCGAGGTGCCGATGCGCTGGCCGAGTTGGGCCATCGACCCGGCGACGCCGCCTTCCGAGACGGGCACCTCGGCGAGGGTGAGCGTCTGGTTCGGCGAGATGACGAAACCGCCGCCGATGCCCGCGACGAACAGCGCGGCGCCCATTCCGTACGGGGCGAGGTCGGCGGGCAGGGTGATCGCGAGCACGAGGTCGAGCGAGAAGCCGACGATCACGAAGCAGAGCCCGAACACGACGAGCGAGCGGCCGAACCTGTTGACGAGCCTGCCCCCGACGAACGCCGTGATCGCCGACGTCAGGGCGAATGGGATCGAGACCAGTCCGGCGAAGACCGGCGCGAGGCCGAGGCCCTCCTGCAGGTAGAGCGTGCTGATCAGGAACACGGCGGGCAGCGCCCCGAAGTACGCGGTCGCGAGCAGCAGCCCGTTGCGGTACGACGACTTTCTGAACAGGCTGAAGTGCACGACGGGAGACTTGCCCGCCCGCTGGTAGCGCAGCTCCCACCAGACGAACAGGCCGCCGAAGACCGCCGCCGACACGAGCCAGAACCAGCGCGTCGGGCTGTCGCCGGCCCCGCCCGTGGTGAGCACGAACGGGAACAGCAGGCTGAAAGTCGCGATGCCGAGCAGCAGCACACCGAAGAGGTCGAGGTTCGATTTCGCCGACGGGCCCGTGCGGTGCGGAAGCAGCTTGAGCGCGAAGACGATCGCCGCGAGACCGAGCGGGATGTTCATCCAGAACAGCAGGCGCCAGCCGTCGGTCGGGCCGCCCGCCAGGATCAGCAGTCCGCCGAGGCTCGGCGCGAACGCGGTCGAGACGCCGACGGTGGCGCCGAACACGCCGAACGCCCTGCCCCGCGCCTCGCCCTGGAACAGCTGCTGCACGAGCCCGAGTACCTGCGGCATCTGCACGCCCGCCGCTATGCCCTGCAGGATGCGCCCGACGACGAGCGTCTCGATGTTCGGCGCGAGGGCGCAGACGAGGCTCGCCGCGGTGAATCCGCTCAGTCCGATCACGAACATGAGCTTGCGCGAGTAGATGTCGCCGAGGCGCCCCGAGGGCACGAGAGCGAGGCCGAACGCGAGCGCATAGCCGGCGACGATCACCTGCAGTTCGGTGGCGCCGGCGCCGAGCGACTTCTCGATCGACGGCAGCCCCACGTTGACCTTGCTCAGGTCGAGGATGGTGAGCGCCGCGACGCTGACCGCGACCGCGAACGCCTGCCACTTCGCGCGGTCGGTGGTCGCCGCTGCGACGCCGCTCATCGGCGCAGGCCGAGCAGCACGCCGCGCGCCGCCGAGTCTTCGGGCACGTCGAAGGGCACCCGCGCCGATCCGACCTGCAACGTCACGACGCTGACCCCGACGTAACGCGGGTGTTCGGCCGTCGTCACCGCCACGACCGACTCGAGCGGCACCACCGTGCGCGCCCGCGACAGCACGGGGGCGCCGCCGCGCGTGACCCACTCCCGGCGGGACAGCACCTGCAGCTCCGTGCCGCCCGCCGCGACCACGGCGCCGTGCAGCGTGACCGGCAGCACCGCGTCGGCCAGGCGGGCGAGCAGTCCGCCGCGCCGCGTGACGGTCGACCGGCCGTGCGCGGCGAGCAGCCTCGTGCCCGGTTCGCGGCGCAGCAGGTCGCGGTACGAGGTCACGAACACCGCGTCCTTCTTGCCCAGGTCGTCGAGCCCGAGCGGGGGCAGCCCGGCGGGAAGCGCGACCGGCCTGCTCGGCCGCGTCTCCCGCGCGAGCGAACGCACGAGATCGACGAGCGCGACGACGGTGTCGTTCGACGACCCGTTGTACGGAACGGCGACGACCTCGCCGGCGGTCGTGACGAAGGTGACCTGTGCGTCGAGCAGGTTGACCCAGTCGGTGACCGCCGCGATCTGGTCGTGCGCGAGGCCCAGCTCGGTGTAGGAATCCCCGTCGCGGCTGAGGATGGTGAGCCGCTCGCGCGTCACGATCACGAGGTGGTCGTAGAGGTGCATGGCCGGGTTGGCGTCGCGGCGGGCGATGTTGCGGGGGAACTTGAGAATGCGGATGCTGCCGCCGAAGTCGATCGCGTGCCCCCGGTACAGCCGCGGCACCTCGTCGGGGGTCGTCACCTCGTCGATCCACGGGCCGAACGCGTCGTACTCTGCGGTGGAGGAGTAGTGCGCTGTGGTCACGGCGTCGTGCCTTCCGATGGGCGGCGGCCGGGCGGTCGTCTGTCCTTCCGATGCTATCGCCAGCCGTGCGGGGCCGTGCCACTCTGGTATCCATGCACGCAGCACTGGCGGCGCCGGCCGCCCCGAGCCCGTCCAGGCCCGCGAAACTCGTCTACACCGGCATCACCTCGCTCGACGGCTACATCGCCGACTACGCCGAGATCTGGCGGGCCGCGGACAAGGTCGTGTACTCGACCAGCCTCTCCGCGGTGACGACGCCGCGCACGCGCCTCGCGCGCGGGTTCGACGCCCGTGACATCCGCGCACTCAAGGACAGCTCCGACCGCGACATAGCCATCGGCGGCGCCACCCTCGCCGCCCACGCGATCGCGGCCGGACTCGTCGACGAGTTCCACGTGTTCGTGAACCCGGTGGCGGTCGGCGGGGGCACATCGTTCCTGCCGCGGGGCTCGCGGCTCGACCTCGAGCTCGTCGACGAGCACCGGTTCGCGTGCGGGGTGGTGCACCTGGCCTACCGGGCGCGCGGCTGAGCTGCCGCTCTGCGATACTTCGTGCATGGCGAGAAGCACCACTCCGGTCGATCCCGCGCGCCGGGCGGTGGTGCGGCAGGGGCTCTCGGTAGCGGTCGCGACGGGTCTCTACGGCATCAGCTTCGGCGCCCTCGGGGTGGCGAGCGGACTGACCATCTGGCAGACCTGCGTCACGTCGCTGCTGCTGTTCAGCGGCGGATCGCAGTTCGCGCTCATCGGCGTTCTCGGCGGCGGGGGCGGAGTGGGCGCGGCCATCGCGGCGTCGTCGCTGCTCGGCGTGCGCAACACCCTCTACGGCCTGCAGCTGACGTCGACCATGGCGCCGCGCGGGCTGTGGCGCATCCCGGTCGCGCAGTTCACGATCGACGAATCGACGGCGGTCGCGGTGGCCCAGGATGCCCCGCAGAACCGCCGCCTCGGCTTCTGGGTGACCGGCATCGGCATCTACGTCGGATGGAACGTGATGACGCTCGTGGGGGCGCTCGTCGGCGACGCGATCGGCGACCCCAAGCAATACGGCCTCGACGCGGCCGCGTCCGGGGCGTTCCTCGCGCTGCTCTGGCCGCGGTTGCGCCGACGCGAACCGGTGGCGGTGGCGATCGTCGCCGCGGTCGTGGCCGCCGTGCTCGTGCCCGTGGTGCCGGTCGGCATCCCGGTCATCGCGGCGGCGGCCGTCGCCGTGGTCTTCGGGCTCCTCACCCGGGCGCGCGACACCGGCGACGCGCGACCGGACGGGACCCCGGTATGACCGTCTGGATCGCGATCATCGGCGCGTCCCTCATCGCCTTCGCCTTGAAATTCGCCGGCTACACGGTGCCGCCGTCGTTCCTCGAGAAGCCGCGGGTCTCCCGCGTCACGGCCCTGTTGCCCGCCGCGCTGCTCGCCGCGCTCGTCGTTATGCAGACGTTCACGACCGGAGCGCAGCTCGCGCTCGACGCGCGGGCGGCCGGCCTCGCCGCCGCAGCGATCGCCCTGCTGCTGCGGGCGCCGTTCATCGTCGTGGTGATCGCCGCGGCCGGAACCGCGGCCGCCCTCCGGGCGTTCGGCTGGCCCTAGCGTCCGGCGGCCTTTGGCGTTCGGCTGCCCTTGGCCCGGGCTACTTCGTGGGCGGGGCGGTCGGCTCGGGCACGATGCGCAGGCCGGCGGGGGTGTTCGCGAGCTGCACGAGCTCGTCGATCCACAGGCGGTTGAGCGTCGGGTCTTTCTTGCCGTAGAAGTCGAACTGCAGCGGGATCGCCTCGTGCAGCCAGATCGAGCTGTGCCCGCTGCCCTGTGCCGAGGTGTACTCCCACGAGAAGGTGAAGCTCTCGCGGCGGCGCAGCTTCGCGAGGATCACGACGCGCAGGTGCGCCAGCACGCGGTCTTCGAATTCGATCGAGATAGACGGCGTTCCGTAGATGAACTTGCCCACGAGTTTCCTTTACCCAGTTTCGAGATGACAGTGTGGCCGTGCGGTGGCGCTCGGCTCAGTCCGACGGGTTGCCGTCGAGAATGCTGTCGATGTCAGCGATTGCCTTGTTGAAGTTTTCGGCGTCGACCTCGGCGATGTCGGAGGGCATCACTGCGGCGATCGTCAGGATCGGCGGCAGCTCGGGGGCCGGGAAGCGCTCGTTCTCGTCGGGGTTCGCCGCCGCGCCGTCGGCGTCGGCGACCTCGAACTGGATGTTCGGCCCGATGAGCACGGAGTGCACGACGACGTTGCCGTTGGCCTCGAGCACGGGGATGTCTGCCACCACGCTGTTGGCGTTCGCGGGCATGCGCGCGACGTACTCGAGCAGTTCGGCGGCCACCGCTCCCCCGGTGATGAGGGACCCGCTGGCGAATGTGATTCGCTTCATAGGGACGACCCTAACCCAGGTAGGCCAGCACCCGTGGCTCGGTTTGACCCGTCCAGGTTCCGACGAGGATGCGGGAGGCGTCATCCGCGGAATCGGGCGAGTCGGACGGCACCCGCGGAAGCCGGATCCGGATGTCGCCAGCCTCCACCACGGTCACCGTCCCCTCGTCGCGCACGGCGATCGCGTCGACCGCGGGAGGCGCGATCGCGTCGGTCTGCGACCCGCCGCCGGCGACCAGGGCGGTGGGTTCGCGGGTGGTCATGACGCCGTCGATCTCGATGTGCAGCTCGGCGTGCGTGCCGCCCGTGGCGATCGCGGTCGCGAGCGCCGCGACGTAGGCGGGGTCTCCCGTGCCGTCGTAGACCCAGCGGTCGCCGAGCGTCGAGTGCTGCATCGTGGTGATCAGCCAGCGGTCGCCGCCGGGAAGCGGCTCGCCGCGGTAGGTCAGCGGCACCTGCACGACGGCGCCGTCGCCGGTCTGCAACAGCAGGGTCTCGATGCCGACCTCGCCCTCCGGGTCGTCGAACCGGTAGGCCGCGAGCGGGCTGAGCGGCTCGCTGTGGCCGGCGAACCACGGCTTGCCCGGTGCCCACGCCGAGACGAGCTCGATCTTCGACGGGCGGATCTCGGACTGGTGCAGGAGTGCCATGGGTCGATTGTAGGTCGCACCCCCGACGCGGCCGCGACGTGTCTGGGCGATGATGGACTGACCATGACCAGCCAACACCCCGCCCATCCCTCCGCCGTCGACGCGGTCGTGCTCGTCGCGATGCCCGACGAGGAGGCACCGTTCCTCGAGAACGCCACGAGCGTCGGCGAGCCCGTGACGATCGGCCTCGCCATCCACCGCCCGATCGAGATCGAGGGGCGACGCGTGCTGCTCGTGCGGACCGGGATCGGGCTCGTGAACGCGGCGGGGGCCGCGACATCCGCCATTTTGGCGACGCAGCCCGTCGAGGGCACCGAGGGCGCCATCGTGATCAGCGCGGGCACGGCGGGCGGCGTCGGCCAGTGGGTGCGGGTGGGCGACGTCGTGGTCGGGACCGAATACATCAACATCGACGCGGATGCCCGTGCCTTCGGTTACGTCCTGGGCCAGGTGCCGCGCATGCCCGCCTCGTACAGCGGCAGCGGCAGCGCCCTCGACGCGTTCGCCGCGAGCGACCACGTGAATCTCGTCGCGCCGTCGACGGTGCACTTCGGCCTGATCGCGTCGAGCTACTCGTTCGTGACCCCGGAGCGCGCGGAGTCGATCCGCGCCGCCCTGCCCGGCACGCTGGCCACCGACATGGAGTCGGTCGCGATCGCACAGACCTCGTACGTGCACGGCCGAGGCTTCCTCTCGGTGCGGGCCGTCTCCGACCTGTGCGGCCCCGCCGCGAACACCGACTTCGCCACGCACGTCGACGACGCTGCGGAGCGGTCGGCCCGCGCGGTGTTCGCGCTGCTGCGCAACCTGCCCGAGCGCGCCTAACGCTCGGCGGCCGGGGCTAGCCCCGCCGCAGGCCGCGGAAGAACGCGGCGAGGTCGTCTGCGAGCAGGCCGGGCTCCTCGTGCGGCGCGAAGTGGCCGCCGCGCGGCATCACGCTGTACCGCGTGACGTTGTAGCAGCGCTCGGCCCAGCGCCGCGGGGGACGGGTGAGGTCGTGCGGGAACACCGCGACCGCGGTGGGAACCTCGACCCGCCGCACGCGGGTCGTGAACCCCGCGGCGTACTCCCAGTAGGGCCGGAACGACGTCGCGATGCAGTTGGAGAACCAGTAGAGCGACGCGTGGGTGAGGATCTCGTCGTCGCTGAACCGCGACGCCAGGTCTCCGTCGCAGTCGCTCCACGCCCGGTACTTCTCGACGATCCAGGCGAGCAGGCCGGCGGGCGAGTCGGTCAGCCCGGCCGCGAGCGTGAGCGGGCGGGTCTGCTGCTCGTGCTCGTACCCACCCTCGTCAGCCACCCAGGCATCGACCGACGCGAGGTACTCGATCTCGTCGTCGTGGAGCGTCGACCGGTCGAGGTCGGCGGGCGCGGCGACCGCGAGCAGGTGGATGCCGACGACCGACCTGGGGTGCGCCTCGGCGAGCCGCGACGTGATGCCCGCGCCCAGGTCGCCGCCGTGCGCCCCGTACCGGTCGAAGCCGAGGTGCTCGGCCATCAGGCGATGCCAGAGCTCGTGGGTCTGGTCGTCGTGCGTCGGCCGCTGCGGCGAGAACGGGAAGCCGGGCAGCGACGGCACGATGACGGTGAACGCGTCGGCGGCGTCGCCGCCGAAGAGCGACGGCGACGCGAGCCGTCGGGCGAGCGCCACCAGTTCGATCGACGTGCTCGGCCACCCGTTCGTGAGCACCAGCGGCAGTGCGCCCGGCGTCTCGGCGTCGAACCGGAAGTAGTGCACGGGCACCCCGTCGATGACCGCGGACGACGAGGGCAGCGCGTTGATCTCGCGCTGCCGCGCCGGCCAGTCGAAACCGTCTGCCCAATAGGCGACCAGGCGCCGCAGCTCGGTCTGGTCGGTGCCGGCGGCCCAACCGGCGGCCCAGCCGGTCGACGGCCACTGCGGCGCCCAGCGGGTGCGGCGCAGCCGGTCGCGCAGGTCGGCTATCTCGGAGGCTGGCACGTCGAGCAGGGCGGAAGGCATGCGTCCATTCTGGTCGCTGCCGCCGACGCCCTAGCCGCCCGTGCCGACCAGGCTCTCCACGATCTCCGCGACCTCGACCGCCTCGTGCGTCGTGTGGGCCCCGTCGGCGGGAGTGCCGCGGGGTTCCGGCGTGATGGTCATCCCGATGGTGCGGTTGGCGCTCGCGTACAGGTCGTCGATCCACTGCCGGTTGATCTCGGGTTCGCGGCTGCCCGCGAAGTCGAACTGCATGGTGAGACCGGCGTGGATCCACACGGTCGACCTGCCGCTGTTGCGGTCGATGCCCTTGAACCACGAGAACGCGAAGCTCTCGTTGCGTCTCAGCTTGGCGAGCACGACGATGCGCATGTGCGCGAGGGCCCGGTCGTCGACCGGCACGGCGAACCGCGCGTCTCCGTAGTAGAAAGTGCCCATGACCGTCCCCTCGCGAACTACTGGTTCGCCGCGGGGTCTGGGCGGCACGTACTGCACCCAGAATATCGCGTCTGCGCCGGAGCGCGGCGGCCGGTCAGCGCGGCGGTTGGTCAGCGCATCGGTGGGGGCGTCGCTCCCCCGGGGCGGTGTCCGCGGCCGGACAGCAGCTTCCAGACGGCGAAGCCCCCTCCCACCAGCACGGCGAGATCGTCGGTGAGGCCGAGCGGCCCGGTCAGCAGCTCGGGGATGACGTCGATGGGCGACAGCCCGTAGAGCAGGGCGGCGGCAGCGACGAGCACTGCGGCGATGTTCCTTCGGCCACGGTTCATCCACCCAGCGTATGCCGCACGCGGCGGCCGGCGCAGCGTCGCGCGCGAATTCGTCCTCGACATGTTCACGGTGTCTACATACACTGGACGCACCGATCGGAGAGGGCGACCCCATGGCCAGCACGGACGACGCTTCCGTGACATCCACCCCACCCGTCGCCGACCGCGTACCGCCGGCGGGCGGGGCGCGCACGTTCGCGCAGATCCTCGTGAACACGGCGGTCGCCAACGTGACGACGAGCTATCTCTGGTTCGCGCTGACGTTCTGGGTGTACCTCGAGACCCGGTCGGTGCTCGCGACGGGAGTGATCGGCGGCGCGTACATGCTGCTCGTGGCCGTGTGCTCGATGGCTTTCGGCACGATCGTCGACCGGCACCGCAAGCATCTCGTGATGGTCTTCGCAGGCGTGACCACCCTCGTGGCGTTCGGCGTCGCGGGCGGCCTGTACCTGGTCTTCCCCGAGTCGACCCTGCTCGACCTCGGCGCCCCCGTCTTCTGGCTGTTCTCCGGCATCATCCTGTTCGGCGCGGTGATCGAGAACCTGCGCAACATCGCGCTGTCGACCACGGTGACCCTGCTCATCCCGGTCGACCGGCACGCCAACGCGAACGGCCTCGTCGGCACCGTGCAGGGACTCGCCTTCATGGTGACGAGCGTGTTCAGCGGCCTGTCGATCGGGCTGCTCGGCATGGGACCGACGATGGTGATCGCGATCGCGCTGTCGGCCGCGGCCCTCGCGCACCTGCTGTTCCTGCGCATCCCCGAGGAGCAGCCGCAGCAGGAGGGCGAGCGCCGACCGCTGATCGACCTGCGCGGCAGCATCACGGCGGTGCGGGCGGCCACCGGGCTGTTCGCGCTCATCATCTTCTCGACCTTCAACAACTTCATCGGCGGCGTGTACATGGCGCTGATGGACCCGTACGGACTCGAGCTGTTCCCCGTCGAGTGGTGGGGAATCGTGTTGGGCGTGACATCCACCGGCTTCATCATCGGCGGGCTGCTCGTCGCGAAGTTCGGGCTCGGGCGCAACCCGATCCGCACTCTGCTGGTGCTGGTGATCGCGATGGGCGCGCTCGGTGCGCTGTTCACGATCCGCGACTGGTGGTGGCTGTACGCGGCGGGCATCTGGGTCTACATGATGCTCATCCCGGCGGTCGAGGCCTCGGAGCAGACGGTCATCCAGAAGGTCGTACCCTTCCACACGCAGGGCCGGGTGTTCGGGTTCGCCGCGTCGTTCGAGTCGGCAGCCGCGCCGGTCACGGCCTTCCTGATCGCGCCCATCGCGGAGTTCGCGATCATCCCGTTCATGGAGTCGGGCGCGGGCCGCTCCGGATTCGGCTGGCTGCTCGGCGACGGCCAGGCGAGAGGTATCGCGCTCGTGTTCTTCTTCGCGGGCCTCGTCATGGTGCTCGCGGGCATCGGCGCGTTCTTCACGCGGTCGTACCGGCGCATCTCGGCGCAATACCTCGAGAAGGCCGAGACCGAGGACGCGGACGGGACCGATGCGGACGGGACCGATGCGGGCGACGGTGCGGATGCCGCGGCCGTCGGCCCCGTCGACGGCACGGTCAACCCCCTGTCGCCCGAGGGCGCGAGCACCAAGACTGGGTGATCAGCCCCACGGCTGCGCCTCCCCAGCCGAAGGACACCCCACCCATGAACCCAGACCAGACCGCCGTGCTCTTCGACATCGACGGCACCCTCGTCGACTCGAACTACCTGCACATCGACGCGTGGGACCGCGCGTTCGCCTCGGTCGGCCACCCCGTCGACGTCTGGCGCATCCACCGCGCGATCGGCATGGACTCGGGAAAGCTGCTCGAACGGCTGCTCGGCGACGACGCGCACGAGGTGGGCGACGCCGCGAAGGACGAGCACAGCCGCCTGTACCTCGCCGAGACCGACCGGCTGCGGGCCATCGCCGGCGCCCGCGACCTGCTGCACGACCTGAGCGCTAAGGGCTACCGGGTGGTGCTCGCCACGTCGGCGCCGCAGGACGAGCTCGACATCCTGCTCTCGGTGCTCGACCTCGGCGAGAGCGTCGACGCCGTCACCTCGTCGGAAGACGTCGGCACGGCCAAGCCCGACCCCGACATCATCGGCGTCGCGCTCGACAAAGCCGGGGTGCCGGCCGAGCGCGCGGTCATGGTGGGCGACTCGGTGTGGGACATCGCGGCCGCGCAGCGCGCGGGCGTGCGCAGCATCGGGCTGCTCAGCGGGGGCTTCGGCCGTGAAGAGCTGCTCTCGGCCGGGGCCGCGGCGGTCTACGACGACGTGGACGACCTGCACCGCAACCTCGGCTCGAGCCCGGTGGCCACCGAGTAGACCGCCGCGTCACGCCGCGAGGTGGAACGTCTCGGCGAAGCGCCCGAGCAGCTCGCCGCTGCCGTGCACCACCTCGACGGCCCCCGTGGCGATCGCGCGGTCGGGTGCGAGCTCGCCGGAGATGAGCCTGTGGATGTCGCGTCCCGCCGCGAAGGCCAGGTCGGCCGCGCCGCTCCCCCTCGTCACGTCGAGGCTCGAGCCGTCGACCCGGATGAGCAGCTCGGCCGGGCCGAGGCGCGCCGCGTAGGCCGTGGCCGGCAGCAGAGCCGCAACCGCCGGGCGGAACGCGGTGCGCAGGTCGAAGGCCATCGAGTCGGGCGTGATGACCTGCGCCTCGCGGGGGTCGCCGAGCGCCTTGAACCCCCACGCGCCGAGGGCGAGCACGACCGGCTCGAGCTCGCGGCCGTACGGCGTGAGTTCGTAGACGATCACGCGCGAGCGCGGCGCCCGGCGGATGATGCCCGCGGCCTGCAGTTCGCGCAGCCGGGCCGACAGGATGTTGCTCGGAATGCGGTGCAGCCCCTCGGCGAGCTCGCCGTAGCGGCGCGGCCCGACGAGCAGGTCGCGCACGATGAGCATCGCCCAGCGCTCGCCGACCAACTCGACCGCCCTGGCGACGGCCGAGTACTGCCCGTAGTCGCGCGCCGCCACGGGATCAGGCCTGCTGGGCCGCGAAGGCCTCCGGGCCCTTTTCGGCCGCGGCCGGGTCCATCCAGCCGAACTCGAGGAAGTTGCCGTCCGGGTCGGTGAGCTGCCGCTGGTACATGAAGCCGTAGTCGGAGGCCGGCTGCGGTTCGGCGCCGCCCGCCGCGAGGCCGTCGGCGACCGTCTTGTCGACCGCCTCGCGGCTGTCGAGGAAGATGGCCGTGGCCACCGAGGGGCTGACCGCCGGGTCGCCGATCGGCAGGGTCGTGAAGGTCTGGAAGAACTCGCGCGTCAGGATCATGAAGTAGCTGTGGTCGTCTTCGACGACGACACAGGCCGCGTTGTGGTCGGTGAACAGGGGGTTGATGCGGAACCCGAGCGCCGTATAGAACGCCTTGGCGCGCTCCAGGTCGGTCACCGGCAGGTTGACGAACATCGACGTCATTGTGTGCTCTCTTTCTGGGTGGGTATGTGGACGGTGTCCACACTTGCAAAAAACAAGTACCGCGTCAAGACTTGCGTCGCGCGCTCCGGCGCAACCGGTCGGGGCGGTCGATCGGGCGGCGGTTAGCCTGTGCTCCCGATCGATTGCGAGGAGAGCGATGAGCCACGACCGAACCCGCCCGACGACTGCCCGCACCGAGGCCGCGACCCGGCTGACGCGCAACGTCGTCCGCGGCATCCACCGGCTGCAACACGCCTACGTCAACTGCTATCTCGTCGAAGACGACGACGGGGTGACCGTCGTCGACACGGCATTTCCCGCCACCTGGTCGCTCGCGAACCGGGCGCTCGCCGCGATCGGCCGCGGGCCGGCAGACGTGCGCGCCGTCGTGTTGACGCACGCGCACTTCGACCACCTCGGTTTCGCCTCCCGTGCGCAGTCGGAGTGGGGCGTGCCGGTTCTGGCGCATCCGCTCGAGGGCTATATCGCCGCGCACCCCTACCGTTACGCGCACGAACGGTCGCGACTGCTCTACCCGCTGCGTTACCCCGGCGACCTGCCGGTGCTCGCGCGCATGGCGGCCGCCGGCGCGCTGAACGTGCCCGGCGTCGGCGGCATCGTGCCGTTCGAGGCGGGCGAGGCGCTCGACGTGCCCGGCCGGCCGCGGGTCGTCTTCACCCCCGGCCACACGTTCGGCCATTCCGCCCTGCACTTCGCGGCGCACGGCGCGCTGCTCACGGGCGACGCCCTCGTCACGTTCGACCCGTACACGGGCGTAGGCGGGCCGCAGATCGTGTCGGGCGCCGCGACGGCGGACAGCGACGAGGCGCTGCGGACGCTCACGGCGCTCGAGGCGACCGGTGCGGAGGTCGTGCTGCCCGGCCACGGACAGCCGTGGCGTGGCGGCATCCGCGAGGCCGTGCGCCTGGCCCGCGCCGCCGGCCCGTCGTAGGAGCGGTCGGCTGGCCCGTGAACCCCCGGATCGGTGCCGTCCCGACGCTGCCTAGCGTGGATGCACGACGCGGAAACCGGTCCGCATCCCTACAGAACGGATAACCCATGCTCCGAACAGTCGCCCGCGTCTTGGGCATCGTCGTCGCTCTGCTCGCCATCGCCGGATTCTTCGTCGAGGGCGAGTTGCTCGTCGGCCTCATGAACGTCGACATCACCCTCGACGTGCTGCGCCTCATCATCGCCGCCGCCCTGCTCTACGTCGGCTTCGGTCGGGCGAGCGTCGGCGCGGTGCGCGCGACGATCATCGTCGTCGGCGCGCTCTACGTCGTGATGGGCCTCGTGGCCTTCGCCGACCCCACGCTCTTCGGCCTCCTCCCCACCGGCCTCTCGGGCTTCGACATCGGCTTCCACCTCGTGGTCGGCCTGGGGTCACTCGTGCTCGCGTTCCTGCCGGCCGGCCGCAAGTCGTCGGACACGCGGGTCACGGCCTGACCCTGGTCTGACCCGGGTCCGACCCGGCTCGCCCTCGGCGCGGGATCTCCCACACCGAGGGCGAGCTCGTGTGCGCTGGGCCGGGTCAGGGCCCGGCCACACGAGGCCCCGCGAGACGCTGCGCGGTCATCGGCCCTCTCCCGAGCGCACCGCCTCGGCCGCCTCCATGATGAGGTCGACGACCTGCGCCGCCTCGGGGATGCCCACGGTGTGCGACCCGCCCGCGAGCTCGACGGTGCGGCGCGAGCCGGCGCGCTCCGCCATGAAGCGGTGGCTGGCGGCCGGGATGTTGCGGTCGTCCGAGCCGAAGAGGAACCACGACGGCACGGTCTTCCACGCCGGGTCGCCCGACGGCTCGCCGAGCGCGGACTCGAGGATCGGGCGCTGCGTCACTGCCATGACGTTCGCGACGTCGGCAGGCGAGTCGGCCGCGAACTGGGCGTGGTACTTCTCCTGCACGATGTAGAAGTCGTTGCCCGCGTCGCCGAGCGGCACAGCGGTGAGGGTGTCGCCGAGGGTGCTGCCCGGGAAGCGGCCGGAGAGGTCGATCGCGCTCTCGCCGGTGTCGGGGGCGAAGGCGCCCACGTAGACGAGCGCCTTGACCTGGTCGTTGCCGGTGACCCCGTTGGTCATGACGGCTCCGCCGTAGGAGTGGCCGACCACGATGATGTCGCCGGTGATGTCCGTGAGTACCGCGCGTAGGTACGCGGCGTCAAACGCGACTCCGCGCAGCGGGTTGGCGACCGCGATGGCAGGCACGCCCTTCTCGAGCAGGAGGCCGATCACGCCGTTCCAGCTGGACGATTCCGCGAACGCGCCGTGCACCAAGACGACGGTGGGCTGGTCGTTCGATGATGTGGTGATGCTCATGTGCTGTTCTCCTTCGGTTGTGGGTGGTGGGATCGGATGCGCCGGCGATGCGGGCGCGGGCCTCAGGGTCTGCGCAGAGCCTCGTCGAGGAACCGCAGCGACCCGCCGATCGCCTGGTCGGTGTAGCCCTCGGCGTGGTGCACCCCCGGCACGAGTTGCAGGGTGCTCGCGACGCCGACGGCCGCGAAGGCCCTCTGCAGGGCGGCCGGGTCGTCGACGGGCACGAACTCGTGCATCGAGTTGACGAGGTAGACGGGGCCGGCCGTCGCGACGACGTGCCTGGTGGTCGAGGCGGCCTCGAGCAGCGAGCGGTCGCCGCCGACCTCCTGCAGGATCGTCCAGCGCAGGAAGGGCACGTCCGGGCCGGTCTGGTCGATGTCGGCGCTCTTCAACGCGTCGAGGTCTTGCGTCGTCGGTGCCGCTGCGGGGTCGGCCGCAGACGATTCGGTGCTGTCGATGATCTGCTTCAGGTCGAAGATGCCCGACCAGCTGACCGCCGGCCGCCCGGTCGCGATGGCGGCCTCGACCACCAGATTGCCGCCGGCCGACCCGCCGAAGAAGGCGAGACGGTCGCGGTCGAACGCGTAGTCCGATCCCAGCGCCCACTCCCCCGATGCGAGCACGTCGTCGCGGCTCGCGGGGAAGGTGTGCGTCGGCGCCTCCCGGTAGTCGGGCACGAAGACGAGGTAGCCGGCACGGGCGAGAATCGACGCGAGGTGGGGCTCCTTGGCCTTCGCCCCGCGGAACCAACCGCCACCGTGCACGAGCACGACCGCCGCGCGAGCCGAATCGGCCGGGCCTGCCGGGGCGTAGACGTCGAGCAGGAGGCGGTCGTCGCCGACCGCGCCGTACTGCACATCCCGGTCGACGGTCACGTCGGCCGTCGTCGGGGTCTCGACGACGCAGAAGAGATTGCCGAACGGGTCGAGCAGCTGGCAGAGCCGTTCGCCCGTGAACACCGTCTTGGGGCCGCGGTGGGCGACGGCACCGTGCCGCTCCCACTCGGCCACGACGGCGTCGACGTCGGCCACCTGCCAATACGCGGCCGTGCCCGACGGGCCGGGGGTGTTGTACCCGTCGGCCTCGTGCAGGGTGAGCCGCACCCCGTCGAGGTCGAATCCGACGAGTGCCCCACCCCGCACGGCGGGTTCGCGTCCGAGCCGCGCCGCGTACCAGCGGGTCGCCGCGTCGAGGTCGGAGACGAAGTAGAAGGCGTTTTTCACGGGTCCGAGTCGAAGGTCCATGCCGGGATTCTGGCGCACGGTCGCCGCCGCCGTCTACGGCATCTGTCGAACCCGGGTGAGGTGCTGCACGCGGGGCTCGCCGGTCGCGAGCGCCCGCGCCCTGTCGAGACCCACCTGATCGAATCCGGTGGTGCGGTCGTCGTGCTGGCTCAGGTGCTCGCGCCACGAACCGACCGCGAACGCCTCGACGATAACCGACGGGTCTTCCCGGTCGTCGTAGAGGTCCCACTGGCGGGCGCCCGTGCGGCGCCGGGTCTTCCGCACGACCTGCATCTGCGCGACGAAGTCGGCGCGATGGGCTGGCTCGACCGTGTAGCGGATGAGCACGAGCGTCTCGGCGCCGTCGTCGATCGCCTGCGGGGCGACGTCGTCGACGGGAGGCACGTCGGTGAGCGGGATGGTCACCGACGAGCGTTCCTTGTCTTCGGTCGACAGCAGCGGCCAGACCAGCTGGCTAGCGGCCACCAGCACCACGGCGGCGCCGGCCCCGACGCTCGTCGGCACGACGCCCACCGCCTGCGCGACGACTCCGACGAGCGCCGACCCGCCGGCCGTGCTGCCGAACAGCACGAGCTGGTACACCGAAAGGCCGCGCGACCGCACCCACGCCGGCAGGAACGCCTGCACCGACCCGTTGAGCGACGCGATCACCGCGATCCAGCCGACGCCGCCGAACGCCAGCACGACGAGGGTGAGCGGCAGCGACGTCGACACGGCCGACACGACCGTGACCACGCCGAACACCGCCGAGGCGACCATGACCGTCACGTTCGAGCCCAGCCGCGCCCTGGCCTTGGGGATCACGAACGCACCGGCCACCGAACCGATGCCCACGGCTCCGAGCAGCAGGCCGTAGCCGTTCGAGTCGAGACCGAGCTGCTTGGATGCCACGAGCGGGAGCAGCGCCCACAGGGCGGAGGCGGGCACGATGAACGCCGCGAGACGCACCATCACCCGCCGCACGACGCCCGCGTTCCACACGTAGCGCAGACCCGCGCGCGTCGCCTCGACGAAGGGTTCCGCCCGGCGCACGGGCGGCCGATAGCCGCGCCACGCGAGCAGCACGACGAGGAACACGGCGAACGACAGTGCGTTGAGCGCGAACACGAACGGGATGCCGACGGCCGACACCGCGAGGCCGGCGATGGCCGGACCGATCGAGCGCGCGATGTTGACGCCGATCGAGCTCAGCGCCGCCGCGCTCGGGATGAGGGGCCGCGACACGATCTCGGGCACGAGCGCCTGGTAGGCCGGGCCCTGGATCGCCGAGCCGGCGCCGAGCAGGAAGGTGAAGCCGAGCAGCAGCCACGGGTCGAGGTCGCCGACGAAGGTCACGAGGGCGAGTACCGCGCCGACCGCCACGAGGGCCGCTTGCACCCAGATGAGCAGCGAGCGCCGGTTCACGAATTCGCCGAGCACTCCCGACGGGATGCCGAGCAGCAGGAAGGGGGCGGCCGACGCCGTCTGGATGAGCGCGACGAGCGCCGCATCGCCGTGGTTCTCGACCAAGAACCACTGGGCGCCCACCGTCTGCATCCACCCGCCGATGCTGCTGATGAGCGACGCGGTCCAGAGGGCGCGGAAGAGCTTCACCTTGAGCGGGGCGAACGCTCCCGGGGCAGCGGCGGTGTCGGTCGAGGTCATCGTGGGCTCCGGTGTCTGCAGGCATGGGTGACGACCGAGGCCTCGGCCCACCACCCCTAGAGTATGGCTGCGGCATCCCGCGCAGAGTAGACGCCCGTCGCGCGCGATTCCGACACATGTAGAGCCACCCCGCACCGTTTGGCGACTCCAATGGGTACGCCACGATCCTGCCGAGGAGACGAACCGTGACCGTCACGCCACCGCACCTTCCCCGCGCCGCCCAGTCGGCCGACCACCTCGCCGACCGGCCGACCGCGTTCTACAACGCGCTGCTCACCGAGCACTTCGTGCTCGAGTCGGCGCGCGGCATCACCGTGAACGAGTCGTCGAGCCGCGCCTCGCTGTACCTGATGACCCTGTCGAGTTCGCTCGTCGCCTTCGGGTTCCTGTCGCAGACGCCGATCGCGTTCGGGTTTCTCGGGGTGATCATCCCCGTAGTCTTCCTGCTCGGCATCTTCACCTACGAGCGGCTCGTCGAGACCTCCCTCGAAGACGTCGTGGCGCTCGCGTCGATCCAGCGCATCCGCGGCTACTACGCCACGCTGCTGCCCGGCGCCGACGCCTACTTCCCCCTGCCCGGCGCGAAACGGGCGCCCAACGAGCTGCTCGAGATCGGCAGGAGGGGGTCGTGGCGCGGCATCTTCTTCACCACCTCGTCGGCCGTCGCGGTCGTCAACTCGATCGTGGCCGGCAGCGGCATCGCGATCGCCGCCGACGTCTTGGCCGTCACCGGCATGCACGCGATCGTGATCGGTGTGACCGCGGCGGTCGTGATGGCCGTCGCCCACGGCCTGTACCAGTCGCGCCGCTACTCGACGATCAAGCGGCTCATCGAGGCCGACCGGGTCGCCCTGCTCGCCGAGGCGGTCTGAGGGCTCACGGCGCGCGAGCGGGAGGTCCGGCCGGTTCGTCGCCCGCGGGTGCTCGACCGGGAGTCTGCCGCGTCGTCGTGAGAGGGGGCTATGCTTCTGAGAACCGTTCTCATTAGAAAGCCCCACCATGGTCGATTCCCATGTTCTCCGCCTCTCGCTCCTCGCCGTAGGCGTGCTCGCCGTCGGAATGCTTACCGTCGAGGCGGCGGTCAGTCCGCCCGCCGCCGTCGCCGCGCCGGCCGGCCACGATTGGCTCGTGTCCGCCGACACCGCCGCGCGCACCGTCACCGTCACCGACACCTCGACCGGGCGCCGCACCGGCGGCCTGACCGACGTGCAACTGGGCACCCACGCCGGCGTCGTGCAGCTCGGCGGGGGCCGCATCGCGTTCATGGACGAGTCGAGGCCCCGACTCGACGTCGTGGCGATCACCGCCTCGGGGCGACCGGAGCTGACCGCGTCGTATCCGATTCCGACGACCGGAGTCGCGTGGGAGCGTGCTGGCTGGCTGTCGACCGACCCGTCGCACCGGTTCGTGGTCGTCGGCTCCGATTTCGACGGGTCGACCACCCAGCAGGCCACCGTCGTCGATCTGCGCAAGGACCGCTCGGCGACGGCTCACCTCACCACGTCCGAGGTCACGCTCGCGACGACCGGGGCGACGGGAACGGAGGAGATGGAGACCTTCCTGACCGGTTCCCCGCTGCGGTTGACCGTCACGGCGGGCGGCCACCTCGACTCGTACTCCGTGGCCGACATCCTGGGCGGCGACGGCACCCCGAAACGCATCGCGACCACGCCGTTCGGTGCCTACCCGCACGGACCGATCGTGGACCGCAACGGCACCGTGATCGGCTCGACCCTCCACGACGGCATCGAAACGGTGCCGGTGGCGAAGACGGGATTCGGCAGGGCGACGTCGGAGGCGTACCCCGAGCCGGCCGGGCAGAGCTACCGGCCGCGCATGGCGCCCGACGGCCACACCGCCGTCGGCACCCGCACGGCGAGCGCCCCCGGCGACCCGGCCGTGCTCACGTCGTCGTCGACCGGTCGCACGCGCGTCGCCTCGGTGGGCCTCGAACCCGGCACCCCCACGCGTGCCGTGGTCGCCCCCGGCTTCGCGGCAGCCGTCGTCACGGCAGCCGGGGTGGACACGCTCGACCTGGTCGCCCGCGACTCCCATGGCCTGTACGCCGGGAAGGTCACCCGCCTCGTGCTGCCCGCCCTCGGGCAGGCGCCGGGCACGGCTCCCGCGCCGCGGTTCCTCGCCGCGACCGACGACGGGTCGGAGCTGTTCCTCAGCCGCGCCGGCACGGGCTCGATCCTCGAGATCGACGTGCGCGACGGCATTCCGTCGGTGCGTGGCACGATCGCTGCCGACGGCCCGCTCGCCGACGGCGGCTACCTCACCACGGTCGACAGCGCCCAGCGTCCGTACGACCTCATCGGGAGGTAGGGCCGGCGGCCGTCCCCAGTTGTGGGCATTGCCCGCCGACGTCGCCGACGACGAGACTCGCTCTGCAACTCAGGGGGGTTCAGATGAGATCGATTGCCTATGTCAGCGCGTCGGCGAACTACATGACCGACGAGGAGATCGCGGCGATACTCGTCACGTCGCGCTCCAACAACACCGGCCGCGGGCTGACCGGGGCGTTGATGTACCACCGGGGACGGTTCATCCAGATCCTCGAGGGTCCGGACGACCAGGTCAGGTCGCGGTTCGACGTCATCTCCGCCGACCCGCGGCACACCGGCATCCACGTGGTGAGCGACGAGCCGATCGACGAGCGGCAGTTTCCGGAGTGGACCATGGGCTTCCGCCCGCTGACGGATGACTCGATCAAGACCCTCGACGGCTACGACGACTTCTTCGACGGGAGCACGGGAGAAGTGCGGCTCGCGCACGCCGACGACGAGGCGCAGCGGTTTCTCGAATGGCTGCGGGACTACTGGTTCGAGCGGACGTAGCGCCGCCCGGCGTCTCGGCCGGGTTTGATAGCGTCGCCCGGTATGAGGGCACGCACGACAACCGCCGTCGCCGTCGCCGCGGTGTACGCGGCCGCGATCGCGTGGGCCGAGCTGCTGCACTGGAACGCGTCGCGTCGCGGCTTCGGCGGCGCGGGTTGCGTCGGCGGCGACGAGGTGGTGCTCGTGCTGGGCTACCGCAACCGCGGCGACCGCGCGAATGCCATCAACCGGTGGCGGGTGCGGGCGGGGCTGCGGTCGGTGAGCCGCGACGGAGACGGCTCGCGCACGGTCGTGTTCAGCGGCGGCGCGGTGCGTGGAGCACACAGCGAGGCCGACCTGATGGCGCGCTACGCGCGGTCGGACCTCGGCTACCGCGGCCGGATCGTCACCGAGACAGCGAGCCGCAGCACGTGGGAGAACATCGGCAACGTGCTGCCCCTGCTCGAACCCGCCCGACGCATCGTGATCGTCTCGAACCCGCTGCACGCCGAGAAGGCGCGGCAGTACCTGCGCCGGCGACGCCCGGATCTCGCCGCACGCCTGGTGCGCGCCGCCGACTACCGCTTCGGTGAGATGTTCGCGCTGAAGCCGGTGCTCGCCGTGGTGAGTCTGTGGAAGGTCGCGCGCAACGCCCGCGAGATGCGCTCGCGCGGCGGGCGCGGCGCTCGGTAGTCTCGCACCCATCCGCACGAATTCTGCCGATCCGGTCACAACCGACGGCCCTGCGCGGTCATAGCTGGCGACGCGTCGCGGTTGCGGGCGCGGCCATCGTTCGAGAGACGGGAGAAGCGTGGACGGGCAGAACGCCGACGACGGCATCGACACGGCGACCGAGGTCTTCACCGCCACCCGCGGCCGGCTGTTCGGTATTGCCTACCGCATGCTCGGCAGCGTCGCGGAGGCGGAAGATATCGTGCAGGAGACGTGGCTGCGCTGGCAGTCGACGGACCGCTCCGTGGTGCAGAACCCGGCCGCGTTCCTCGCCACCGTCACCACCCGTCTGGCGATGAATCTGGCCCAGTCCGCCCACTCGCGCCACGAGACCTACATCGGGCCGTGGCTGCCCGAGCCGGTCGACACGACGGCCGACCCGCAGCTCGGAGCCGAACGCGGCGAGGCCCTCGAGTACGCGGTGCTGATCCTGCTCGAGAAGCTCACACCGGCCGAACGCGCCGCCTACGTGCTGCGCGAGGCCTTCGACTACCCGTACCCGCTGATCGCGGAGATCGTGCAGTCGAGCGAGCCGGCCGCCCGCAAGCTCGTCAGCCGCGCCCGCCAGCACCTCACGGCTGAACGCCGTCGGCCCGCGGCCGAACCCGAGCACCGCCGGCTGCTGTCGGCATTCCTCAGCGCGGCGCAGACCGGCGACGTCGACACCCTGGAGAAGCTCTTCGCCGCCGACGTCGTCAGCTACTCCGACGGCGGCGGCGTCAGGCTCGCCGCGCGCAAGCCCGTGCTGGGTCGCGAGCGCGTCGCCAAGTTCGTCGCAGCGTTCTCGTCGCACTTCTGGACGGGCGTCGACCTCCGCTGGGTCGAGGCCAACGGGCGCCCATCGGTCGAGCTGTCGCGCGACGGTGTGCCGTTCACGATCCTCGCCGTCACGACCTCGGAGTCGGGGATCGATCAGCTGCTCTGGTTGATGAACCCGTCGAAGCTGCGACCGATGGAGAGCCTGGCCCCGTGATGGTCCCGCGCGACACGTCTGCGCAGCATCGCGCGGCCGTACACGAGCTGCGGCTCGCCTCCGAGTCGCACGACCGCACCCGGCTCGAGGCCGTGCTCGATCCGCACGTGGTCATGCTCATCGACGGCGGCGGCATCGTGCCGGCCGACCCGCGTCCCGTCCGCGGGCGCGTCGAGGTCGCGACGAAGATCTGCGCGGTGCTGCTCGACGACCCAGCCGAGATCACCGAACGCGAGGTCAACGGCCAGCGCGGGCTCGCCCTCGTGCGGAGGGGCCGCGTCACCTCCGTGGTCAGCCTGCGGGTGCGCCGCCGGCTCGTGACCGACCTCTGGGTCGTGCTCAACCCGGACAAGCTGCGCAACTGGTCGTGACGAGAGCGTCACAGACGAGCACCCCGCCCGGTCATAGCTGGCACCAGCGCCGCCGTCGGCGGCCGACCGAAGGAGCAGCCATGACCAGGGTCCCCGATTCCGAACTCGTTCTCGTGCCGGGAGGCACGCTCATCACCGCGACGCCCGAGGAGGGCCGCGCCCTCGCCATCACGATGGCCAGGCACAGCATCCACAACATCCAGCCCGACCTCGACGTGCTCAAGGGCGGCCGACCGAACTACTCGACCGACCCCGACAGTCTCATCGCGGTGAGCCAGGTGATCGCGCTGGAGTTCGCCACCGTCGCCGCCGCGAACGACTACTGGCACGGCTAGGAGACGGCGACATGAAGATCGTCGTACTCGGAGGCACGGGCCTCATCGGATCCCAGGTCACCCGTCGCCTCCGCTCCATGGGGCAGGCGGTCATCTCGGCGTCGCGCAGCTCGGGAGTCGACGTCGCCACGGGCGACGGACTCGACCGCGCGCTTGACGGTGCGGACGCCGTGATCGACGTCACCAACGTGGGGTCGGATGCCACGGACCGTGCGGGTGACTTCTTCGCTGCGGCATCCGAAACCATCTCGGCGGCGGAGCGACGCGCGGGCATCGCGCACCACATAGCGCTGTCGATCGTGGGAGCCGACAGGGCCGGCGCCCGCGGGTACTTCAGGGCGAAGGCGCAGCAGGAGGCGGCCGTCGAGGCCGCCCACGTGCCGTACTCGGTCCTGCGGTCGACCCAGTTCTTCGAGTTCGCCGACCTGATCGCCGACTGGAACACGACGGAAGACACCGTGCGGCTGCCCGCGACGGCCGTGCGCCCGCTGGCCTCCGACGACGTGGTCACCGCTCTCGTGAGCCTCGTGCGGGGCGCCCCGCTCTTGGCTGCGACCGAGATCGCCGGGCCGGAGGAGATCGCCCTCGACGAATTCGTGCGCAGGGTGCTGCGGTCGCACCACGACGAGCGGTACGTGGTGCGCGACGACGCGGCGCGGCCGCACGGCTTCGACCTCGAGGCGACCGTGCTTGCGCCGACGCCGGACGCCACCCGCACGCAGACCACGCTCGCCGACTGGATCGCGCACCGCGCGGCGCCCGCCGTGGAGGGCAGGCACGCGGCCGCGTTCTCGTTCAGCGACGTGCCGGAATAGCGGGTCGACCGGACGAGTCGACCGGGCGGCCGCTGGCCACGACCCGATCGAATGTGTACAGTGTGCACAATGCCGATTGTTGCTCCGCCGAAAGGACACCCTATGCCCACGGTCACCTCCGCAGACGGCACGGTCGTCGCCTACGAGACCCTCGGCGACGGCCCGGCCGTCGTGCTGGTCGACGGCGCACTGTGCTTCCGCGACGCGGGGCCGATGCGCCCGATCGCCGAGGCCCTCGCGCCGTGGTTCACTGTCTACCTCTACGACCGCCGGGGCCGGGGCGAGAGCGGCGACCAGACGCCGGCCGGGGCCGCACCGGCGGAGGCCCTTGCGCGCGAGATCGAGGACCTCGACGCCCTGGTGTCCGCGGCGGGTGGGTCGGTGGCGGCCTTCGGAGTATCGTCCGGGGCCGCGCTCGCGCTGCGGGCGGCGGAGCGGCTGGGCGCCCGGCGCATCTCGCGTGTGGCACTCTTCGAGCCGCCGTTCATGCCCGAGGGCGCCATCCCGGCGGCCGCGACCTACACCGCCGAACTGACGGACGCTCTCGGCGCCGGTCGACGCGACGACGCGCTCGCGCTGTTTTTCCGCCGGGTGGGTGTGCCCGACGGCGCCGTCGAGGGGATGAAGCACTCCCCCACCTGGCCGGCGACGGTCGCGCTCGCGCACTCCCTCGCCTACGACGACGCCGCGCTGGGCGACAGCCGCGTGCCGCGCGAGCTCGCCGCCGCGCTGTCTGTTCCGGTGCTCACGCTCGCGGGCGGCGCGAGCCCCGACTTCTTGCGGTACGGAGCGGAGGGCGTCGCGGAGGCGGCCGCCGACGGCACGTTCATGGTGCTCGAGAACCAGACCCACGACGCCGACCCCGCGGCGATCGCGCCGGCGCTCGTGGAGTTCTACCGCGGGAACGGCTGATCGGCCGCGGCGGAACGATCCGGTCGCGCGGGTTAGCCTGATCACGACCCGACAGGGAGGACCACCCCGATGCCGCACCTTCCGTGGACGAAACTTCTCGCCATCGATCCCGACCACGAGTACGAGCTCATGGCCACGCGTTTCGTCGCGAGCAGGCGGCACCTCGTCGGGATCATGGGCTCCACCCAGCAGCTCTGGCAGTCGCTGCCGACGACCGCCGGGCTCGCGGGCTACGCGTTCTCGGTGTCGCCCGTGCGCGGCACCCTCTCCACCCTCACGGCCTGGATCGACCGGCCGTCGCTCACCGCCTTCGTGCGCGGCCCGCTGCACCGTTCGCTCGTCGCCAACA
>Ga0247809_1000190_pt1 | contig 32959 bp, 51 predicted proteins | sample UWRJL104311B1_FD_180951 | JGI IMG/M metagenome (GOLD analysis project Ga0247809, IMG submission 180951) | Plant litter microbial communities from Arlington Agricultural Research Station in Wisconsin, United States - UWRJ-L104-311B-1 | ecosystem: Environmental > Terrestrial > Plant litter >...
CGACGTGGGTCACAGGGCATCCTCTGCGATCGAAGGGCGGATTGACGAGCCGCGACGATGCGGAGAACCGGCGACCCCGAGAGTCGCCGTTGTGAAAGACTATCGGTTCTGTACCCCGATCGGGGGGTACAATTTTTTCGCCCGACCGGGTGACACGGGGCCCACGAAAAGTCCCCCGCCCCCGCCATTGCTGGCGAGTACGGGGGACGAGAAGCTCACAACGTGCGACAGCACCCATGGTGGAGATGCGGGGAATTGAACCCCGGTCCACTGCTGTAATTCTGTGCCTTCTACGGGTGTAGCTCGTAAAGACGTTCTACTCGGCTCTGACCTTTGCTACGAGCATCTAGGTCAACGAGCCCAGCCCTAGTTCGAGTCCCGCGTAGCCCTAAGGCGTAACCACGCAGCAATCTCTCTAAATTACGCCAGGATCCGAGTAGAGAGCATTCTCGGACTGACGGACTTCTTTAGTGCGCTCGCTTAGGCAGCGAGGGCGAAGTCAGTGCGCTTGGAATCGGCACTTATAGTTTGCAGACATCGTTAACGAGATAAGCCTGCATCCTCGACCCGCTTCTCACAGTTTTGCAGGCAATGTCGAAACCGATCATCCCCATGGTCACCTCTGTAAGAGGAGTGGCACTGTCGCACGCTGTTGAGTTGTCAAAACCGCACCCATTGGATGCAGCGTTCCATTGTAGCGCCGATCCCGCCGTCGCGCCCGGGCCTGTGGAAAGCGCCCGTGCTTGACGATCCGGAACCCCGCTCCGTAGTGTCGGCAGGGACGCTCGATGAGGAGACGTATGAAAACGCGCGACACCGCGGCCGAGGCGCTCGCCGATCTGCTGCACGACGGCATGACCCTCGCCGTGGGCGGCTTCGGACTGAGCGGCGTCCCGTTCGACCTCGTCGAGGCGGTGCGTGACGCGGGGGTGCGCGACCTCACGATCGTCTCGAACAACATGGGTGTCGACGGGCAGGGGCTCGGCATTCTGCTCGAGAACGGCCAGGTCGCGCGGGTGGTCGCCTCGTATGTCGGCGAGAACGCGCTGTTCGCCTCGCGCTATCTCGCGGGCGAGCTCGACGTGGAGTTCACCCCGCAGGGCACCCTGGCCGAGAGGCTGCGCGCGGGCGGTGCGGGCATCGCGGCGTTCTACACGCGCACGGGCGTCGGCACTGTCGTGGCGGAGGGCAAGCCGCTCGCCGAGTTCGACGGCCACACGCACGTGCTGGAACGCGCGATCGTCGCGGACCTCGCGCTCGTGCACGCGCACACCGCAGACGCCGCGGGCAACCTCGTCTACCGGCACACGGCGCGCAACTTCAACCCGGTGGTCGCGACGGCGGGGCGGGTGACGGTCGCCGAGGCGGAGACGGTCGTGGGCGTCGGCGGCATCGACCCCGACCGCGTGGACACGCCGGGCGTCTTCGTGCAGCGGGTCGTGACATCCGTCGCCCGGGAGAAGCCGATCGAACAGCGCACCACGCGCCCCCGACCGACGGGAGTCGACGCATGAGCTGGACCCGCGACGAGATGGCGGCGATCGCGGCGAGCGAGTTCGTCGACGGCGACTACGTGAACCTCGGCATCGGCATCCCCACCCTCGTGGCGAACCACATCCCCGAGGGGGTCAGCGTGACGCTGCAGAGTGAGAACGGACTGCTCGGCATGGGGCCGTTCCCGTTCGAGGGCGACGAAGACGCCGACCTCATCAACGCGGGCAAGCAGACCGTGACCATCCTGCCGGGCGGCAGCTTCTTCGACTCGGCGACCTCGTTCGCGATGATCCGCGGCGGACACGTGGGCGTCGCCATCCTCGGCGCGATGCAGGTGTCGCGGTTCGGCGACCTGGCCAACTGGTCGGTGCCCGGCCGGATGGTGAAGGGCATGGGCGGGGCCATGGATCTCGTGGCCGGCACGCCGCGGGTGGTCGTCGTGACCGAGCACACCGCGAAAGACGGCTCCCCCAAGATCCGGTCCGAGTGCGACCTGCCGCTCACGGGCGTGCGGGTGGTCGACCGAATCATCACCGACCTCGCGGTCTTCGACGTCGACGCGAGCGGGCTGACCCTCGTCGCCGCGGCCCCCGGGGTGAGCGTGCACCAGATCCGGGATGCCACGGAGCCGACGTTCGCGCTCGGCCCGCAGTTCTCCGCCGCGCCCGATCCATCCTGAGGCCGTAGTCCACCGCGGGGTGAGAGGATGCTGCGATCGTACGTACGCCGAACCGGGAGCAGACATGACCGAGACCGTCATCACCGTCCAGGGCCGTTTCTCGGCCTTCTACCCCGCCGAGCGCGCCACCGTCGAGGTGTCGGTGCACCGCGAATCGGCGAAGCGGCAGACCGCCTTCGCCGGCACGACCGACGCTGCACAGACGCTGCGCGAGCAGATCACCGCACTGCACGACCCCGCCGCCGGACCGATCACCTGGTGGTCGAGCGACACCGTGCAGGTGTGGAGCGAGAAGCCGTGGAACTCCGACGGCAAGCAGCTTCCGCCCGTGTTCCACGCCCGCATCACCTTCACGGCGAAGTTCAGCGACTTCGCGGCACTCGCCCGGTGGATCGAGCAGGCGTCGGGCGTGAACGGGGTGTCCGTGACATCCATCGCCTGGTCGCTCACCGAGGCGCGCACGACGGGCGTCACCGCGGAGGTGCGCTCGCGCGCGGTGAAAGACGCCGTGGCGAAGGCCAGCGTCTACGCGCAGAGCATCGGGCTCGGCTCGGTGAAGGCCGTCGCTATCGCCGATCCCGGGATGCTCGGAGACCAGGTGCACGGCAACGGGCCGGGCGAGACTGCGTTTCTGCGGGCCGCGAAGTTCGGCGACCAGGGCGGGCAGCCGATGCCGGCGCTCTCGCTCAAGCCCGACGACATCGAGGTGTCGGCGGTCGTCGACGCGCGGTTCGTGGCGAGCTGAGGCGGGGCGCTCTAGTCCTCCACAGGCCGGGTTGCGAACTCGCTGTGCACAGTAGATACCCCTTCTGAACTGGGGTTATGCGAATGTCGGCGGTCGGGGTGACAGTGTCGGCATGGAAGAAACGACGACCTCACTGAGCGATGCGGCGCGGCTGCTCGCGCGCCTGACGCGCTCCGGGCTGGAGGGCGCGAGCGACGAAGAACTGTGCTCCCACACCGTCGAGCTGGAGGCTGTGGGCAGGCTGGTGGATGCGGCCAGGGTGCAGGCGGCGGCAGAACTCGCCGACCGGTCGCGATTCGGCCTCGGCAGCGACTCGCTCGCCTTCCGGCTCGGACACGGCAAGGCCGCGCTGCTCGTCGAGGCGCTCACCCGCGTGTCCCCGCGCGAGGCCGGTCGTCGCATCCGTCTGGGCGGTTCGATCCGTTCCGACCGGACGCTCGATGGCACGCCGCTGCGCCCCGAACATCCCCGGGTGGCCGCGGCACTCGCCGACGGCTCCATAGGCGTGGACTCCGCGGAGGTCATCGTGCGCTGCCTCGACCAGGCCGCACAGCGCGCGGGGATGTCGCTCGAGGCCGAGACCCAGCGCGACCTGGCCGAGCAGGCCCTCGTCGAGACGGCGGCGCACGCCACGGCCGACGAGGTCGGCGTCCAGGCGCGGGCGTGGCGCGAGGCCCTCGACCCCGACGGAGCGGAGCCGCGCGACGGCGAGATCTACGACCGACGGTCGTTGGTTCTCGGGCGCGAGACCGACGGGGTGCGCTCCTTCCGCGGCACAATCGTGGGAGTCGACGCCGCACTGCTGCAGGCGGTCTTCGACGAGGCGGAGAAGCCTGGAACCACGCCGCGGTTTCTCGCCGACGACGACCCGTCACGAGGCACGGTCACGGTCGTGACGGAGTCCGGCGAAGAGAGGGTCGAGATCGTCGACGACCGCTCCCGCGAGCAACGGCGGTACGACATCTTCGCGGGCCTCCTGACGGCGGGAGTGAAAGCCTCTGCGGATGCGGCGGTCGAGGTCCGCTCAACCGCCCAGGTGACCGCGGTCGTCACTCTCGACGAATTGCAACGCGGCGCCGGAGTCGGCTGGATCGACGGGGCCGACGAGCCCGTCTCCGCCCTCACGATCGAGCAGCTGGTCTGCGCGAATGGCAAGTCACTCGTGGTGATGGGAGAGCACGGCGAACCGCTGTACCTCTACCGCGGTAGACGGTACTTCTCCGAACAGCAGATGCGGGCGTTGGCGGTGCGTGACGGCGGGTGCGTGTGGCCGGGCTGCCACTCCCCCGCCGCGTGGTGCGACGGCCACCACGTGAAGGAGTTCGAAGCCGATCACGGACCCACGAACATCGACAACGGGGTGCTGCTGTGTCCACACCATCACCGCATGCTGCACCATTCCGACTACGAGATGAGGATGGTCGGCGGGCGGCCCTATCTGGTGCCGCCGGCGTTCGTCGACCAGAGCCGCACGCCGATCCTGCTCGGTCGCTCGCGCATCGGCATAAACCTCGACCTGAGGCGCCGAGTCGTGTGATCTGCGGGCACACCGTTTGCTCACACCGGATTGACAGGGAGACCGGGACTTAGGTCCCTTCATGCGGCACGACGCCGAGCGTAGCGTCGAAGCGAGGCCGACCAACGATGGAGCCGGCCCTACCTCGATGTGAGAGAAGATCCCCGTGTCAGCGCAGACTACGAATCAGCAGAACGCACACTCCAGCTCCGCGACGCCCGAGCGCCGCATCTCCACCTCCGTGCTCGTGATCGGCACCGGCGGCTCTGGACTCCGCGCCTCGATCGAGCTCGCCGAGCGCGGCGTCGACGTGCTCGCCGTCGGCAAACGGCCGAAGAACGACGCCCACACGTCGCTCGCGGCGGGCGGCATCAACGCCGCACTCGGCACGATGGACGCCGACGACTCCTGGCAGCAGCACGCCGCCGACACCATCAAGGAGAGCTACCTGCTCGCCAACCCGCACACGGTCGAAATCGTGACGAAGGGCGCGCGGCGCGGCATCGAAGACCTCGAACGTTACGGCATGCCGTTCGCACGCGAGGCCGACGGCCGCATCAGCATGCGGTTCTTCGGGGCGCACAAGTACCGCCGCACGGCGTTCGCCGGCGACTACACCGGACTCGAGATCCAGCGCACGCTCGTCAACCGCGCGGCGCAGCTCGAGATCCCGATCCTCGACTCGGTGTACATCACCCGCATCCTCGTCAAAGACAACGTCGTATTCGGTGCCTACGGTTTCGACCTGAACGACGGGTCGCGCGTGCTCATCCACGCCGACGCGGTCATCCTCGCGGCAGGCGGCCACAACCGCATCTGGCGCCGCACCTCGAGCCGTCGCGACGAGAACACGGGCGACTCGTTCCGCCTCGCGGTGCTCGCGGGAGGCCGCATCCGTGATCCCGAGCTCGTGCAGTTCCACCCGAGCGGGATCATCGAACCGGAGAACGCGGCCGGCACCCTGATCAGCGAGGCCGCGCGGGGCGAGGGCGGTCATCTCTACAACGCCCTAGGCGAGCGGTTCATGGAACGTTACGACCCCGAGCGCATGGAGCTGTCGACTCGCGACCGGGTGGCGTTGGCCGCGTACACCGAGATCAAGGAGGGTCGCGGCACCGAGAAGGGCGCGGTGCTGCTCGACGTGTCGCACCTTCCGCGCGAGACGATCATGACCAAGCTGCCGCGGGTGTACCAGACCATGCTCGAGTTGCAGATGCTCGACGTGACGACCACCCCGATGGAGATCGCGCCGACCGCCCACTACTCGATGGGCGGGGTGTGGGTGCATCCGGACGACCACTCCACCGACGTCGACGGCCTGTACGCGATCGGCGAGGCGTCGAGCGGCCTGCACGGGGCCAATCGTCTCGGCGGCAACTCGCTCATCGAGCTGCTCGTCTTCGGACGCATCGTCGGCGAATCGGCCGCGGAGTACAGCGCCGGCCTGCTCTCGCAGCAGCGCTCCCCCGAGGCCGTCGAGGAAGCGCGCGCCGAGATCGCCGAGTTGCTCGCGGCCGACGGCGAGGAGAACGTGCGGGCGTTGCAGCGCGCCATCCGCAACACCATGACCGAGCACGCGGGTGTCGTGCGCGACGAGGCCGGGCTGCTCGCCGGACTCGCCGAGCTCGATGCGATCGAAGAACGGTTCGCCGGGCTGGGCATCCACCCCGACGTCGCCGGCTTCCAAGACCTCGCGCACGCCTTCGACCTCAAGGCTGCCGCGATCGCCGCGCGGGCCACCCTGCAGGCCGCGCTCGAACGGCGCGAGACCCGCGGGGCGCACAACCGCAGCGACTACCCCGAGCTCGACCCGTCGCTGCAGGTCAACCTGGTCTGGTCGCTCGACCGCACCATCACCCGCGAGGAGATCCCGCCGGTGCCGGAGGAGATCGCCGAGCTGATGCGCGACGAGGTGTCGGTGGCGGGCAAGCTGCTGGAGTAGCGCGGCGGCGTGGATCGAGCCTGTCGCAATCCCGCCCCAACCGTGGATTGAGCCGCTACGCGGATTGAGCCTGTCGAAATCCCCAATGCCGCTGGGAGATCTCGACAGGCGCGATCCGCGGGGGTTTCGATACGGTCGCTTTGCGACCTACTCAACCAGCCAGCGCGGCAACCTAGTCGCCGAGGTGCCGCCGCGCCGACATCGCGCGGTCGGACTCGCGCTTGTCCTGGCGCTCGCGCAGCGTCTGCCGCTTGTCGTACTCCTTCTTGCCCTTCGCGACCGCGATCTCGACCTTCGCGTTGCCGTCGCTGAAGTAGATCGACAGCGGGATCAGCGTGTAGCCGCCGTCCTTGATCTTGTTGTGGATCTTGAGGATCTGCTCCTTGTGCAGCAACATCTTGCGCTTCCGCCGCACCGGGTGGTTGTTCCACGACCCGTGGTTGAACTCGGGGATGTGCACGGCGTCGAGCCACGCTTCGCCCCCCTCGATGAAGCCGTAGCCGTCGACGAGGGTCGCACGACCGGCACGCAGCGACTTGACCTCGGTGCCCGTCAAGACCAGCCCGGCCTCGTACGTGGTCTCGATCAGATAGTCGTGGCGCGCCTTCTTGTTGCTGGCGACAACCTTCTGGCCCTTTTCGCGTGGCATGCTCTTCGTCCCGTCAGTGCGCCCGATCCGGCGCAGCCAGCCAGTTTATCCCGGTTTAGACCTTGAGGTAACGACTGATCGCAAACCCGGCGGATGCCGCGGCCAGCAGCCCGCCGACGACGACGAGAATCGGCACCACGATGATCGCCTCGTTCAACCCCACGAGCGTCGTCGTGTTGCCGAGCGTGTCGGCGAGGTACCCCTTCACGAAGAACTGCACGATGGCCATCACCGCGCCGCCCGCGAGCACCGACCCGATGAGCGCCGCGAACACGCCCTCGAGGATGAAGGGCGTCTGGATGAACCGGTTCGACGCCCCGACGAGTCGCATGATGCCGAGCTCCCGCCTCCTCGAGAAGGCGCTCAGCCTGATGGTGGTGGCGATGAGCAGCACCGCGGCGATGAGCATCAGGGTCGCGAGACCGATGGCGGTGAAACTGGCGGCGTTGAGCACGGCGAAGATCTGGTCGAGGTACCGCCTCTGGTCTTGCACGTCTTGTACGCCGGCCTGGCTCGACAGGCTCTCGATGAGGATGTCGGCTTGGGTCGGGTCTTTGAGGTTGACCCGGAAGCTCTCGGGCAGCATTTCCTTGGTGACGAACCCGGTGATGGGGCTGTCCTTGAACTGCGCCTGGAAGTTGGTGAAGGCCTGGTCGTGGCTCTCGAACTCGAACTTCTTGATGAACGGGGCGAGGGTGCTCGACTTGAGCTGCGCCTCGATCTGGTCTTTCTGCTCGGGCGTCGCCTCCTCCTGCGCACAGTTGCCCGTGCTGTCGGTGGAGGTGCACATGTAGACGGCGACCTGGGCTCGGTCGTACCAGTAGCCCTTCATCTCGCCGATCTGCATCTGCAGCAGGATGGCGGCGCCGACGAAGGTGAGCGAGATGAAGGTCACGAGAACGACGGAGATGACCATCGAGACGTTGCGGCGCAGGCCGCTGGCGGCCTCGCCGAGCACGAGTGCGAGTCTCACTGGAGTCCTCCCTGCGCGCCGTAGGCCTGGATCGGGATGGTCTGGGTCTGGTACCCGCCCTGGCGTTCGTCGCGCACGATCTGGCCGCTCGTGAGTTCGATGACCCGGCGTTGCATCTGGTCGACGATGCCGGCGTCGTGGGTCGCCATGATGACCGTGGTGCCGCCGAGGTTGATGCGTTCGAGCAGGGTCATGATGCCCGAGCTGGTGACGGGGTCGAGGTTTCCGGTCGGCTCGTCGGCCAGCAGGATGGCGGGCTTGTTCACGATGGCGCGGGCGATCGCCACGCGCTGCTGCTCACCACCGGAGAGCTCGTGGGGGAAGCGGCCGGTCTTGCCGGCGAGCCCCACCATCTTGAGTACGTCGGGCACGGCCTCCTGGATGAATCCGCGGCTCTTGCCGATCACTTGGAGCGTGAATGCGACGTTGTCGAAGACGGTCTTCTGCGGAAGCAGCCGGAAGTCTTGGAAGACCACGCCGAGGTTGCGTCGGAAGTACGGCACCTTGCGGCTCGACAGCGTGCCGAGCTGTTGCCCGAGCACGTGGATCTGGCCCTGGGAGGGTTTTTCCTCCTTCAAGACCAGTCGCAGGAAACTCGACTTGCCCGAGCCGGATGCACCGACGAGAAAGACGAATTCTCCCTTGAGGATCTCCAGGCTGACGTTGTTGAGCGCCGGCCGGGTGTTCCCGGAATACAGTTTGGATACCGAATCAAAGCGAATCATGACGTGATGAGCCTAGGCATGAGATGCCCGGATGCCGCCCACGACACCCCCGCGCGCCGACGTTCCCAGCAATGGGGGTAGCCGGACTATCAGTCCTTGTCGCGCTTGCGCCACTTGATGCCGGCGTTGATGAACCCGTCGAGGTCGCCGTCGAACACCTTCGAGGGGTTGCCCTCTTCGTACTCCGTGCGCAGGTCCTTTACCATCTGATACGGCGCGAGCACGTAGCTGCGCATCTGGTCGCCCCAGCTCGCGGTGATGACGCCGGCGAACTCCTTCTTCGTCGCGGCCTCTTGCTCCTTCTGCAGGATCAGCAGGCGCGACTGCAGCACGCGCATGGCGGCGGCGCGGTTCTGGATCTGGCTCTTCTCGTTCTGCATCGACACGACGGTGCCGGTGGGGATGTGGGTGAGGCGCACGGCGGAGTCGGTGGTGTTGACCGACTGGCCGCCGGGGCCGGACGAGCGGAAGACGTCGACGCGGATGTCGCCCTCGGGGATGTCGATCACCGCTGCCTCTTCGAGCAGGGGTATCACCTCGACGGCCGCGAAGCTGGTCTGGCGCTTGCCCGCCGCGCCGAACGGCGACATGCGCACGAGGCGGTGCGTGCCAGCCTCGACGCCGAGCGTCCCGAAGGCGTAGGGGGCGTCGATCTCGAAGGTCGCCGACTTGATGCCGGCCTCTTCCGCGTAGCTCGTGTCCATGACGGTGGCCGAGTAGCCGTGCTTCTCGGCCCAGCGCAGGTACATGCGGAACAGCATGTCGGCGAAGTCGGCGGCGTCCACTCCCCCGGCGCCGGCGCGGATGGTGATGACGGCCGGGCGGGCGTCGTACTCGCCGTCGAGCAGTGTCTGCACCTCCAGGTCGCCGAGGATCTTGCCGATGGCCTTGAGTTCGTCGGTCGCCTCGTCGGCGGCCGCGGCATCCGACTCGTCGTTGGCGAGCTCGACCATGATCTCGAGGTCGTCGAGGCGCGAGCCGATGCTCACGATCTTGGCGAGCTCGGCCTGCCGGTGGCTCAGGTCGCTCGTGACCTTCTGCGCCTTGTCGGTGTCGTCCCACAGGTCGGGCACGCCGGCCTGTTCGCTGAGGTCGGCGATCTCCGCCTCGAGGCGCTCGACTCCGACGACGGAACGGATGTCGTCGAAGGTCGACCGAAGGGCAGCAATCTCTGCAGAAAAATCAAGCTCGTCCATGTCTGGGACAGCTTACCGGCAGCCCGGGCGCCCGGCCCGTCGGCCTCGGGAAGCGTAGGGTCGAACGAGTGACTACCGCCGAGCAACCGTTCCGTTGGCGCTCGATCGCCCTTCCCGCCCTGCTGCCGACGCTTCTCTTCTCTATCGGCGAGGGCGCGATCATCCCGATGATCCCGATCGTCGCGGGCAACCTCGGCGCGACGCTCGCGATCGCCGGCTTCGTGGCGGCGCTGCTGATGATCGGCGAGCTGGTCGGCGACATCCCGAGCGGCTGGCTCGTGGCGCGCGTCGGAGAACGGCCGGCCATGATCGGCGCCGCCTTCCTCTCTATCGTCGGGCTCGTGATCTGCGTGCTCGCGCCCAACCCGTTCGCGCTCGGCTTCGGCATCTTCATCGTGGGGCTCTCGACCGCGGTCTTCGCGCTCGCGCGCCACGCCTTCATGACGAGCTTCGTGCCGATCACCTACCGGGCGCGCGCTCTCTCGACGCTCGGTGGGACGTTCCGGGCCGGAGCGTTCATCGGCCCGTTCATCACCGCGGTGGTCATCCAGCTCACCGGCACCGCGGCATCCGCGTTCTGGATCCATCTCGTGGCCTGCCTCGCCGCGGCGATCACCCTCATGCTGCTGCGCGACCCGTCCGCGTCGTTCGGCTCGGTCACCACGGTGCGCGGCGAGACCGGCGCCGAACTGCGCGAGGGCGAGGCGCTCGTCGAGCAGGAGTCGCGCGGCCTGTTCCAGACGATCTACGACAACCGGGCGGTGCTGGCGAAGCTCGGCACGGGCGCCGCGCTCATCGGGGCGTTGCGCGCGAGCCGGGCGATCATCCTGCCGCTCTGGGCGGTGAGCATCGGCATCAGCGAGCCGAACACCGCGCTCATCATCGGTATCGCCGCGGGCATCGACTTCGCGCTGTTCTACGCGAGCGGCCAGATCATGGACCGCTTCGGCCGGCTGTGGAGCGCCGTGCCGTCGATGGTCGGGCTCGGGCTCGGCCATCTCGCGCTCGCCTTCACCCACGACCTGCCCGACACCGTGACGTGGTTCATCTCTGCGGCGATGTTCATGTCGCTCGCGAACGGCGTGGGCAGCGGCATCCTGATGACCCTCGGCGCAGACCTGGCCGACAAGAAGAACCCGGCCCCGTTCCTGGGCGCGTGGCGGTTCACGGGCGACGTCGGCAACGCGGGCGGGCCGCTGCTCGTCGCGCTGTTGACGAGCGTGTCGATCGCGCTCGCCGCGGGCGTCATGGGCGTGCTCGGCCTCGTCGGCGCGGCCATCCTGCTGCGCTACGTGCCCCGGTACGCGCCGCACGTGCCCCGCAACCTGCGCTGAGCCCGACATCGGGGTGGCCCGACATCGGTGCGGCCCGACGGGTCAGCCGCCCTTGCGGGTGGTGCCCTTGTTGTTGCGGGTCATGTCGTCGCCCGAGGAGTGGCTCGAGTGCGGCTTGCTGTCGTCGGCGGCGGTCATCCCGCAGGCCGAGAGCGCGATCGATGCCGCGAGGGCGAGCACGACGAGTGCAGCGGTTCGTTTCACGGCGCCTCCAAAGCTACGACTGTTAGCGTATGCCGCCGCGCGACGGGTTGCCGCCCCCAGTGCAGGGGTGTCCGGCCTCAGAACGCGGTGCTCGGCAGGTCTTTCTCGCCGCCGAGGATGCCGGCGACGATGCGCTCGGCGACCGCGTCGGGGTCGAGACCCGTGGGGAACGCCGGGGCCGTGCCCGCGATCGCCCGTGTTGCGAGGCCCGTCTCGGTGTGCCCGGGGCGCGCATCGAGCAGGCGGATGCCGCTCCGCCTCGCCTCGCGCGACCCGGCCGACACGAACGCGGCCAGCGCGGACTTCGAGGCGGAATAGGCGGCCAGCCCGGCGGTCGGCGATTCGGCGACGACGCCGCTGATCGTGACGACGAACGGTTCGCGGCCCTCCGCGGCCGACTCGGCGAGCAGCGGCAGCGCCGACGAGATCAGCGCGATAGGGCCGACCGCATTCACGGCGAACAACCGGGCCACGTTGGCGGGCTCGAGTTCGGCCGCGGGGCCGAACGCGACGACGCCCGCCGCGATGACGACGCCGTCGAGCGCGCCCGCGGTCTCGGCCGCGAGTCCCGCGATCGTGTCGGCCCCGTCGGAGAGGTCGGCCACGAACCGCCGCCCCGGCACGTCGAGCGCGTCGAGCTTCGCCCGGTCGGTTCCGGTGAGCACGACGGTCGCGCCGGCGTCGACGAGGCGCCGGGCGATGCGGGAGCCGAGGGCGCCGGTGGCTCCCACGACGAGGACGGTGAGGCCGGCGAGACTGGTCATGCCCTCACCCTAGGCGGGTGCGCCACACCGGCGCTCAATCGAACACCGAACGCGCCACGGCCGTGACCTCGATGCGGATGCCTTCGGGCACCAGCAGCGACACGATGGGCGGCCGCCAGTACGCCGACAGCCCGACGGTGGCGCTGCGGCCGTCGGTGCTCTCCGCGCGCTCGACGGCGAGCGACTCGAACCTCTGCACGGGGGCATCGGCCAGGTAGCCGGAGACGGCGGATGCGACATCCGCGCTCCGCAGGATGGGCCGGGCTCGTCCGTCGGCCACGGCCACGTCGTCGAGCGCGAACGCTTCGGCGCCGACGAGCGCTGCTCCGTCGGCCACCGTGTAGAGCCGCTTGCGTTCGAGGTAGAGCGAGGTCGCGGCGACCACGACCAGCACCAGCACGAGGGCGAGAAAGCCGAAGAAGATCGTGAGCGGCAGGATCGACCCGCTCTCGTCGCGCGCCAGCCGCCTCACCGCTCGGCGCCCCAGAACCGCGAGACTTGCTGGGTCGCCGTCGCCGACATCGGCACGCTCAACCCGACGTCGAGGTCGAGCACGGGAGGCACGAGTGGCAGCGCGGCGCGGGTCGAGACCTCGACCGTGACAAAGCCACGCCGGGTGAGGCAGGCGGCGGGGCGGGGAGAGCACGTGATCGACACGTCGACATCGTCGGTGTCGAGGCCGTAGTCGGCGAGGGCGAATTCGACCGCGCGGGATGCCGCGGCTTTCGCTTCGCGTGGGCCCTCCGCCTCGACGAACACCCGTGCGGCCTGCCGCGACGCCCCCTCGACGGCGAGCGCCGCACCCTGCAGCGACGACATCGCGAGCACGAGGTAGACGAGCGGGAGTAGCAGCACGAGCCCGGCCGTGACGAACTCGAGGGACGCCGTTCCGGTCTCGTCAGTCGAGAGTCTCCCGCGCGGCATGACCGGTCACCTCCAGTCCGTCGTCGATGCCGACGAGGCCGATCAGCGGGAGCGGCGTGCGCACGGTGACCGCGATGGCCGGGCGGTCGAGGTAGCTGCCGGTGGTCGCGGTGACGTCTGACGCGTAGCCCGGCCCGAGCGCGACGGTGATGAGGTCGCGCGTGCGGGCGGCGCCCTCGGCCGGGGTGTTGTCGGCGAGCGCTCCGTAGCGCGCACCCTCGGCCGCGGCATCCAGGACCGTGTTCTTGACGTGCAGGGCGAGCCCGAGCTGCAGCACCGAGAGGGTCGTGAGGGTGAGCAGGGCCGCCACCATGACGAACTCGGCCGGAGCCGACCCGCGGTCCGAAGCGAGCCGCGCCGCGAGGGACGCCCGCAGCCCGCGCATCAGAACCCGGTGACGCGTTCGATCGCCTGCTGGAATACGGCGCTCAGGGCGGGGCCGGCGAGGCCCCAGATGATGATTACGAGGCCCGCGGTCATCAGCGTGAGTAGTGCCTGTTCTCTACACGACGCGAGCGTGCACCGTGAACGATGCGCGCGGGTGGCCGGGCGTCACCTCGATGAAGTCGATGACGCGTCGCAAGATCTCGCGCCGCTCGGCGACGAGCAGGTCGTTCCACCGGGCGAAAATGTCGAGCGGCAGCGGCGCGGCGAGGCGCGGTCCGGTGACGCGGGCGCGGAGGAGTTCGGCCTGCAGCGCGTCGCGCTCGCGAATCATGGGCGCGAGTTGGCGCTGGTAGGAGTCGCGGTCCATGTCGATCGTCACCGCCTTCTCGCCGAGCGCGTCGATGCGTCGGTTTGCGGCCGCTAGCTTCGTGGCGATCGCCGCACTGTGGTCGACGGCGCGCGCCTTCGGGCGGCTCGCCGCCTCCTCGTCGATGTCCGCTCGCAGTCGGGCCTCGCGTTCCCGCAGCCAGGCGAAGGCGTAGTCCTCGACGAATGATGCGGTGACGTATCCCCCGGTGTGGGTCCGCTTATCGTGTGCTGCCTTGCAGCGGTACTTCGCGGTGTGGCTGGTGCCGTACTGCCCCGCGTTCATCGCGGAGCCGCACACGCAGCGCACCATGCCGGAGAGCATGTACTCCGACCGTTCGGTGGGGCCGGCGTGCCGCCGCCGCGCGCGCGCTTCGCGGTACGCGTCCCACTCCGCCTCGGTGATCACCGCCTCGTGCGCGCCGGGCAGCAACTCGCCCTTGTGAGTGATGAGTCCTGCCCCGAAGCCGGAGTCGAGCACGCGGCGCATGGTGCGGTCGCCCCACAGCCCGTCGCTGATGACGCCGTAGCCGCGCACGGGGCGGTGGGCGCCATCGTTCAGCGTCTTCACGAGTGCGTAGATGGACAGGCCGCTGATGTACGAACGGTAGAGGTCGGCGAGCACGGGGCCGGTGAGCTCGTCGGGCTCGAACCCGTTCTCTCGGGAGTAGCGGTAGCCGAACCGCGGCTTGCCGTTGGCGGGCTGGCCGTTGCGGACGCGGCGCGCGTGAGTCTCCTTCCACACGTCGCCCATCCGCTCGGACTCGAAGACCGCGAACTCGGTCAACATGCCGCGCGCGAGCCGCCCGGTCGAGGTCGTGGTGTCGAGCGGCTCCGTCGCCGACTCGATCAGTCCGCCGGCGGTCTGCACCTTGTCGGCCGCGACAGCCCAGTCGAGGCGCGACCGGGAGAGGCGCGACCACTTCCACAGCACGATGACGTCGGCCTCCCGGCGTTCGATCATGCCCATGACCCGCTGCACGGCGGGGCGGTTCCACGTGCGGCCCGAGATACCGGGATCGGATTCCACGCCGATGACGTGGTAGCCACGGCGCTCGGCGTAGGCGCGACCCTCGTGCTCCTGTAGCTCGAGCGAGATGGACTCCTCGCGGTGGGTGGATTGCCGCAGGTAGAGGACCGCTCGCAGCGGGGTGTTGGTCATCGGGGTGGGCCTGGCTCTCTCGGGTCGAGGTCGAACGGGAAGGTCACGCGCCCACCCTTGCCGAGGAATCGGGAGTGCAGCTCCTCGATCAGGAGCGGGGTCGGCGCGCGGGTGAGCATCTTCTTCATCGAGTTCTCGGTGAACTCGTCGGGGCGGATGAAGCCGGTGGAGATCAGGGACCAGACCGGGTCTACGTTGTAGGCGCGCGAGATGAGGATGATGTTCGAGGCGTCGAAGTCACCTCTTCGTCGCCAACGGTGCACGGTGGTCCGGGAAACGTCCATCTTGTCGGCGATCTGTGCGTCGGGCTCGTTGGCGGTGACGTCGTCGAACCATTTTCGTTGGTCGTCCATGCTCCGGTGTAGCACGGCTGCGACAGAAGGGACACCTTTCGCCCCCACTACGGGGGCGATATGTTTCACCTTTGGTAGACCGAGAGGAACTGTCACACCTTGCGTCTATGCTCGCCACAACGGTCGTCGAGTGATGGCCAGCGGGGGAGAAAATCAATGGTGATCGAAGTGACTGAGGCAGCTCGAAGGTGCGAGACCCTGGACGATTTGGCCAGAGTGGCGTGTGCCGAGGGGGCCGACTTCTTCGCCATACTCATCGGCCTTCGTTGCGAGCCTTCGCCCGGTCGATGAAAGCGACCTCGTCCACCTCGAGCACCTCGAGTGCAGCCCACAGCACGTGCATCGGCATCGGGCGTTCGCCGATGGTGTAGCGCCGGAAGGTGTTGTAGTCCATCTTGAGGCGGCCGGCTATCGACTTCACGTCGGAGCCGGCGGCCGAGATCTCTGCGTTCAACTGGGCGAGTACCGATTCCGTGTACTTCCGAGCGCGTTCCTGTAGTTCCACTCGCACAACCCTAGTGACTGGCTGGGAAACTCAGTAGCCCATTCGGGAAACTAATGCTTGCGGTTTCCCAAATGGGGCATTAGATTGCCCATATGAGCAATCACGCCAAACCCGAAGACCTGTCGAGGAGAATCCTCGAAGCGTCGAAGGAGGCCGGGAAGAGCACCCTGGCCCTGTCCGAAGCTACCGGAATCCCGTCGACCACGCTGCACCGCAACCTCGTCAAGACGCCGCAGAAGCTGACGCTCGAGCAGGCCATGCTCCTCGCTGTGGCGCTGGACCACGACCTCGAGTTCGTGCTCGTGAGCAGAGCGGCGGCCGCCTGATGGCTTCCGAACCGTCCGCTCTCGCGTACAAGCAGGCCGCGGTCTGCGCCGTCACCGCCCTCGAGCGACTCGCTCGCGCCGACGCCGAAGCGGCGGTGGCAGCATGAGCCGTCCGCCCGTCTACAGAGTCGGCCTCGTCGCCCTCGGCTTGGCCGTCGTCGCGTCCGCGATGGTGACCACCTCCGCTGCGCACGCTACCGAAGCTGCGCCCCTCCACACCGTCCTGTGGGAGATCACCTCCACGACCCCCGACGTATTCCTCACCCCGCAGGTATACGTCGCCACCCTCGAGGCCGACGACACGAGCCACTGGATCTCGGACGCCACGCTGAAGTGCGGCACGAGATACCAGGCGGACGCATACGCCGCGGCCTCGGTCGCCGCGCTCATCGCCGATGGCCTGCTGCACGGTGGCGAGGATCAGGGCATCGCTCAGCACTGGCTCGTCTTCGAGACCGCGCCGTGCCCCGTGATCGTCGCGCCTCCGCTCGCGCCCCCTGCGCCGATCCCTCCCGTGGTATCCGCGCCGGCAGATCCAGTCGCCGCGCCGCCCGCGCCGCCCGCGCCCACGAATGCGCTGGCCGCGCCTCCCGCGCCAGACGCGGCGAGCGCGCCGCCCGCTGGCGAGCTCGCCCAGACGGGTGTCGACGTCGACTTCCCGGGGGCGCTCGGCTTGGCGCTGCTCGGCGCTGGCCTCCTCATCCTCCTCGCGTCGACCGTCCTTCGCCGCACCGCCCCGTAGCAACCTCTGGCCCCGTCAGCCCTCACAGTCCGGCTGACGGTGGCACTAATCGTCGCGCCTCCGTGCGCTCGAAGACGATGCACCACCCACAACTCCACAGCAGGGCAGTAAGCGCTGATCCATTCGCCTAGCAAGCGGTGGCCCGGCCACTGGGATCCGTAGCGGTTCCGGGCTGTCGACCAAACGATTCACGCGCCCCCACTTACTGCCTCGGCAGTCGAGTAGTACCCGCCCAGGCGGAGGAACGGGTGACGTGACCCGCCGGAAGGCCGCGAGATACGCGGTGCACCGGCCACGCGGAGTGCTCATGCCGCAGTACGCAGACGAGCCCCTAGCTGCGGGGTAACGCAGAGGCCGTCCCGCCGTCAGAAGCGGGGCGGTCACTAGGGCGTCCGTGCTCGACCCGAACTTGCGCGGACGCCCGCTTCATTCACCGACAGGAAGGCACGACCCATGAACGAACCGAAGTCAGGCGACCGCTGCCTGCTCAAAACCGAAGGCGGCGTCCCCGTCGCCGTTCACTACGACTGCGACGACCACCCCGACGGGACGAAGACCAGCATCATCACCGGCGAGCGTGTCTCGTGATGAGCGCGCACGAGAAGCGACTCGTGAAGCTGCTGAAGACCAGCGGGTACGAGATGACCGACGAGAACCTGTTCGGCTTCCGCACGTACTCCCGTCTCGGGCACACCGACGTGCTCCTCATGCCCGGCATCCCGTCCCGCCAAGCCGCCGTGCTCACCGCCCAGATTCGCCGCGAGACGAACCGGGAGCGGCGGACCGAAGAAACCCCCGAGGTGCTCGTGAAGCAGGCCCAGTGGGAGGCCGGCGAGCGGGAGCGGGCCGACCGCGAGGCCGCCGACCGGGCGCTCGTGGCCGACAGGAGACTCGGCGGGCTGTCCGCCGTACTCACCGAGCCCGAGGTCGACGCCGTCGCCGCCCGGGCAGAACGACTGGCCGCCGACCGGCGGGCCATCAGCCGACTGATGTGCGAGCGACCGCTCGCCTACGCCTACTGAGCAAGGAGAGAACCATGAGCAACACGATCCCCACGCGGCTCCTCTCGCCGCGCCGCCGCCGCATCTACCCCAACGCGCTGACCGGAACGCACATCGCCGGGGCGGGCAAGAGCGTCAAGTCTCAGCGCGGAGGCTTGGCCCCCGGCGAGTCGGACCCCACGACGTGGGACGCACTCGAGCGCGCCGGATGGTCCGTCTACATGGGGCCAGCCCAGACAGACCCGCAGGGCTTCGTCGTCAAGGGCAGCGACCCGGAGCGTGGACTGTGACCGCACAGATCGTCACGGAGAACGACACCGCCCGCACGAGGAGAACCGATCCGCTCCCCTCCCACGTCGCCGGCGACACCTCCCAGAAGACGAAGCAGCGGGTATCCGACGCCGTCCTCGTCCTGCTCCGGCAGGAGGAGGAGCTCGACGGGCAAGAGCTGAACGACATGTACGAACTGCGCGCCGCCCGCTCCGGCTGGCCGAAGGTCCACATCGACAGCCCGCGGAAGCGAGCCGGCGACCTGGTGCGCGAGGGCCACCTGATCGTCACGAACCCCGACGACCCGCGCGGAACCCCGCACCGCTACCGCATCAGGACGGAGGCCGACTGATGGCCACGGACACCACCCCCGCGCCCGCCGTCACGACGCCGCGCGACCGCAACGAGGAGCGCGTCATCCGCGCCGCCCGCACGAAGGCGGCGCGGGCCGCGAAGTGGGCGCAGGACGCCCCGCCCCTCCACACCTACCCGAGGAGAACGAAGTGATCCCCAGAACCGCACGCCCCCGATACCGCCGCGGCCGAGGACAAGACCCGAGCGGCGCCCGCATGTTCCTCAAGGTGCTCGTCGGGACGCTCGCCGCGGCCGTCGGCTGCGCCGGTCTCCTTTCGGTGCTGCTGTGACCGCGCCGATCATCACACGGTTCCGGAACCCGCTGCTTCCGGAGAGCATGGAAGAACTCGCCGAGTTCGACCGCGCCCACCTCGAGCGCCCGTTGCGTCATGCGCGGTACGGGCCTGCAGGCCAGCTCTGGGAACGGATCGCCGAGGCGTCCGACCTCGCCGCGCGCACGTGCCCCGAGTGCAAGGACTCGGTCCCACCCGGGTGGACGCTCGACGACCACTTCAACTGCAACTATCCCGAGGACTTCGAGGGATGGATCCCCGGCGAGGGGCAGCCCCTGTGAGCGACCTCGACGCCGCCACCCTCGCCGCCGCCGAGCAGGCCGTGCGCGACCGCATTCCGCGCACGAAGTTCGCGAGCGAGGCGCGCCTGCTGCGCCTCGCCGCCGCCGACATCCACAAGCTCGGCGACACAGACGAGCCCGCCGACCCGGAGACGAGCGCGCCATGACCGAGACGTCGAGGAGACGCCGGCCGCCGGCCTTCGGCATCGACCGCCGCAACATGATCCGCAACTCCCCCGCCGCCGCGCACCTGCGGTGGGCGCTGAAGCAGGTGGGTCCCGTCGTCGTGATGACGATCGCGATCTACGTCTTCCTGTTCCTGGCCCCGCAGGCCGCCATGCTCCACAACTCGCTCGCCCACTACTGAAGGCAGACCCGATGACGAAAGAACTGACCGTGAAAAACCTCTACGGCATCCGTGGAGAGATCACCCACCGCACCGACGCGAACGTCCTCGTGGTGACCGGCGAGAACGGGGCCGGAAAGTCCAGCTTCACGAACTCGTTCCTCCACCTCCTCGCACACAAGGTGGTGAAGGGCGCACCCGACGCCGTGCACGAGGGCGCGATCGAGGGCGAGGTGAAGTACACCGACGACGAACTCGGACTGTCCATCGCCCGCCGGTTCAAGGGCGGCAAGATGCTCGGCGTCGAGATCCGCGCACTCGACGGCGCGAAGTACGCCGACAGCCCCGCCGCGATGCTGAAGACACTCATCGGCACCGTCACCGTGGACGTCTCCGACTTCCTCTCCGTCGACGAGAGCACCCGCCGTGACCTCATCATGTCGAAGGCCACCTTCCCCGAGGGCTTCGACCTCGCCGCGCTGAACACGCTGCAGGCCAGCATCGAGGGCAGCCGCACCGACGCGAACCGCGAGCGGTCGAGACTCGAGGGCGTGATGTCCGGCCTGGTGCCGCCGGCGAAGAGCACCCCCGACGAGGAGGTGTCCGCCGCCGACATCCTCGACGAACTCGCCGCCGCGCGCGAGTTCAACGACGCCATCGAAGCGGGCGAGCGGCACGCCGCGGCGATCCAGCACAGCATCAATCTCGCCGAGCGCGAGAACGAGCGTCTGCTCGCGGAGATCGCCGAGAACAAGCGGAGGCAGGAGGCGCTCGAGCTGCAACGCGATGAGGCGGTCGCGCAATCTGTCGCCGAGCCGGTCGATACCGAAGCGCTCGCGCAGAAGCTCTCCGAGGTCGAGTCCACCAACCGGGCCGTCCGTGAAAAGGTCGCGTTCGAGAAGACGAAGGCCGAGTACGACGCGGCCGTAGCCGAGCACAAGGCGTGGGACGCGAAGCTGACGAAGGTCAAGGCCGAGAAGTTCGAGGGCCTCGCGACCGCGGTGTTCCCCCACCCGTCGCTGTCCGTCGACGACGACTACGTGCTCATCGACGGCCAGCCGTTCGCCCGCTGCAACTCGGCACCGAAGGCGCTCGTCGCCCTCGCCATGGCAATGTCGGGCGACCACGGCGACGAAGAGCTGAAGGTCGTCATCCTGAAGGAAGGCGACTGGCTCGACGCGAAGAGCATGGCCGCCGCCGACAAGCTCATCGCCGACGCCGGCTTCTTCGGAGTCATCGACCGCGGACGCCCCGACCTGCCCGACGTGCCCGGCATCGACATTATCGCCCTGAGCGACGGGCAGGTGGCGAAGTGACCGCCGCGCCGGGGCTGGTCGTGCAGGTCGAGCAGCACATCATCGAAGCGGAGAACGCGAACCGCAACGGCGCCCACGAGACGCGGGGGTTCGAGATCCAACTCGCGAAGGTGAAGGTCCAGCTCGCCGCCGTCGAGCAGCAGCGGATCGCCAACCTCATCGCGCTCGAGGCCCGGGTGCCCTGGGTCACCGCGGACGGCGCGCACGTGTTCGTTCCCCTCCGCGAGGCGATGCCGAACGAGACCATCGACCTGATCCAGACCGAGCTCGGCGTCCATGACTGACGCCGAGCTCGCGCAGATCGTCGAGGAGAAGCTGGTGGTCCTCGCCCCCGTGCCGACCACCTCGGGCGTGCACCTCGTCGATGGGGTGACGTTCACCATCGGGTTCGGCGGCAACGTCGTCTCCCGGTCGGACTGCGCACAGTGCGAGCGCCAGCGGGGAAGCGACTTCGCTCCACCGCACGGCGCTTCGCCGAGGTGCCAGTCCGGCGGCCACCCGCACTGCACGTGCCGAGGGTGCTTCTGATGGCGTCCTACCTCGACCGCATCCTCGACGACGGCACCGACCGCGAGCGGTGGAAGCGGAAGCGCCGGCCGCGCATCGGGGCGAGCGACGCCGCGCGGTTCGCGAACATCAACTCGGTCGACCGCTACGTCGCGGAGAAGCTGAAGGACCGCGAGTTCGCCGGCAACAAGTACACCGCCGCGGGGCACGACTGGGAGGAGGACCTGCTCGCGTGGGCGGGCGTCGACCCTAACAAGCTCTTCATCCACGCGGAGGAGAACGAGCAGTACGCGGCTACCCCGGACGGGCTGACCGTCACCCCGTCGGGGATCATCCTCGGCGAGGTGAAGATCAAGCACAACAAGATCGTGTCCGGACCGACGGCCGCCGAGAAGCGGCAGGTCGCGTGGCAGCAGTTCTGCGTCGGCCCCGAGGTCCTCTACACCGAGTGGGTGTGGGGCGAACTCCTCCCGAACGGTCGACTCCGCGATCGCGGCGCCCAGCGGATCCGCATCTACCCCGCCGACGTCGCCGACATCCTCGCCGACGTCCTCACCATCGCCGTTCCGTTCCTCGGCGAGCTGAACCGTGCACTCGAATACGAAAGGCAAGTCACCCAGTGAACGCCACCTACAGAGACGCATCCCTCGAGGAGAAGCTCGCCTACGCGAGGACGCTCGCCTCCGCCGGAACCCTCATCCGCGACCAGCTCTGGGACAGCGAGCCGGACGGCAAGGGCGGCAACGTCCGGAAGCCGTCGGCCGGGAAGATCCTGCTCGTCATGGAGACCGGCGACATGCTCGGCATCCACCCGATGACGGCGCTGACGGTCATCAACATCATCGGCGGGAAGCCCGCCCTCCCGCCCGCGCTCGTCTCGGGCCTGGTCCGCGACGCGGGCCACGAGCTGCGGGTCACGACAACGGGCACGGTCAAGGGCGGCGACTTCGCTGCGACCGCGACCCTCGTGCGGAAAGACGACCCCGCCTTCACCTACGCGGCCGAGTGGACGCTGCACCGGGCCGCCGAGTCCGGGCTCGTCAACTACTTCGAGCGCAACGGCGGATGGGTGCTTGAAGCCGTCGGCGATTCCGACTTCTCCGAGTCGTGGGTGAAGTACCCGCAGGCGCTCGCCAAAGCGCGTGCGCTCGGCGAGGTCACCGACGAGGGCGCGCAGGACGTGAAGATGGGCCTGCACACCCCGGAGGAGATGGGCGCGCGGGTGAGCGAGAGCGGCGAGATGATCGCGCCGCCCGACCCGCGGGAGCAGCCCGCCGCCCCGACCGAAGACTGGCTCACCCTCGCGGCGGCCGCCACCACCGTCGAGGAGGTAGTCGAACTCGGCAAGCGCGCCGGCGAAGACTACAAGGGCCCGGTGCGCTCGGCGCTGATGAAGCGCCACGGCGAACTCAGCCGCGAGGCGGAGGCCGCAGCCGCCGCCGAGACGGCGAAGCCGACGGAGTCCAAGCTCGAGCGGTACCTGAGCGGGACGGTTCCCCCGAGTGAGTAGCGAGGTGCAGATCAGCACTGCCGACCTCCTCGCGGCGAAGCCGGTCTCGGCGCACGACATCGCGGTGATGATCGCGCAGCTCGGCGACCGGATCTCCGACGGCGTCACCGTCCTCGACGAGCTGCTCCGCGCACGGTACGACGCCGAGGAGGCGTACTCGACGGCGCTCGAGAAGTCGCGGCTGAGCGCGCCCCACGTGATGCTCACCGACCGGCGGTCGGCGGCGAAGGTCGAGACCGCCGACCTGCTGCACGAGGTTAACCAGGCGAAGGCGCTCCTGCACCACGCGGAGAACCTGCAGCGCGCGATGGAAGCGAAGCTGTCCGGCTACCAGACGATCGCGAAACTCCACATCGCCGCCTACGGAGCGGCCGGATAGCAACACCCCGATAGACGAAGAGCCACCCGCAGCAGCACGCCGCGGGTGGATCTTCGCATTCCCCCAGAGACAGGAACCATGACTACTCCGCACTACCAAGACCAAGGCGTGACGCTCTACCACGGGGACTGCATCGAAGTGATGCGCTCGTTCCCCGACAGTTCGGTGCACGCCGTCGTCACCGACCCGCCCTACGGCCTCGAGTTCATGGGCAGGGGGTGGGATGGGGCGGACGGATTCAGGAGATCTCTCAACGCGGCCGATGCTGGACGCGAGAACGTCTTCGGGCGGGCATCTCGCACCTCCCCCGAGTACAAGGCGGGCGAGCTGTTCGGCGAATGGTGTGCGGAGTGGGCGCTAGAAGCGCACCGAGTCCTCAAGCCAGGCGGGCACATGCTCGCTTTCGGCGGATCTCGCACGTGGCACCGCCTTGCGGTTGGCATCGAGGAGGCGGGATTCGAGCTGCGCGACTCGATCGCGTGGCTCTACGGCTCCGGCTTCCCTAAGTCGCACAACCTCGATGGCGATTGGGAGGGATGGGGCACTGCGCTCAAACCCGCCTTCGAGCCGATCGTGGTCGCCCGCAAGCCTTTCGTCGGCACGGTCGCCACCAACGTGATCGCTCATGGAACCGGCGCGATCAACGTCGACGCCACGCGAGTGGGCACAACGGGCGGAACGCGCCCCGTCGCTGGTGCGACACCGAACCGTTTGAACGCGGTGTACGGCGAGGGGATGGGCGGCCTCAAGAGCGAAGCCGCGGGCGGGCGATGGCCGACCAACGTGCTTCTCGACGAAAGACAGGCCGCCGATCTGGATGTGCAGACCGGGGTCACTCAGTCTCGGGTCGGCAAGCCACGAGGTGCGGGTTCCGGCGATGGCTGGGGGATGACTAAAACGGGTGCTGAGTACGACGATGCCGGTGGATCATCGCGGTTCTTCCCAACATTCCACTACGAGGCAAAGGCACCCGGTACCGAGCGTCCGGATGTCGACGGCGTTCTGCATCCCACGGTGAAGCCCCTCGACCTCATGCGCTGGTTGGTGCGTCTCGTCGCCTCCCCCGGTGCCGTCATCCTCGAACCGTTCGCCGGGTCCGGGACGACGCTCGAGGCGTGCCTACTAGAAGGGTTCGACGTGATCGGCATCGAGCGCGAGGAAACCTACCTGCCGCTCATCATGCAGCGCATCCGGAAGCCGCTCGTCCCGTCGCTGTTCGGCGACTTCTGATGACGTTCCACGAGGAACTGGCCTCGCGCGCCAGAGAGGCAGCCGGTCTACCTGTCATCGCCTGCCCCAACTGCGGCGCGATCGTCGCCCACTGGGTGCCCGAAGAGCTCGGCGCACCCGGCCACTACGTATGCACGCAGAGAGAGAAGTGATGGTCACCTACATCGCAGGCCCCATGACGGGGATCGAGGAGTTCAACTATCCGGCGTTCGCCGGCGCGGAGGAAAAGCTCGTGGCGCTCGGCCACGTGTGCCTGAACCCGATCGACGCCGAGAAGGAAAACGACTCCGGGGAGCCGCAGGGCTGGGCGTGGTACATGCGCCGAGCGTTGCGGATGGTCACGGCGGCCGACGCGATCTGCCTCCTGCCCGGGTGGCACCAGTCCAAGGGCGCCAACCTCGAGGTCGCCGTCGGCGAGGCACTCGGCCTCGACATCAGGCCGCTCGACGAGTGGCTGAAGACGACCACGCTCGCAACGTAATCGGCCCGAAGGGGCTACTTCTCGTGCACGACGAAAGGCAAGACGCCATGATCACCATCACCGACCTGTTTTCCGGAGCCGGCGGCTCGAGCACCGGAGCAATACAGGTGCCCGGCGTGCGGGTGCGGATAGCCGCGAACCACTTCCAGGTGGTCACCGACATCCACGCCCTGAACCACCCGGACACCGACCACGCCGTGGTCGACCTGCACATGGAGCAGCCCAGCTTCTTCCCGAAGACCGACATGCTCTGGGCATCGCCCGAGTGCACGAAGTGGTCGCAGGCGAGCGGCGCGAAGTCGCCGGCGATCGACGAGGGCCTGTTCGAGGACCCGCTGTCCGATGACGCGAAGACCCGGTCACGGCTGCTGATGTTCGACGTGCTCCGGTTCATCGAGTACCACCGCTACCGCATGGTGATCGTCGAGAACGTCGTCGACATCGCGACGCAGTCGCAGTACCGCACGGCGTGGGATATCTGGCGGCAGGAGCTGCGAGCCATCGGCTACGAGTTCCGCGTCGTGTCGCTCAACTCGATGCACGCGCAGATGCTCGGCGCACCCGCACCACAGTCCCGCGACCGCATCTACATCGTGGCCTGGCCGGTCGGCGCGAAGGCTCCCGACCTCGACCGCGTCGTGCGCCCGATCGCTCACTGCACCCGGTGCGACGTCGTCACCGAGTCGGTGCAGTCGTTCAAGCGGAACCGATCGGTCGGCAGATACCGACAGGCATACGTCTACTGCTGCCCGAAGTGCGGCACGCAGGTCGAGCCGGGATGGCTGCCCGCCGCGGCCGCCATCGACTGGTCCATCCCTGGCGAGCGTGTCGGCGACCGGCTGAAGCCGAAGACCCGAGCGCGGATCGCGGCCGGGATCGCTCGCTACTGGGGCTCGCCGTTCCAGATCGAGGCGGCGGGAAACACCTACGACGCGGCCGACCCGAACCACCGAGGTCACGACGACCCGAACGCCTACATGCGTGCGTGGCCGATCACGGACCCGCTGAAGACGCAGCACACCACGAACTCGAAGGCATTCGTCACGCAGTTCCGTGACCGGGTGCGCGACTTCGACCCGCAGCTCGAGCCAATGCGCACGATCGTGGCGGACGGAGCGAACCACGCGGTTGTCGAGCAGCCGTTCATCGCCGAGATGTACGGCACGAGCACTGCGCGCTCGACGACCGAGCCCGCGGGGACGTTCACCGCCGGCGGCAACCATCACGCGCTGGTGCAGTCGTACTACGGCGGCACCACGGAGGCGCGCCCGGTGACCGATCCGATCGGCACCCTGACCACTGTCGATCGGTACGCCCTCATCCACCGCAACAACACGGGCGGGGCTGAGATGACCACGCCGGTGACCGAGGAGCTGAGGACGCTCACCACGGCTGGGCATCAGTCGCTGCTGCAGCAGCCGGACGCGTCCAAGCGCCCCCGGGTCAGCGCCGCCGACATCAAGGCGGCCGAGGAGATGGTGCCCGAGGTGCTGTTCCGCATGTTCCAGCCGCACGAGGTCGCCGCGGGTATGGCGTTCCCGAAGGACTACAAGTGGCAGCCGCCCGACCGCAACAAGCCCATCTCGAACCGTGACCTCGTCAAGGCCGCGGGCAACGCGGTTACGCCGCCGGCCGCTCGCGACCTCGTGGCGATCTGCGTCGAAGCGCTCGGCATCGACATCGAGCAGGCCGCGTGACGATTGGGCCGAAACAATCGAAGCTGACCGCCGTCGAGGAGCGGGCCGCCTACGCGGCCGCTACCGAGCGCGACGTCGACACCTGCCAACGATGCCGGCGCGACTGCGGCCCGACCGCGCGGGACCACCGGCAGAACCGCCGGCCAGGCAACACCATCCCCGAGAACCTGCAGGTGCTCGGTCTCCGATGCCACATCTGGAAGACCGAGCACCCGATGGATGCGGTCGCCGAAGGCTGGTCGGTGCCCGCTTGGGGTGACCCGCGCGGCTGGCCGGCCCGCCGTTGGGTGCCGACCGCGCTCGGCTTCTCGCACCTGTCATGGGTGCTCTACGTGGGCAAGGGCTGGGAGGTGATCTCCGAAGCCCGCGCCCTGCAAATCATGGAAGGAACCAAGTGACGACCCCAACGACATCAATGATCTACGTCGTGCACTGGCCCGAGCTGGGGGTGCTGAAGGTCGGCCGGGCATGGAAGATGTCACGGCTCCGCGGCCTCGCCGAGACCGGCGGCCAGGTGCTGCTGCTCATGCGCGACCGGCCCGTCTACGAGGAAACCGCGGCGCTCATCGCCATGCGCGAGACCTTCGCTCGCGCCTTCGACACCGAGCACGACGGTGCACTCATCCTCCCCCGCGGCCGCGGGTTCACCGAGTGCTTCGTCGTCGCAGTGAGCGAGCTCGCTCACGCAATCAGAACGATCTTCAAGGGAATAGCGCGCTATGGCAATGAGCAGGCAACGGATGCTGCCGCCGGACATCTTCACCGACGAACTCCTGATGGATCTCGACATCGAGCTGAAGTGGACGGCGGTCGGGCTGAGGATGAACGCCGACGACCACGGTCGGGAGAGCGCGAACCCGATGCTGGTGAAGGCCGCGATCTGGCCACTCGACCCCTCGAAAACGAACACGGTGATCGAGGACCATCTGCTCGCCCTCGACTATGCCGGGTACATCGGCCTCTACAACGTCGACGGCCGCACCTACTACGCGATCGCCGACTGGCCATCGGTCAGCCACGCGGCCCGCTCGCGGCTCCCAGCGCCCCCGCCCGGGACCTTCCAGCGGTCCTCCGGAGGCCCGCCGGAGTTCCTCTCGGCTGGGGAGAGAGGGAGCGAGAGAGAGAGGGAGTGGACGAGCGAGAGCAGCGAGGAGAGCCCCACTGGTATTCCTCCGTCGCCCTTCTGCAAACTCCATCCCCGCGGGACCACCGCCAACTGTCGCCACTGCGGTACTGCCCGCCTTCACCACGAACAGTGGCTCCGCGAGTTCAGGGATGCCCCGGACAACGAATGACCCGACCCGCCCACGAGACGACGAGGAGACCCCGATGAAAACCACTGACACTCGCACCTCATCCGAGCACGACTTCGCAACGTTCCTCCGGTCCCGTGACTACTTCCAAGTCCGGGCCGAGGGATTCGTTGTCGACGCCCGCACTCGTGCCGCTCGGGACTATGCCGACGACACCGAGCGGTGGCGATACCGCGGTGATCTGGCCGAGGAGGCGTCGAGCGCTGAGGCTGTCGACGCGGGGCCGACGCAGATCCGGTATTCGTTCACGCCTGAGCAGATGGCGATCGCCGCCGAGGTGCTCGAGCGCGCTGCGGCGCATCGTCTGGTGCTGAAGCAGGCGGCGGCCCGGCGCACGGAGCTGGCCCAGGAGGCGGCGTGAATCACGAGCACGAGATGACACCCACGGCCGGCGGCGGGCAGACCTGCTCGTGCGGCCAAAGCACACGGACACCCGAGACGAAGGAGGGCACCATGCCCGAGACCACCGAACCTGCCGCCCGACGCACGAAGCGCCGGTACGCGCACGAGCTCTACCCGCATCCGGCCGAGGACGAGGTGCGTCCCCTCGCCGTCGAGGTGCCCTACCTCTACGCCCGTGCCATCGGGTTGCAGGTGTGGGACACCGGATGGTTCAACTCGGTCGGAACGCCCGAGAAGGCAGAGATCGCTGGCGGTCGCACCGAGCTGCTGGTCAACAGCCGGCAGATCGCATTCCTCGCAGACGCACTGCTGCAGGGGATGGCTGGCGAAGAGGCGTGGGCGTGGGTGGTCGAGCACGCGTCGGATGAGACGGGCGAGCTCGCCTACGACCGGGCGGTGCACTACGGCGTGCCCGTGGACGACATCAGGCCCTACCCGTGCGGAGTCACTCCGGAAAATCACCGCCACCTCGGCGAACCCGAAGACCGACTTGGCGGCGGGCGACTCGTCACGAAGCACCCTGGCACCGAGGACGACTGCCTCGAGTGCACCGAACCCATCGACGCGGCGCCCGCCGCAGGAACGAGCAACTGATGCCCGCCCCGAAGATCACCAGCATGACCCCCGACGTGCTCACCGACACGGTGTATCTCCACCTCCGGCCGACGAGCTATGCGTGGAACAACGCGCTCACCGGCGTGCGGGTCGTGAAGCTCGCGAAGAGTGTCGACGCGCAGGTCGAGCCCGGCGACTACATCGTGAAGCTCGACGTGAGCGTGCCCCGCGAGTTCTTCGACCAGGCGATGCCATCGGCCCGCATCACGCTCGAACCCGGGCAGGTCGTGGCCGTCAGCTTCGACCAGGTCGAAGAGGCCGAACCAATCACCACCGACGCAGAGACGAGCAACTGACCATGGCAGGCGAAACGATCATCACGGTGGTGGGCAACCTCACGGCCGATCCCGAGCTGCGCTACACCCAGAACGGTCTCGCGGTGGCGAACTTCACAATTGCGTCGACGCCGCGGAACTTCGACCGGGCGAGCAACGACTGGAAGGACGGCGACGCGTTGTTCATGCGCGGGTCGTGCTGGCGTGAGTTCGCGGAGCACGTCGCCGGCAGCCTCACGAAGGGGATGCGGGTCGTCGCGACCGGGCGGCTGAAGCAGCGCTCGTACGAGACGAAGGAGGGTGAGAAGCGCACGTCGATCGAGTTGGAGGTCGACGAGATCGGTCCGTCGCTGAAGTACGCGACGGCGCAGGTCACGAGAGCGGCCTCGAGCCGGGACGCCGGCGGCGCCCGTGGCGGGCAGCAGCAGCCCGAGCAGCAGTGGCACCAGACGGACCCGGCTGCGCCGGCCGCCGCGTCCGAGCCGTGGAACGCTCCGGGCTACTCCGACGAGACACCGTTCTAAGCCATGCCTTCACGGAAGATCGTCCACACGCGGAAGGCGGGGTGGTGCGATCACGAGTTCGCCCACCCCGGGCGGATCGAGTACGGCGACCGGATCGAGGTAACCACCTACTTTCCGAGCGACGAGGAGGTGCGCGAGTTCGGGGTGCAGGAGTTCCGCCGCACACGCCGATGCAGTTGGTGCCTCACCCGCGACGAGGCACGCGCGGCCGAGCTCGCCGACTACGCCACCCGCACCGACCCACACGACCCGTGCTGCACAAGCCACGGCGTGACCATGACGTGCGCGGAATACCGGCGCACGCACTTCGTAGAGACCGGGCCATGCTGCCCGACCGAACCCCAGGAGCAGAAACCATGACCATCCCCGCTAACAGCCAGATCATCACCGTCACGTCGGACATGTTCGACATGCCCTTCGATGCCGAGCACACGTTCCCGTTCTTCGAGGACGAGAACGCAAACGGCGTCTACGGGTACGGGCACACCGACAAGGCCGAGTTCGCCGCCAAAGTCACCGAGTACGACACCTACTGCAACGGCGAACCCGTCGACGGCTACACCGAGGCCGACGTCAGCCACACGTGGGCGATCGCCTACTGCCCCGCCGGAGGAGACGAGGACGAGTGGCGGCTCACGCGGGCCGACGGTCCCGACGCCGAGGGCGCGTTCCCGATGACCACCGTCAGCCGATGAGCGACCTCGACCTCGCCGCCATCCGTGCGCGCGCCGACGCCGCGACCGGAGGGCCGTGGGAGGTGGAGTACGACAACAACGACGACTTCGAAGCCGGCATAGCGGATGGCGACTACCCATACGCCCTGCGTGGTCCGGCCAACATCACGGCTCAGAGTCCTACCGTGAAGAACTCGTGGCGAGAGAGCTACGGCCACCGGGTGAACGAGATGTCGGAGATGCTGACCCCCGACGCCGAGTTCATCGCTCACGCCCGCACCGACATCCCCGCCCTGCTCGACGCGCTCACTCGCGCACAGGCAGTAATTGCCGCGGCTCTCGACTACATCGACAACAACCGGATCCCGACCGAGTGGGACGACGACTGGGTGCACGGCTATGAGGTGCGCGACCTGCTCGCGGTAGCGCACTTGCCGCACACTCTCGACGCCGTGAAGGCCGAGGCGCGGAACAACGCGCTGGACGAGGCGGCGTCCCTCGCCGATTCGACCATGTTCCGCAACGGCCAGTACGTAAGCAGGTTCGCCGCTGGTGGAGTCATGGCGCGCGAACTCCGCGCACTCCGCACCACCCCGAACGAGGGAGCAACAACATGACCGACCACGAACCCACCACCGCCGACATCCGTGAGGCCGTCTCCGCATACGGGAGGTTCGCCGTGCAGTTCAGCGGTGTCCAGTTCGACCGCTGGCTCACCGGTCACGATGCCGATGTGCGCGCGGACATGCTCGAAAAGACGACCGGCCTCAACTTCGAGGGATACCCCGAGCTCGTTCCTTTCGTCGCGCGAATGCTGGCCGAACTGCGAGCGAACTCGCACAAGGGCGACCAAGAGGGATGGCGGAAGATGCCGCTGCGCCAGGCATGGCACGAAATCTCGTGGCACGCGGCGAAGCTCGCCGTCGCGATCAAGGACGATGACGAGACGAAGATGCGGGAGTACGCCGCCGACATCGCGAACGGGGCGATGATGCTGAACGACATCCTCGACCAGATGCTCGCCGAGTCGACCGAACGTGACGGAGACCTCGGCCGGGCCATGTTTCCCGGCATCTTCGACAAGCTCGACGCCCTGACCATCCGCACCACCACGACCGAGGGAGCAACAACGTGAGCGACGACATGCCGATCGAGTTCTATCTCGAAGGTTCCCCTGAGGGCCAAGCGGCACTCGCCGCCCGGGAAGCCATGGTGCGCGCGGACACACTCGAGGAGGCGGGAAAGCTCATGGATCGGAACGTTAAGGCGCTGTCAGATGGAATCGACGCAGCAATCGCCTCCGGCGTCGAGTTTCACGATGACGAGAAGTTCGCAGCCACCGAGGCAGTTGCGATGCTCGAGCGCATCGCGGTTGCCATCCGGGCTCTCACATCATCTACCGAAGGGACGAATTGACCATGGCCGAGCACAAGATCAAATCGATAGACGAGCCAGTGCGTGGCTATCCCGGCACGGTTGCCCGATGCACATGCGGGTTCAAATCCTCATGGGGCGTGCAAGACGGGTCGGCGGAACGAGACGGCGCAGATCACCTTCGCCGGTTTGCCACCCCTGAACCGTCACCCACGGGCGCGTTCGAGGATGCCGAGATAGCGCGGGAGGAAGCCAATGACCCGAGAACCCGTGCAGGAAACGAATACCGCAACAGCCCACGGTTCGAGCGCCGCCCGTACATGGAGCGGATGAATCACGAAAGCCACTTCCTCAGCGGCTGGGATGCGGCGGCTAAGCACTTCGAATCTCACATCGAAGCCGCGAAGGATGCCGTCTACGCGCACAAAGATGCAGCGGACGGAAACCTCGACACGATCCTCGAAGCGCTCACGGAAGGGCAGTCACCCGCAAGCACGACAGCAGCAGACGCGATCGCCCGCGAAGCGCTCGCGATTCGGAACGCGTTCACCGAGTTCTGGGGCGCACACAGCTCGCGGGATCTCGAAGCCGTCGGCGTCAGCCCCGGGATGCCGGAGACACCAGCCCTCGACGCCCACAGCAGAGCCCAAGCGAAGGAGGCCAGCGATGGCGAATGATCCGAACTACCTGCTCGACGCCGTCGACGCACTCACCAAGCCCGTCCGCCGCAAGGTCATCCAAGACACCGAGGACGGCGGCACCAAGACCGCGCGGGTCGTCCTCCCGTGCCTGCTCGAACAACTCGAGTCCAGCATCTACGGCTCGGTGGTCAACGACGGCGGCGGCGGGTCCTCGGCGCCTCAGCAGCGCAACGTCCTCGACGGGGACGCACTCTTCGCCCTGGTGAAGATGAAGGCGGCCATCGGCGACTGGTGCCGCATGGTCGACATCCGCGCGAGCAAGGTCGCCGTCGACGACCTCCGCCGGTGGTACGTCGCCTACACGGCCAGACCGAACACCGAGAGCAGCGGGTTCTACGAGCGCGAGCTCGCCGGCTGGGCGCGGCAGATCGAAGCGCGCCTCGACCCGACGAAGCGGCTCGAGATCACCGAGCCGTGCCCAGCCTGCGGC
>Ga0247809_1000191_pt1 | contig 32922 bp, 31 predicted proteins | sample UWRJL104311B1_FD_180951 | JGI IMG/M metagenome (GOLD analysis project Ga0247809, IMG submission 180951) | Plant litter microbial communities from Arlington Agricultural Research Station in Wisconsin, United States - UWRJ-L104-311B-1 | ecosystem: Environmental > Terrestrial > Plant litter >...
CTGGCGATTATTCGATCCTGACAACTGCCGAAACCATTATGACCAAACCTGTTATTACGTATCCGAAGAAGATGACGGTTACCGAAGCGCAAATGGCGATGATGAAAAGTAATATCAGCTATTTATGTCTGACTAAAGACGGAACAACAAATACCAAAGCAGTTGGAATTTTATCGAAGCATGATGTCATGGTGGCTTTAGGAAATAACCCTGCCGTCTTAATCAAAGCTCTTAAAAGAGCTAAAAAAGCAAAGGAAATTAAACCTATTCGAGCACGAATCATGCAATTGCTTCAGGGATATTTAGACCAGAACATTCCGATGACTTTGATTTCTAAAATCATAACAGAGCTAAATGAAGCTTGTACAACGCGTGTGATCGAAATTTCGTTAGAAAAAATGAGCAGTCCGCCGCCTGTAAAATTTGCCTGGCTGGCTTTGGGAAGTCAGGGACGAAGCGAACAAATGCTGCATACAGATCAGGATAATGCGATTGTGTATGAAAATGTGTCTGACGTTTTTAAAGAGGAAACCCGAGTATATTTCTTAAAATTTGCAGCTCTTGTCAATAAGGGCCTTTTTGAAATTGGTTATGATTATTGTCCTGCCGAAATGATGGCATCGAACCCAAAATGGTGCATGAGTCTGGAGGAATGGAAAAGTCAGGTACACCATTGGATTACAAATCCGGGGAAAAATGAAGTTTTATTGTCGTTTATATTTTTTGATTATAGTTTGACATATGGCGATGCTGCCATTGTCGATGAATTGTCGGAATTTATTTTTGAAAACGTAAAAGCAAATCCTATTTTTTATGTTCATTTGGTTAGCGGTGCTTTGCAAAGTCCGTCACCAACAGGCTTTTTTAGGCAATTTCTGGTAGAGCAAGACGGAGCGAATAAAGATCATTTTGACATAAAAAGAAGGGCTTTAATGCCTTTGACTGATGCCGCAAGAGTTTTGATTTTATCGCATTCGGTAAAATCAATCAGCAATACAGCCGAACGTTTTGAAAAACTGGCCGAACTAGAACCTAATAACAGAGAATTGTATTTATCATGTTCGTACTCGTTTAAGGCTTTACTTAAATTCAGAACCAAACAAGGACTTTTACATCATGATTCGGGACAATTTATTGCTTTGGAATCGTTATCGAAAATGGAAAAAATTAAACTGAAAAGAACTTTTAAAACCATTAAGGAACTTCAGGAATTAATCTCGATACGTTTTAATGTTTCAAATTTGGTATAATTATGAGTTTATTTGATTTTTGGAAAAAAGAAGAAGATATCTTTGATGAAAGTGTTTCGATTGAAGAAACGCGTTTTGTCGTTTTAGATACTGAAACCACAGGTTTTGATTACGATAATGACCGTATATTATGTATTGGAGCATTGATCCTTCAAAACGGAACAATTGCTATTCAGGATAGTTTTGAGGTTTATATTGAACAGGATCATTACGATAAATCGACTGCTCAGATCCATGGAATTTTAAAAGCTTTTGTTATTCAGCGTCCTACTGAATTAGAAGCTTTGCAACAGTTTCTCGCTTTTTTAGGCGATTCGATTATTATCGCACATCATACCGTTTTTGATGTGACTATGATTAATAAAGCTCTCCAACGAAATGGATTACCTGAATTGACGAACAAGCGCTTAGATACCGCTATTTTGTATAAAAAAACACTGATTAAGTCTCATTTGTTTGAGCGAAAAGATCACTATACGTTAGACGATCTGGCAGACAAATTTGATATCTCTAAAAAAGACCGCCACACTGCTTTGGGAGATGCGTACATTACAGCAATTGCTTTTTTGAAAATTGTAAAAAAACTGAAAGAGAAAAAGCATATTAATTTGAATGCTTTGTTTAAATAAAAAAGCCTGATTTTGAAAATCAGGCTTTTTGTAAAATTACTCTTCTATAAAAAGTCGGTACGGGAATACGTTTGATGATCTGTTTTTAAGCTGTTTCATAAAGCTATCACATAAATAATCCCACTCTGAATTTGACAAATGCTGCTTTTCTTCTGGATTTGTCTTAATATAAATATCTACAGTTCTACTAAAGCCTGCTTTTACTGATATTTCTTTACGGGTTCCTTTTTCGATTCTAATATCTGTGATGCAATTTTTAAAATGGTTAAAACCAAAAGCCTTTATGTCAGCAAAAGTTACTATTCGACCGCGCGTTAATAGAGCATTTCGGTATGCCAGAATACGATCTTTGTTATTTTGCTTGTTGGTTCCACACACTGTATTATTGATTAATATCGCCTGCTTACTCACAAAAAACAGATCATCGGCTGATTCTAATACAGTTCCTGCCTTAATATCATTGCCTTCTTCTGCACAGGTAGACCAAAAACTTATTTCAAATGATTTCCCTTCTGATTCATCAGCTTTAGGTTTAATCATTAAATAAGGATCATTGTTTTTAGAAAAACTTTTTTCTTTGGCCTGCTGCTCAACAGATGCCAGAAGCTGGTTGATTTCGACCAATGAACTGGTCATAAAATCTTTACCTAATCCGGCAAAAGAAGAACTCTCATCTTTTAGTAAGTCCAAAACATTCTGAAGCAACTCTGAAGCACTTCTGGAATCGAATCGTGAAACTCCTCCTGTTCTTAAAACTGCATTTCCTTCTTCGACAACATCATCCTTGAATTCTTTTATTTCGTAATGGTTATTAAATGGGTCGATCACGGTATTAAAATCAAGATATATATCGCTATCGCTATCTAGAGCTATATAGGATAAAAAATTGCCCAGCGTTTTACTTATTTTATGAAGTTTTTTATTGATTACAGGAAAGCAATTTGCCGTAAAAGATACATTATCGAGTATTTGCGGTATTAGTGATTCAGGAAAAACCATTTTTATCCAGATTACAGGATTACCATTATTATTTGTTACCTCCTCAAAATACTTGTACTCAGGACTGTATTCGCTTATTGATTTATGTTTTAATGTTCCTTTTAGGGTGTAAAAATTGTCATAATAAAACTCATTTACTTCCTGCATTATTTCGCTAATATTTGAGTAATTGCGGTTGATTATACTCTCGATATCGAGATTGTTTAGCGGCACATTGTAACCCTCCTGAACCTTAATCTCCTGATCATCATGAAAACATTTCATTTGCTTTAAATAGTAATGAAACATTTCTTTTTGGTGCGTATTTTTAATATCAACATACAGCATCAAATCCTCCAGATCGACTACATTGGCAGTACTTAATTCTATACCTAAAAACACCTCACCTGATGGTAAAGTATGTTTATAATCCTGAACGGCATCTTTATAAAACAAATTAGAAATTTTATATAAATTCCTTTCGTACGCGATATATTTTACTTCACACGAAGATAGTTTTACTTCTAAAGTAGGCGAAAGCGCAATTGCTTTTATAGTAGGCGCTAATGGATTATAGATATTATGAATTCTCTTATTAACTGTCATTTGGTTTTGCAAAGAAATATGCAAATTGTTCTCTAGCGGCGATGCATGCATAATTGCTCTCGCAGGTTTCGCCCCCGAAGTAACTTCAGGAAACATAATTTCTAAAACCCGCTCTACAACACGTGTTTTAGAATCTTCGAGTTCATGCGCTACTTTCTCCAGCTCATACGATAATGCATTTAACATCATTGATACCACAGGATCAAAAGAAGTTTCCATCTCTACATCTGAAAATCCCCAGGATCTTGCCGCTCTCTTTAATACTCTGTCTTTTATACGTTCTTGTCTCATTGTTTACACTTCTTTACTTTTCAATGTTAAAATTCAGATCTATCTATTTTATTTGTAAAATCGCTTTCGTTTTTAAACATATAAATATTACTTGTGTTTACTTTCTTATCAGCATTCTTTTCTGCCAAATCTGGTTTTCTAATTATTTTTTTTCGGGCATATCCATCTTTTTCCAGATCTAAAGTATAAGTAGTATTAGAAGTTACATCTATACTAAAATATCCTGTACTATCAGTTAGTGTTATGCTTTTATTAATACTTACCGAAACATTTTTAATGGGTTTGTTACTATCAAAATCCTTTATGTAACCTTCATAAAAATTAAATTGTGTAGTGTATTGTTTTTTTCCATTTCCCCCGCTATGCGAAGTCTCCTGACTTTGCATTTTTATTTATTAGTTCTCATAAAAAACTTAAACCTCTATAAGTCTCCGGACTTTTCACGAAATCGTCTTTAGAATAATAATCTTTTTTATCTCTTTGCGGGTGCGAAGTCAGAGACATTCGCACAGCGACTAAGATGAACACTTTGAAGAGCGGGGGTATTGTTCTTGGTCGTTTGTCTAAGTCGTTAATTATTTTTTCGTCATTTTCGGTAACTAGCTCCGCATGATATTTACTAATAAAAGAATAATATTTTTCAAGATTTCCTCTTAAATCTTTAAGTTGCTTATCTAAACTACCTTTTACAACATATTCTGCACCATCATATAATCTATGATATCTGATAATTGGGAAGGTTTAATAAACTGGCTAAATAACCTCATTAACAAATCCTTCAAATCATCACTATGTACTGCATTTTGCGTTCCTTTTAAAAAAGTATCAAATTGATTTTTTTTACTTCTAGAATTATACGTATCATATTTTGTAATAAGAAAATCTAAAACAGTTAATCCTTTCGTTTGTTTTTTTGGTGTCCAAGATGTTTCATCAATACTGTCAGTTAATCCTTTTTTTTCTCCAAAAACACCCCGAGCTAAAAGCTGATTCTTCACTTTTTTATATCCCTTTATTTCATATCTAATATTATTTTTAATGTTCCTATTATTCCTTCAGGTTCAGAAGCAATTAACACATATATCATTGTTGCAATCATAAAAATTGGTATTAATAATATTGATCTAACTACTATTAATTTTTTATTATTTCTAATTATTTCTAAAAAATAATTTACAATCAAAAACAATATAGATGCGATTAAACAAATAGGTATAAATGCAACCATACCATACAAATAACTATCATTAAAGATGGAAAAAATTAGAACAGAAATAAGAGGAAATATACAGGGTACAAAAAACAGATATAATAAAAATTTCATTTTATCTTTAATGGATTTACCCTTTTTTAAATTATAATCAATTCCTAAATACAATATAACTAAACCTAACGGAATAAGAATATCAAAACGACAATTAAATGGAAATAAAGAGCTAACTAATGAACAAATAAATGCAAAACTTACTGATAATACAATAAATACAATGCAAAATAACGCTACTCTAAAAAACTCTTTCATAAATTTATTTCTTTTTATAACCTGTGTGTACACCTGAACTAAATGAGCTTCTTAATTTAACTTCTACTTCATTCCAAAATCGTGTATGACTTAATCCGTGAGAAACGGTGAAATCAACATTCAAATGATAAAAGGTATCTTCGTATTTTGCATAATAGGTGATATCAGCCCCTATTGGTGTACCATGTTGTTCTGTCCATGATTTACGAGAACTTCCCCAACCCCCAGAAGCCCCCCATAAGGGAATGATGCCCTGACCCCTTCGAGTGTTTTAATTCTTTCATAAACAGGCTCGATTCTATATCTATTTTCAGGATGCGACATTTCTACATGAAATTCAGGCAGTCTTTTTTCATTTGACAGCTTATTATTAGCGCGGATAAAATATAAAACAGGAATGTTTTTTTTGTTTTAACCATTGTTTATCTCTCTTTTACTTTTATATTTATCTCTTGTCAAACTAATACAATTAATAAGGAGTTGGCTTTGTAAATGATTCTTGCGAAATTATTGCTTCTTTCATATCGATTTCTGAAGTCGCCGTTTTTAGTTTTATCGTAATTCCTTTCGTTTCTCTCGGTTTTGTATTTCGATCAATTTCTATGGCAAATTGTATTCCTTCATTGGGTTGGATTTGCTCAAAAATTACCATTGCTTTCTTTTCGTCAAAAAACACATCACTTTCCATACGTCTGTCGTTTATATCGTGCCAAACCACATTTAATTTTCTTGGAATTGCACGCTGTTGCACAGGCATTGTATTATTATTTAAACTCAGAAAAATCGACTCGAATTCCCCATTGATATAATTAATTTCGATGGTTTCTACTTTATCCGCGGCTTTAACTACAGGGGTTAAATGATATTTTTTAAAAAGTTTTTCCCAGTACCCAAATGGTATTGTTCCTTTTTTAATTTGATCTTGTATTTCTGCAGGCAGATCTTCATTCATATAATTGACATATGAAGTAATACCTTCCTGATCTTTCATTGAAGGATGTGCTAATTTCCAATCAACATTATGATCTTCATGTGCCTGATACATTCCTACAATCGTCATACTTGAAGGACTAAAAACATATAATACAACCATACCACCTGGAAATAATCCTGCATTAACGGCAAAACGATAATCTTTAGCAACTGTTACTTTTTTTAGTTCTTCGTCCCAAACAGGCCTTTCACTGCCATTGATCATTAAACTTTCTATTTTTCCTGAATCAAGTTTGAAAATCCCGGAATAACTTTTGTTTTCTGAATAGGACATCCAGGTAATTTTTAATGTTTTAGGGGATATTCCTGTAGCCTCGCCTGAGGACGAGCCATCATTATCACCTAAATCTTCACTGTTTATGATTCGATCAAAAGGCATATAAACATACCCACTTTCGGGAGTATTACCTACAATTAGGTGCCCTGAAAAAATTTCTGCAGGATAATTTTTAGGAGTGCACACGAATGCAGTCCATGAATATTTTTTTTGTTTCATTTTTTTTTGGCAAGAGATTAATACAAGATTGCTCAAAATAATAAATGCAATAAATTGAATTGTTTTTTTCATCTTTATCCTGCTATTATTTTTCGTTTCCAAATAATATTACTTTGATTGTCCTGTATATGTTCCATTCCTACACCATCCATACTGGCGGAACAGTGCAAATATTGATTTCTTAATTCTAATAATATATTGTGATCTGCTACCATAGTATTAAAATCATCTAACTCTTTTTGGCTTTGCCATGTATTTTTTCTTTTCGCCTCTATCTGTTTGTTGGTATAAAACTTTAATTTAGATTTCCCTTCAAATGCATAGGTATCAATTCGCTCTTTTACTTTATTTAAGTCTTTGGGGATTTTATAATCCTTTTCTAAAATCTTATATTTCCACGGAATTTTATATTGACGAGCACCAAATTCTGCCATTAAATGCAGAATTACTAAGCCCCGATAGCGCGGATTTACAATCCGTGACTGCAACAATAAGACACAAAAAAAATTATCAAGACAAAAACTACGAGCAATCATGTAGTTTTTGTTTATATTCAAAATAGACAACCAACCTTTGGGGGCACGGATTACAAATCCGCGCTATCGGGTTTTTACCAGCAATTTGTACCGTTATATAAGTGATCTAAAACATCATGAAAATTATCTTCTTTGTAATCAACAAACATTTCATAAGAATGATTATCCATATAAAATCGAGTGTTATAATTGTTTATTAGAAATCGATTAGAATACATTTCTCCCGTTTTCTTATTTTTAATTTCAGATTTAATTGAAGTTTTAAATCTAGTATAGTATTTAATAATTTTATCTTTGCTTGTAAAATCTGCTATATCCTTTTGTGATTTATCAATAGGATCTACAATTATATCTTTATATAGTAAGGTGTCATTTCTAAAAAAATAAGTTATAATCCTATTATTCAATTTGTTTTTCAGATAACCTCTGTTTTTTTTCTCTTTAATTGAATCTTCTCGATAAAAGTGCCATAATTGAGTTGGACATAATTGACCTCCTTCATTTTTTTCAGGTTTCACATTTGAATACATATCAAACTTAGTGACTGATTTAAAATAACCATCAATTTTATCGTCTTCATTAGGAATATAGACAGATGAATATTTATAAAACCCATTATCTAAGAGTTCTTTTTGTGTTACAACTTTATTTAGATAATGATTAATTTTATTTTTCTTATTGCAAGAAATAAATAATACTATTATGAATGTTAGGGATGTTATTTTTCTCACTTTGTTGTTACTTTTATTCCATAATTTTCTAATTCTTTTAAAATATCTCTATTCTCTTCATTTAGATTTCGAGGAGTTAATCTCTGAGGAGACACATAGCCATTAACATTTTTTCGCTCATAATTTTCTATTTTTGTTGTTTCATCTAAATAAACAGGTCCTTTTATAGGATAAGTATATTCTGCAAGACTGAATCTTGGTTCTGCACTTAAAGCTAATCCTAAAATTTTCATTGCCGTGTCTGCAATCACTGGCGCTTTACCTGGTATAAAACCAACTGCCGATGTTGTTATTCCTAACAAGCTTATGGTTTTGTTTAACTCATCACGGTTTTCTGCAACCTTTAGATTCGTATAATTGACATCGGTTCTACGGTTGCAGAGCGATGCCTGTTTAATATATTCATGAAATTTTTTTAAGACATAAATTTTTCCTGTCCTAAAGGTTATGATCTTATTTTCTAAAATATCCTTGTGCAATTCTTTGGCATCTATACAAGCTTCTTTTTCTTTTCTTATTTTATAAGAAGTATCAAGAAGATGTCTCTTTTTGGAGTAATCATAAATCAGTTTAAATTCTGTCAGTACTTTTTCTCCTTTCACTATTTTGCCTTTATTATCCATATAAATAGTTAAGGCACTTAAATAACAAATTCGCGGAACTTTATTTATACGAATGTCTTTTGCTGAATCTGTATAGCATTTATTTAATTCTAATGAAGTTAAGGCTGTAATGCAGTGTACCAAATTAATATCACCACTTTTAAAAGTCATATTTATACTTTGTGTGTAGTACGCTCTTGACAAGTCTCTAAATTGATATTCTTCCCAAGGCTCTGGCACTTCGTCTGGTTCGTAATTGCCTAAACTAATTGATGTTCCCATTTTTTATAATTTTTTTGGTGCTGTTTAATTCTATATTTCCGTACGTAGCAGCTAACTTTATAGTCTCGCTGGTTTTTTCTATTTCGCTTGCTATAACAACATGTTTTTTATTTATTTTCAAACTGCTGTTTTTGGCGCTTTTTATAATAGCCATAAATTTATTACTTAATTAAAATTGCTGTTTTTGGCGCTTTTTATAATAGCCATAAATTTATTACTTAATTAAAATTGCTGTTTTCTCCACTATTGGCATGAATCGTTTTAGAAGCTTTTAGTGTCATATCGCCATTTGTAGCATTCAAGTTAATCTTTTGTGCAGTTTCAATATGTTCAGTAGAATTAATGGTTATTTTTTCATCGATAAATTCCATTTTTTCATCACCTTTTTCTACTATATTTCCTCCAGCGGTGATACCAATATTATTCGCTGCATCCTGATTTATATTACTTCCTGCATCAATATCTATATCTTCTTTAGCTTCAATTTTTACATTCTTACCTGCCTTCATAATAATATCCTCTCCTGCCTCTAACTCTATATTTTTAGGAGCTTTGAACCTAATGTTACCATCACCATGAACCACTGCTATTGTTTTTCCTTTTTGGCTTTCGATTGTAACATCACCAGTAGCATCATCAGAAATAATTCGGTTGCCACTTCTGGTCTGAATTACTTTCATATCATTCTTCGGAGTATTATAACCTGACAATTCCTTTCCGTTATAGTGAGCTCCCATTACATAAGGACACTGCGCATTACCGCCCTCAAAACCTACTAAAACCTCTTCCCCTATTTCGGGAATAAAATAAAAGCCTTTTCCTGCTCCGGAATGTGGCTGAATCATACGCATCCAATCGCTGGAGGTGCTACCACTTGCCCAATAGAATTCTACTTTTACACGACCTAAACCTTCGGGATCGTTGTTGTCTTTTATTCTGGCAGGCTGGGTTTCAGCCCTTGCAAAAGCATGAACATTGGTATAATGTGGCGCAGATACATCTGCAGGAATTGCCTTGAACTCGCAGGTATAATTTCCGTGAACTTCAGAATGGTGTGTTGACTCAATAACAATTAACTCATGTTCTACGGTTTGGTTTACAATGGTAAATACCTGCCCGAGTCCTAATGGTAAATACGAAATTCCGCTATAATACACACTATTGGCATCACTGCCGGCAGTTTGCAATTTGACCATTTCATCTATTTCTTCCTTACTTTGGGCATTATTGGTATAAGCACCAATTCTTAATTCTGGCTGGGCTACAGTACCCTGATTAAATCCTATTACAGAGGCAAAACTATCTTTACTTCCTCCTGATGTTCTCCCTGCAGAATTTCTAATACCTTCGGCATTATTGTAATTATAACCCGCCAAAGAAATTTTATGCGAAGCCATAATAGCCTGTATTTTAAAACTATGTAATGAAGCTCCGTTAATCAGCTTAATTTTTGTTTGTGAAGTTTGCCCGTACTGCATACGCATTCCGTCAAAATAAAACCATTGACCGTAACGGGCAGAGAGTCTTTTAAGAAAGTTAAAACTGGTTTCGTTATACTGGGCCAAATACTTAAACTCTTTGAGATAGTTAGAGTGTATGGCATTTCTTTGATAAAATTCTCCCGGACCTTCGGCAAAAATTCCCAGTACAATATCATCCATACCTCTCTCAAGAAAGGTTCTTGATTTAGGCTGATCATCCAAAACAATGGTGTGGCTTTTTCCCGTAACGTGCAAACCTGCTGGACTACCGTTACGATCTATAGAAACTAAATCAGTAATGATTCCTTTGCTCATTAATTTAATTCCGGTTAGACTCTTAAAAGTAAAAATAACCTCATCGCCAAGATACTTTCTTATTGCCTTGGCCTGATCTGCAGGATCGATAATTGCTTTTCCTGTATATTGCCAGACAAATGAAAAATGATGATGATCTGCCATCTTTTGTGATAGCTGCAAATCATAATAAACAATGTTTTGAGTAAATCCTGAAATGATGATATGTACCTGGTCTGAAAAATGTCCCATGATTTTTAGTTTAATTAGTAATTGGCTTTTAGCATTAATCTAATGCAATCCAGTTATTAAAAAATTTTGCATCACCAAAAGTCAATTCTTTGGCAACTAATTCCATTGTTATTTTCATTGGGACTTCAGTCGTACTGGTAAACTGCTCATCATATCCCATACAGAATGCTTTTACAAAGGTTAGCTCTTTCATTTTGCTCATGGCATCTCTTCTGTAAAAGGTGATTTTTCCATCTTTTGTAAGATCCCCATTAAGCATCCAGCTTAAAAAATGACTGTTATTTGTGGCTTCAATAATCATTTTAATAACTCCGCCTTTTGCATTTCCGGTAGGTTTACTAGTGCTGTCAACTTCTTGTCTGAAGCTAATATTAAATTCAAGGACATTATATTCTTCTCCGTCGATATGTAATTTTGATAAAAAACTCATTTTGTATATTTTTTAGATTGTTAAATAGTTGTATTATAATAGTTTAAATGAATGATGCAGATGCTTAAAAAAAAAAGGAAGCCCGAATAATGGACTTCCTTTAGTAGTTTCAAGCTTTAATTAAGTTTGATAAAGTCCTTTGGATTATACCCATGCATTATCAAACTCACCTCCACCCATTGAAATTTTACGAGCAGAAATCATAAACGTTTCCGTTAACGGATTGTCGCTATTATGATCGAAGTTTTCTTTGTACTTCACCATATAGGCTTCTGTAAATTTCAACTCTTTCAAAGTTGCGTTAGAGTCACGTTTGATGAATTTTACTGATCCGTCTTTTCTTTCGAAATTATTGGTCATCCATTCAAACAATTCTGTACTTCCTGTTGATTCAACTTCGATCATGATTCTTCCTCCACGAGTTACTGTAGATGGACGCCCTGAAGCATCAGTTTCCTGAGCTAAGTCATAACTTACATTTAGTACTTTGTAATCTTTTCCTGCAACTGTTAATGATGTTAAAAACGACATAATGAAAAATTTTTAATTAATAATTTATTTATTTATGATGTAAATATATAAAATAATTCTTACTATTGATTTTAAATATTATAAATATTTACCTACAATTTAATTTTAACGTTTAAGAACTAAAATGATCATTCTTTAATCTCTAATCATTTTTGTTATTGATACGATAATGGTCCAACAAAAAAATAACCTCGAAAATTAAAGTTTCTGTTTGTACTATTAATTGTTGCCTCAATGATGATATCTACTCTTTTTTTGGCCCTGCTCACATCATCAACCAAATACATTGTTTCAGATAATTCTACTTTCAATTCATTAACCTTAATTCTTCTTTCATGCAGAAGCAATGATTGCTTCATGGTTTTTGATATTATTTCTTTTAAGGCATTTTCATTCATTAATAAATCAAAATCAATTTCCCAGATTTTAGATCCAAAAGTTTCATCGAACTTGCATTCGCCAAAAGTGGTTGTCGCCAATAATATCACTTGCTGTGCGATAGAATGTTCTATTGAAGTTTTTTCTAATTCTTTTTTTTGAATAATGGCATTAAAATCTATCGGCAGTTTATAAAAAGCTCCTTTCATCTTTTTGTTTTTTAAATGTAAATCAACCTGTCTGTTTGTCCGAGCTTATTGGTTTCTAACGATTTTGAAACCTTTTTTCTTTTTATTATATGAAGTCGCACTTTTGGCGTAAGCTTTAAAAATTTCTCCCGATACAAAATATCACCTATAAACCGTTGCCCCTTTTTCTCATCCACTACAATAAAATAGCTGGTTCCTTTTTGCATTTTTAGCGTATTGATGTCTCCGGCAAAAATCTGGATATTTTGTTCTGATTTTTGAAAATTATAGGTAAGTTCATCCTGGTTTAACTTTCTGAATTTAGAAATATCAAACGTTTCAATTTCTTCTTTTAATGGTTCGAAGGGAATGTTCTCGAAAAGAAAACTTTTAGTTGCCAGAAATTTCAATCCTAAAAAACTCCAAAGTCCTTTTTTGGTCGTTTGTTCTTTAAAAAAATAAGTATCACGTGTTACTTTATAAACTTCTTTTTCGTTGGTTTTATCATCTGTAACAATCATTTGATAGGTTGGAATTTCAATTTCGGCAGGAATTTCTGTCTGACCTAAATTAGTTTTTAAGTTTACTGATCCTACTTGTTGCTCTGAAATTGTGATACTTATTGTGTGCTGTTTTAAAGCAGAATCTGTTCGAACAATAATTTCTCCCTCACCGCTTCCTGCATAAAAAACAGAGCCATTATTATCTGTAAGTCCTAACGAAAGATTTAATTCTGGAATGGGCATATGTATACTCTTTAATAATTGATACTTTTCTTTTTAAAACAAATTCTAATACTTTTTAATCTTATATAATTTCAAACAGTACAGATATGCTTTTATATTGAGATTATCATTTGCATTTGGGCTAAATTCATAGTCTTTTTTAAGTGTATAAAATTTGATTGTATTAATATTATTGCCCATTAATTTCTTTATGTCTCTTCGGGCAAGCTGCAAAGCGGCTGTTCCATCGCAGTTTACTGAAAATGAATTTTTCAAAATATACATTTCGCCATTTTTAAAATAAAGTTCTAAAGGCTGTTTTTGTTTTACACAAACGTTGTCTGTAAATATTTTAAAGTACAGATATATCTTATTTTTTCTTTTCCCGAGCTGTAAAACTGCATATTCGTAATCTTCGTTAAAAACACGCAATAATATAGGTGTCGCACTTGCAAAAAGTTTGCCTGAAAGCAATAATTCATTTTGCGAAATGGGGCAATTTAAAGTATCGATTTGATTTACTTTTTGAGCTTTAATCGAATATGAAATCGAAAACAATACGATTAGTAATAAAAACTTAATTGCGTTCATGAATTTGAATTATTTGTTTTGACCATTCAAAAAGATCAATGTTTTGTTAAAAAAGGAAACACAAAATTGTGTTTCCTTTTTGACTTTATTTACTACAAAAAATTATTTTTGCTCGTAATCTGTATCCCATTCAGTTCCGTCATCTCCTTTATGGCCGTCCATTTTAATAAGGAAGTTTTTTGCCGGGAAATAAGGTTTCATGTGAATATCCATATAAATTCTGTCCTTTTGAATTGGATCTTGCTCAAATCTTCTAATTTCAAAATTCTCGATTAATTTATCCGGTCCTGTAATTCCGTCAAGGAAACTCACAATCTGGTTCATAATTTCTTTACGTGTTTTTGCAGTAAAATTTTCGAAAGCACGACGGTTTAAGAAATCCATTAACACCTTCGTCACGTAATCAAACACACGCACTACAGAATAGGTTTGTAACCCTAAGTTATCTCCACTAAATAATGTTTTTGCAGAGAAAGCCATTACTTTACCGTATTCGTTTACCATTGGTACCAAACCTAAGTTTTCAAGATTGGCAATTTCACTTTTCTTAAGATCAAATTTTACCCCGTCAACTTCATTGATTCCACCAAATTTTTTACCGGCAGTAACCTGAGACATCAATGTTTTATAGATTTTTCCAGCAAGTGCTGCCGAAGGAGCAATATGTAAGTCTTCATTTTCCCCTATTTGATCAAATCTTCCTCGTCCTACTAGCCAGTTACACGTCATGATTACGTTCGAACGATAAACATCTCCACCAGTTAAGGCAGCTGCATCAAACATCTCCATTACATCATCCGGTTCATCAAGATGTTCAAAATCCGTAACTAACATTACTTTGTTTTCATGCGCAATTTTAGCCCATTTCTCGATTACTTTATTTGATCCTAAATAGCCTGGAATAACCAAAATTCCGTAGTTATTTTTAAGATCTAAACGATCGTAATTATCTACCATTTCTGAATGAATGGCATCGATGAAACGTGTATTGTCAAGATCTTTTAACTGCTCTAAATCAGCATTTACAATCGTAACGTTTTTTACTTTATCAGTTTCTGTATTTTTAAAAAACAAAGCAACTGTTCGGTAAGCAGCCTCGATTTCTCTTGTGTCTTCAACTGCTTTTACAAGGTTCTTTTTTAATAAAGCTTCAGACTCTTTGCATTTATCTTCACATTGTGCCACCATATCCGTCAAAGCTTCATTGCTGCTCAAAACTGCAGCCCAAAGCTCTAACGTTTTTTTAAGTGTTTCTCTCTCTTTGGTTTTATTTACTTCACCAAGAAAAATTTTTCTTCTTGCTTTTCTGTCCGGGTTAAGATTTTGAATGCCTTCAATTGACATTTCTAATAAATCAAATCCTCCGTATTTTGCTAATTTTTCGACATTTTTTTCAATAGAACTTCCTGATACTTTACGTTCTAGAACTGTAGCTCCGGCATCGTTATTTTTATATGCTTCTTTGTTTGACATATTTTCTTTATTTTTTAAATTTCTTATTTATTCTCTTTCAATTCATTGATAAGCGTTCCAAGACTTTCTAAAAGCGCTTTTTTAGCTTCTCCGTCTTCTAAAGCTGCTTTCAAAATTTTATTTGACTTTAACTGACGAATAATCTTTTGATATTGGTCTTTTTCTGTTTCCAGATCCGAAAGAAAACTGCTTTGGTTTGTAATTCCTTTTACGCCAAAATCTCCCAGGTTTTTAAACTTTAAATTTTCTACTTTGGTAGCCCCGTCTGCAGTTTCAAAATTTACTTTTACTTCAGGTTTAAAGTGTTCAAAGGCTTTTTCGACACTTGTAATTCCTTCTACCAATTCTGGTTTAATAGGTGCATCAACCGTTAATTTCTGAGCAATAAGCGTTCTGTTTTGAGGAATAGCAATGATGGCTTCATCTGCATCTAATTTTACCTCATTACCTCCAATTCCGTAATTTGACAACATAGTTTTAAGTTTTAAATGATTATTTATGAATTCGTTTACTCTAATTTTTTATTATTGATTTTGATAAATCTGACGGCAGACATCTAAATCCCTGCTTACTTTTTCTAACTCTTCTTTATATGTTTTTGCCGACTGGTTTAAACTGTCTATTAAATGGGAGTTATGTGTAAGACTTCTAATTTGTTTTTTATAGTCAATGATATTTTTATAGGCCAGAATGACATTATTGTAAAGCCTTTTATTCTCGGTTGTGTCTTTTGGTATTTTTTGATAAATGTTAGCAATCATAACGTTGGCCAAACGTTGCTGAAAATCATTATCTACTTTAGGCGAATTAATAGAATCAATCGTCATTCGCACGCTATCGATTTTTACCGAAAACTTAGTTTGATAATCATATTCTCTTTTCATCATTTCATTCTCTGCCTTTAAGAGTTTATTCTCTGCTGTTGGCATATAAAAATTGAATGAAATTGCTAAAATCATCACTACAAATGTGATTATAAATGCAATTAGGAAAGCTAAAAATGCTTTCTGACGTTCTTTTTTATTTAATACTTCCATAATTTCTTGCTATTTTATTTTTTAGTCTTTTATAAAAAAACCATGTCGTTTAGGGTTATGTACAATGTCTTTTTTCTCTGTTTCTGCAACAAATAATTCGATATTTTCTTTTTTCTTGCCTATATAATCCAGCTTACTTAAAGTATCAAACAACTTTTCGATCTTAGCCAGGAAACTCATAGTCATTGTTGCTGTCTTATCAATATGAACATGATCATAATTGGTATTGATAAGGGTTGTAAATAATATTTCAAGATCGCCTTGAGAAAGATCACACCATTCAGCAAAATAATTTAGTAACTCTTCTTTTCCTGCGCCGGATTTAGAATCAATAAAGTTTTTCATCACTCTGGCAAAAGATACTACAGTACTAAGCATCGCCGCAGGATGCTCATGCAGCGAAAACCATCTGAACCGAGTCAAACAATTTCCTAAATAATATCCTGTATTATCGGCCAATTGCATCATCGTTTGAGCCAGGACTCCTGTTTGCTGCACCCTGTTTATTTTTTGAGAAATTTGGACGGAAAAAATCTCGATCTGACCAAATGAACGTGCAATCTCAGCTTGCATATCAGCCAGTTTTGGATGGCAGGAAACCGTTATCGATGAAGGAATGTAATCTTCGTCCAAAACAGTAGTATCTCCGATTAAGATCTTACCAATGGCGAGATAAAAGCCACCGTATCCTATTCCTGATCGAAATTCTTCCGCCTTGATTAGATGCAGTTTATATTCTGGCTGCGTGTACGGATATCTTGGCGGAACCTCTTCAGGATCTGGCTCTCCAAACGGAATTCTTTTCATAGAATTTACTGATATACAAGCTAGTAACACCACTTGCTCTCCGTCTTTTATTTCGTAAGTATCCTCTGGATACGGAATCTGTAAATCGAGCGTATCCGTATTACTCTTACTGATTTCTATCCTTGAACCGTTGGGTGTAATGGCATGACATTCTTCTACGCGAACACGAAGCAATTTATGATTGTCGATTCCTAAGGTAATTTTTGTCGATTGCCTGTTTTGATTCCCTGAATCTAATAATCCGTAGCTCACAGGCGTTGTATGAATACCTATCGCATCATTTACCAATTCAGAGACATTGTCCTGCATGGCCAAAAAGTGACTTTTGTTGATCTTCATCCCATCAATCCAATTTACCGGAAAATGGTTTAATTTTTCTATCATGATTTATGTGTTTTATTTGAAATGAGATTTTATTTTTATTCTCTTATTTTGTTTTTCACTCTAATTATAGCGTTATCATAGACTGTATTTTCTTTAAATTCTTTCGCTAGTTTGTAATAATTTAGTGCCTCCTCAAAATCATTATCGTTCTCGAATATTTTGGCAATATTATAATAAGTACTAGCTTTGGTCGTATTAATTGAATTACCAGTTGCATAGGTTATAGCTTTCCTATTTGAATAAATAGCTTCTGCCTTATAGCCTTTTTTGATATACATAAGCCCTAAATTCCCATATGCTTGTCCAAATACAGGATTGTATTCAATTGCTTGTTTATAGTAGCTTAAAGCCCCATCTATATCCTTATTTTGGTAAGCCAAATCTCCTTTTTGATTTAAGGCAAGTGCTTTCTTTCTATCATCACTTGAAACATAGACTTCTTCTTCTCTATCATCATAAGAATTTTGTATGCCGATATCTTGCCCCGTTTTAGAAATTATATTATTGATGTCTACAATTTCTCCATTGTCATTTATTTTAAATAAGTTCCAAATATTCCCCTTTCTATTTTTAGGGATATAATAAGTCTTAACTAAGGACTGCCCTACATATACAAATACTTTCGCATCACTGTTTGATAGTTTAGAAGAATTTGGATTATCTCTGTTTGAATAATCATGAACAAAATAATGATAGGTTTGTCCAAATTTTTTGTTGTCAATAGTTATAGTTTCAGGGCCATAACTATCTGTATCATCAACATCTAGGTTCGCCGAACTTCCTTTTTTATGTTGAAAGTAAATATGATTTCCCGGAAAGCTTAAATGCGAATCTAAATCTTCAGGATATCTGCCCCAGTTTAATACAATTCGCATCCCATCTAAATTTTTCATAACAGGACTCAACGCATAGGTCAAGTCGTTACAAGGACACTTTACTACCAAACTTGAATAGTTATCTTTTTTTATAATTAATAAAGTATTAGAATCATCTTGAAAACCTCCATTAAGTACAGTTTTACCTTGGCTATTGGTTAACTTTTTAGCAGATGATTCTCCGTTACGCTGAATCATTACTTCGGCATTATCTAATACTTTATCTTTTTCTACAGCTGATAAAACTTGTATAGAAATATTTTGACCAATTACATTACTTGTAAGTGTCAGAATTAAAAAGGACGTAACTAATTTTATTTTCATTATATAATTTTGTTTAATTTTTTCCATAGCAAAATTCCTCATGTAATTAGATCACATAAGGTTTTAGGTAGTAATTAGCCGTCGCTAATTATTAATTTATTTGTTTTTGGAAATTATTTTAATGTGGTATTTTAGAAAAGGAATTATTTTAGAATTCCCTTTTTTAAGTTAATTAAAAACGAAACTTTACAACTTAAAGTTTGCTTCATAAACCATTGAAGGTTATATATGTGATGTATTGAAAAGAAAAGCCTTTTTTTAAATTACTATTTTTATGCATTATTTGATGAATCTTTTGACTCAATATTGGTTTCGGATTTGCAATTTTGAATCTGAATTAAAAAAAGCAGGTATATAAAATATCTCATATTATTTTTTTTATTCCCCTACTACAATCTTCTCGCTCGTTCATACAATCAATTATTTCGGTCAAATCTGATTAATTTTATTTATTCTTTAGTTAAATGAAGACTAGATTCATCATTAATCAATTTTACTATTTGTGTACCTTCTAGTATATATTTCCCATCATTATTTATACTAGATATTTTTAAAGTATTTCCATTCTCCATTTTAAATGTTAGTGATTTTTTTTCTTTGTCAATTAGCTCTAATTTTGAATTTTCTTCTTTTAAACTATGTAGTTCATATGCCAAAGAGTCTTTACTTACATAGATGTACACAGTTGCCCAACTTCTTGGATCATTATATTCTTCTTTAAATTGTAAAAAAGATCCTTTATATACTCCAATCCATTTATTTTCGATCTGCAAGTCTTTATTTTCTACATCAATTAGTTTTTTATCTAATATAGATGTATGACTTAAATCAATTATATTTAGGTATTTATCATTTATAATACTACCTATTACAAGTTTCCCTTGATTATTTTTTATTAATAAGTAATCAATATTTATTCTTTTTTCGTTTTCGTTACCAAACAATATAAAACTTGCTCTAAATTGGTTTTTCTCTTGTAAAGGAGTTATTGTTAAAGTCTTTTTAATTGACTCCCCATTGTAATCTTGCCCTTTTATGAAAGGATCATAATCCAATACAATATTATTACCATCATTTCTTAAACTATCAATTTTATTTAGAAGCTTTTCAGAAATGAATAATTTAATTTTTGTTTGTTCGATTTTAATGTTATCATCAAAGTAAAATAATGAGTAAAATTTATTTAAAATTAAAATCTCTTCTTGATTATCATTAGAAACTAAAGAATAGTTACTTTCTTCAATGTTGTTGCTTTCTAATTTTTCTTTACATCCTGTGAAACAAACACATAATGCAATTATGTAAAAATAAAATTTCATCTATTTAGCAATTGTTCCAAACTATAAGATTGCATACTTTTTTTTCTAACGAATACTAATTCATAACTGCTCTACGAAGTATTCTGTTGATAAATATTGTTACAATAAAGTCTTTTAAAAACACTTTGTACGAAACACTACAAAAGTAGAGCAGTACTTTTCCTTTATTTTTATTTTTACTGTTGTAATTTTTGTTTCTTAAGAATATATTTTTCTTTTTTACCGTCAGAATATATATAATCTAAATACGGAGAAATCCATAAACATTTTTTGCCATCATATATTAAATATCCAAATTCTTTTTCTTCCGCTAATTTGTTATCATTTTCAATATAAGGAGATTCAAACTTAATTAGTTTTCTATATTTTAAATATAATTTTTCTTCCTTTTCTTTTACAGCTAATTGATACTCTTTGTTTTCAGCAAGGCTTGTTACTTTAAAAACACAACCCTTAGAACTTAAATTAAGTTCTATTGTTTGTAAATATTCTTGAGTGCTAGGAATATCAACAAAATATTTTCCATACCAATTGGGTGATATATTTATTATTGTCGATTGTATTAAATTATTTATAATTCTTGATTTATGCACATACCCTTTGTTATTCTCTTTTGTTTCTACTAACCACCAGTTATCAGAATCATCTAGTATCGTAATTTCTTCCTTATGATTAATTTTTTGAATTATTTCAGAATTTTTATTTTTATGTTTTCTAAGGTTTGTATATCCATCAGAATCGTATATGTAACCTTTCTCTACATTTTTTTCATTACTTTTTAATTTCTTATTAATTAATTTAAATATTTCTTCATCTTGTCGAAAAAAATCTAAAACATTATCATCGATTTTTTTATGGTTTTTTCGTAAGTAATTTAAAAATTCATTTGTATCATAAATAATTGCATTTTTGTAAGTTTCAACATATAGCTCAGCGTCAGCACCATCTACAACTTTCCTTAATGAATCTAAACTATTATATGATTTTTCATTTGTTGTATGATTGTCAATTTGAAATTGAATTCTATTCAATTTTTTAAAATTACAGATATTTTTTCCTTGTTGAGAATTGCAGGATACAAAATTAATCAGTAAGATTGTCAGTATAATAATTCGATTCATTTTTGTAATATTTTTTATTCATTATTCCTTTTTTCAATATATCCTCATTTTCTGGATTCTTTATAATTTCCAAATAATCATCAGGAGTAAAATACTTTTTAGAAACTGTGTCGTATTTCAAAGTATGATTAACATTAATCATGTGATCTTCCTTTTTATTCGATGTTTTTTCTAAAATTTCTACCTTTTTTTTGAGTGTAACTATGGCATCATCAAAAACTCTTAAACACCCACCTGTGTTCCATAAGTAAGGATTTGCAACGTTTGCTTGTCTTCCTCCATGAATTTGAATTTCTTCTCTTCCTATTGCTTTAGCCTCACCAGATTCATAAGTCATATCCAATCTATAATTAGATCCATACATCTCACTACTACCATCTTTTCGCCAATTTTCAAATTTATAAACTCCTGTAGGAGTATCTGCATATCCTTCTGTTCTACTTCCTCCAATTTTACTTGAATATCCTTGAGCCCTAACAATTGTTCTCCAAACCTCTTCGTTGCTGTCATTTTTTAATACAAGAATGCCATACCCCATATCTTTTCTATTCGACCACAAATGAACATCAATGTTCCATCCTTTACCTTCCAGAGGTTTTGTTTCATTTTTATTACAACATTCAATCTTGAAATCTTTTAGAAAACCTTTTTTTAAGTGTAAGTTGCTTTTATCAGCAAGTTCTTCTTTCAAAAATGTTTCATAATGTAATAAACATATGTTCATCGGAGTTGCAGGTTGAGGTTTTCCATTTAATTCATATTTACTATTATCTCCTTCATATGGTAAACTTGCATAAATTGAACTACCAAATTTCCTTATTGCATCTTCTATTTTACCATCAATAATCATTTCTAACATCCCTTTTCTGTCTTTCATAAGACAAATACATAATTTATCTTGAGATTCAGGTTGAAAATCTGTAATGTTATATATTTTTCTATAATCATGATATGATTCATAGACATCTAATACTTTAAAATATTTACCAGTCCATTCCAATTTACTTCCTCCCAACCAAGCATAAGTATACCCCATTATCTGATAACCTCCAGCGGCACTTGATCCACCATTATAAACTTTATTTGGATGTGTACTTAAATCTGTTATTATATTACCTCCAAATGCATTTGTATATCCTTTTTGAAAATCATGAGCTATATATATCGTTTCTTTTTTATTATAATCATATGATTTTATTAACTCTCCTGTTCCCTCACCCACTCTCAACATTCGCATAAAAGCCCTTACTCTTGCTTCACACTCGCATCTCTTACCAATTACAAAATACTCCCCATCTCTTTTCAAAAATTCTTTTTCGTGTTTTTGAGTATCACCCTGGCATTCGGCTTTTAACCAAAGGTGTTCGGCTAGTGTTTTATAGGTATCAAAACTAATTTTGGAACCACTAATGTAGGTTTGGTTTTGCAATACTTTTTCTACATCGTCTGCAAAAGCAGTTTTTCCGGCTGCTATTTTTGTATTACCTTGTTTTCCTTCTTTTACGTTGTTCAATATTATTCCTGCAAATTGCTTTTTATTCGAATCAGTAATTGCAGTTTCACTTTTAAATGTATAGGTGTACGATTCATCTTTTTTCCCTTTAAGGAGTTTTTCTTTCCATTTCTTCAAATCCTCATCAGCTTTTGGGCGAAGTTTTATTTTTACCTTTGCTAAGTTGTTTTCAACAGTTGCTTTTAATGTTGTAAGTTCTGCTCCATCTTCTTTAGCTTCCAAAACAGGTACATCTGCATCTGCGTCTATCAGAATGATCTCTTTCTCTTTTATTGTAATAGATATTTCTTTTCCGTCCAATAAAAATGTTTTTGCAACAACATATACTTCCTCTTCTAGTGGAGCACTATTTATTTTTATAAAATTTGCTCCTAATTTGTATAAATTAAAAGAGATAGACTCTCCTATTTCATATGTACTCTTTGTAAGTGCATTTTTAATATCTTCAAGTTTAGCATACTTTTTAGAAGCCTTTATTTGCGAGTCTACATTTTTCTTAATAATGACAGCAATCTTGTCTTTGTCAATATTGGCGTTTTTACTTTTAAATTTATATTCGTGCTGGTCGGCAACCTCTGCTGTTTCCAACGAAAATTCTTCTTTAGCAAAATATGCAGTAATAATACCTTCTGTTTTTACTTCTTCCTCTCTAGGTGTGTCATCTATTATTAAAGGAGTTCTATTAGTTGGTACTCGAAATACCGGTATTGTAATTATACTGTTAGTTTTTATTATATTAAACAAAAGTATTTTATCACTTCCATTTGCATCTTTAATATAATCTTTAATGTCAATTACTTTTATATAAAAATTTTCTACTGGCTCAGGCAACCCTGGAAATTTCCTATAACAAGATATTGTTTTAAACGTCGCTTTAATTGTCCCGTTTACACATTTTGCTTTTACATTTTCTAAAGGTGTATCTGTTTTTTTTACACTATACAACTCTAATGTTAATGTATTACCATTTATACCTTCTGCTTCTAATGTAATAAATAGGTCATCTCCATAATTTATTTCACTATTATCTATTGTATTTTCTTTTTTACTCCAAGAGGAAGAAGTTATTTTATTTTCACATTTACCAAATACATATAGCCCAGTGTTGCTTTGATCATGTTCTCCATATAAACTGACTTCTAAGTAGAAGGCATAAATCCCACATAGTTTTTTAGGAAGGGTGACACCATAAGGCACTCCTGCTGGTTTTACTGTCTTGTTAAAAATTTCTCTCTTTTTCTGATCCATCCACAGCCATGTGATATTTCTTTTTCTTTCTTCCTCAATAGTTTCATTATACCATTCGCCAATGGCAAACGAAGCCTCTTGATTTGGATTTATACAAATTATATCACCAGCATTGAAATAATCATCTAGTTCTAAGCTGTTTGATAACCTCTTTATTTTTTTTACACCCTTTGCCATTGTATGCTTTTTGTAAATAATTAAATTATTATTTAACTATATATTGTTCCTTCGTCTGTATGCTTAATTTCGAATAGTTCTTTTATATCTACCATCGGATTTATTTGTCTTTGCAATTCTGGTTGAGCATTCTTTGCATTCTGTTTACTGACTTCTGCTTTTTGCCCATGCTTGTCAACAGTAATGCAATCGGCTCCTCCAATAGGACAGGTACCTTTGCTGTCTTCTAGCAATATTTTTCCTTTATTAGATAATGTAACTTTTTCATAAAAACCACTCCATTTAGTAATTACTGCCTGACATGGTAAATAATCACCATTCCCATTGGGTTGCATTTTACATTTACCAAAAGTGTTTTTCTCTAATGTTTGACCAACTTCTTTATCGGTTGCAATGAGTTTTTTTTCAGCATCTTTATCATTGGCGTAATGCTTTTCTTGCGTTTTTACCTTTAATATATCTGTTTTAGGCTCTACACTAAACTTACATTTTACGGTCGCTCCTTGTACAACTACATGTTTCCCACTCATAACTTTACCTTATTTAGATGTCAAAAAATATTGCTCTCTTTAATTTTAACTATTTCAAGCTATTCTCTTACGTTTTTTTTATTGTCCAAAAGCTCAATTACAATAGTTGTTTTTATACGTTTATCGTTCTCAATATTAAGTTCAAAATTCATTTTTTCTATAAAATAATTATCCGAATTTAGAAAGTAAACTGCATTGTAATTCACTTTAGAAGGTGTGTAACCATATAAAAAACCAAAGCCTGAATCTATGTAATGAGCATTTTGTTCTATCTTAATAAAACCTCCATCATCCAAATTAGGAGCCATTTTGTGTTGCACATGAAATACAGCTTCTATTTCTTTTTCTAATGGAAATATTAAATCATTCTGAAACCCATATTCTGCAGTATACTTTAGATGGATACCATTAAAAAAAGTATTCAAAAAATAATCATAACGAAGTGATGCCAGTAATCTCTTCGAATTCTCTAATACATATTCTGTATGTTCTATGTAAGATTTAACTACTTCACCTTCGTAATAATCTAAAATTTCACTTTTTTTATCTTTCCATCGCGATACTATTTCATCATAATTATGGATGTCAATCCATTTTCCAAACTCATCAACAACAATTTTTAACGGATATAAAACTGCTACTATTTTCGAACTTAGCTCATCGATCATTTTATCAGGCGTATTGTCATCAATAAAGAGATTAACTGATCTGGTAATTTCAAATAAATTATATTTATTTAAATCTGTGGCAATCCATTTAACTCTCACTGCCATTTCCATTGTATCAATTTTATCACCTACTTCAAAAGTATATGCTGCACTATAATCTCTAGAAATCCCTCTAGGTAAAAAATGCAATTTGTTATCTTTTCCTAAGCTTACTTTTTTTAGCCTATCCTCTTCATTTACAGGAGCTGAATCATTTTTTTCAGGAGCTAAAATCACAAAATGGCAATGATGTTTAAAATCCTTTTCGATTACATCAGCATCCAGACAATACATATTATGATATCTTCTAAGCTCCCTAGCCTCAATCCCAAGCTTTTGTGACACAGTTTGAAGTATATCACCTTTTATTATTTTATAAGTTCTAAAATTGCCATAAAACAATTCTTCAGATTCAGCAATATATCCCATAGTAAAGAGTTTAATTATTAAACTTTAATTATTCGGTTTCGGATCTTTTATTGCAGGCTGATAAGTAAAAGCTTCATCTTCTTGATTTTTTTCTTTATCAGACTTACTTACTTCCTGTTTTTGCCTTTTACAAATAATAACCGAATTCTCAGTTATTCCATTCATTCCTAATGTGTATTTGGCATCAACATATTTGGTGCTTTCATACCATTTTGTCTGTAAAAAAAAGACCCAGCTGTAATTTTTACCATTACGATCTAAATCAATTTTATTTTCTGGATATTGAGTATTATAACCCGTAATTGTATTATAAAACAAAGGTCCAAAATCAATCCTAACTGGCCCTTTAGATCTAATAGAAATAAAATTCTGGCTATCTTCATGTCGCTGAATTAGTAATGTAATCAATAAAAGATCTTTCATTTCTACCGCTTCAATTTCTGGAAATGGATTTTCACCTTCCGGAATTTTCCAGGTAACATACTCTTTAGCCGGTATCTCCATCATAAAACAAAAAACAGCATAAACTCCGGTAGGAATCATGAATACAATAAAATGGGAGCACATCAGGAAAGTAAGCCCAATACCGTTTAATGCCGTATAAATAATTATAAATAATACACTGGAATATAACGGAACGAGTAAAGAAAATAACAATTCGACTATTAATTCTTTTTGCTGAAATTCTTCAAAATGCCAACGATAAAGCCATGCATGAAGTATTCCGAACAATAGTGAAGCGATCTGATAAAACATAAATTCATCAGAGAGTTCTGTAAATAATTTATTGTATCCTAAAAAAGCTACTAAGGCATACACAACTACAAAAGATAGGATATAGCTATAAAATTTCTTTTTGTATTGTGTAGCAAAATCTTTTATTTTATCACTAAAAACCATTGTTAATATAACACTAACAGCTATAATAATAACTAAAAATATGATGAGCCTTACATCTATAAGCGATAGTAAATGTTTCTTTATCATTTCTAAATTCGAGTTGTATAACCCAATACAGGTTGTTTATTAAAATTAAATTCTTCTGTTTCTTTGTTCATCAATAAAACCGTCGTGATCTCTGCTTCCATCGGAAAAAAATGTTCATAAAAACATGATATAAATGCTTTAATTTTTCCGTTATGAATGTAGTTTTCAAATGATTTATTAATTAACGGCCCAATTTTTATTGTCACATTCAATGAATAATCCATATAATTATTTCCACAAATAAAATCGACTCCCAGCCTATTTTCTCCTAAATTAATTTGCTCTTTTTCATCGCTATATTCCTTAGAACTTGTTGTGCTATATTGCACTTTTTCTTCGATAATACTTGCAAGGCATTGACACGAAAGATCAATATCTCCCACAATTTTATAAGAATAAGGCAATAGCTGAATAAACTTTGAAACCAAAACCGATGGATAATCATGTGGCAAACCCCAAAAATCATAAAAGAACTCTAAAGGTTTACTCCCATTAAGTTTGTACAAGAAATTTCTCTCTACACTTTCTATTTTAGTTCGATAATGAAAAATTTCGTTCTCAAAAGGAGTAAAAAATTTACGTGCTTCATTTTCTTGCTTCTTTTGGTGTTTGTGCTCTTTAATCATCTGACTAACAGACTTGTCAGTTTTATTCTCATTCAAACTATGCACAAATCCCTCAGGAAGAGCATCATATATACTATCTCTTGAAAGAAGAATATTTAATTGTTCCTGTTTATCATAATTATCATCCTGAATATTTGTACCTAAAATATCACTTCTGTAAGCTCTTGAAAATTGTCCCTGATTAGAAATAACAATTTCATCGACTGCTAATATATTATGCTCAATAAGTTCATTCGCAATGATCTCAGCTCTGATATCGTACGAAATATTCTCAATTTCCTGTCCTACATCTTCAAGACTCTTCCTATTTTTTCTTTGCATCTTCATTAATTCTTCCCGCTCCTATGTAGCGTAATTGAAAATATTCGTCATTGAAATTATATATCGCCAAACCTTTTTCTGTACATGCCAAAATCCTGTCGTTATGAAGATATAAACCAACATCAGAAATAGGATGATCTTTATCGTATCTAAAAAAAACCAAATCTCCTTCTGTGAGGAAAGTTCTTCCAGTAAAAATCTGAATTGATTTTGATTTCCACATTCCCGCGGGATCTTTCGGGAGTGTCACTTTATATACATCACTATATAAAGACTGCAAAAAATAAGAACAGTCGATTCCTTTCCTCGAAAAACTCTTTTCCTTATAAGTTGTATTAAGCCAGGGATCGATATAAGAATAGAGTTTATAATTCAGGATTTTATTAGGCATTACGGCTAATATGATCGAGTATTTCTCCTTTAAAGCCAAAATTTCATCACTTAGATTTTCCGAATTATCGTTTACAATAGTTCGGTTTTTTAATGAGATTTCATCCATTTGAGACTGCTTTTTCAACATTTCCAGCGAATAATCATATTTAAACGGAATCTGAGAAATGTATTTTTTTCCGGTGCATCCGAAACATATACCAATAGCCAGCATAATTATTACCTGCTTCATAAATTTATTATTGAATAATATTAAAGAGATCAAACCTCAGAAAATGTAAATTGTAATTATAATTTCTGAAAAACATCCAACATCAATTGTAATAATTGTGGATGTAAAAACTAAGTGAAGTGGTATTTGATAGTTATAAATACACTCTCATTTTGAAGAGCATTGTTTCACAAATATAAATACAATAATTTTAAAAATTACTATCAATATTTAAAAAATATAAGATTATTTTTACTTTATAATAATAATTAAACCTATTTTTGCTACAATTAATCATTTTAAAAAGAACAAATTCAGATAAATATTAAAAAATGAGTAAAAAAAATGTTGATATCAGAGTTATATTTTTCTTTGCGGTATTATTAATCGTCGCGATTATTTACTTCCTAATTCAGTTTTTTAATCATGTCGATTGCGAAGATGCCAAATTCTATATTTTCTCTGATCATTCGCAAAGTAATGAAGCAGTAGAATTCTATGATAAAACTCCCAACTCAAAATCATGGAAATGGGATTTTGGAGATGGTGCTACAATTGATAAAAGACAACACACCTTTCACGTCTACAAGAACTCCGGAACATACCTTGTTACATTAACAATAAATGAAAACTGTGTTCATACAAAAGAAATTGTACTAAAGGATAAATATGCTTCTGAAAAGTTAGGAACGCCTAAAATTATTCCTCCTAAAATTATTACCGCAGGGCAACCCACTTATTTTAAGTCGATATCACAAAATGCTAAAACATGGGAATGGGCTTTTGGAGAGAACAAAGCTATTGATGAAACCTCTTCAAATCCTGTTTATACTTTTTCGAGTCCTGGCGAAAAAACCATAACGCTTGTAATTAATGGTGATTTTAGCCGGGTAGCAAAAATGACGATTTATGTACATCCAAAAGTCATTAAAAAAACAAATCCGCTTGATGTTACCTCCTATGTTTACGAGAAAAATGCGGATGCCTTTGCTTTGCCACGAGGTACTGTAAAAAAAGATCCGCTAGATGATATGCTGCAATACGTTCCTGTTGCACCAAAAAACAAGACAAAAAAAGACAGCGTAGAAGTAGTTAAAAAAGCACCGAAAATATCCGAAGATCAGTTCGAAATTTTATTGAATAAAGTAGCTGAAGGCAGTAAAGTAAAAGATGATTTTGTTGAATTTTTATGTGATGATCTTGAAATTCCAATTGTAAAAAACAATAACGACCTCTTGACTTTTGCCCAGTTATGCGCCAATATCAAAGGCAAAAAAATAAAAATAGAATCCATTAGACTAAACAAAGACAAAACCAATAATTGTATTAAGGGAATGTCTATAAACTATAAAGTAAAAAAATATTTGATTTGGGTTAAAGATTAAAAATACTATGGAACAAGAACAAAATGTTTTTAGCACCGAATTATTGAGTGCTTTTGAAATCGCAAAAAAAATTGCCAAAACTAATTCAAACCAATATTATTCAGCTTCTCATTTATTAAAAGCAATTTTAAATCGGGATTTATCGCTTTTAAAACGTCTTGAAGCTATGGGCAAGGATGTTTATTATCTTGATGAATGGGCCGAAGTGCGTATGGAAGACGAACCAAAAACAACTCATGTTTCTGATGCTGAACCAAGCGATCTTATTGATGAAATTATTAAAGAAGCAGACTCCATACGGATTGCTTTGAACGAAGATGAAATTGGTCTTTATGCAATAATGGTCGCCATTAGTTCTCCGGGTGTTAGTTTTAATTTCGATCAGATGAAAACGTATCCAATTTCAAGAAATGAACTATTGGAAGATCAGGTTATTGCTCCTCAAGATGCAGGCATCACAAAACAAGAAGTTAAAAAAGGATTTTTAGGTAAATATTGCATTCATAAAAATATTGAGAAAAAAAAGAACCGAATAATTGCCATTGGCCGAGAATCTGAATTAAATACAATCAAAGAAATCCTTTGTCGTTTCTCTAAACCAAACGTGCTATTAATTGGTGATCGAGGAATTGGCAAATCGATATTAATCGATACACTTGTACAGCATGTTATTGCCAATCAGGTTCCTGAAGTTTTAAACAAAGTACAGCTTTTCGAACTTGATTTATCCTCTTTAATTGCCGGCGCTTCGTACAAAGGTGAAATCGAAGACCGATTAAAAAATTGCATTCAGGAATTAAAACAGTATCCAAAAGCAATTCTTATTATTGAAGAAATTCATACTTTACTGGATAAAAATGGTGGAGATTCCGGTGTTTCGAATGTATTGAAAGGCGAATTAGCAAAAGGACTAAACATAATTGCTACTTCTACAGTCGACGAATACACTAAGAGAATTGAAAAAGAACAAGGCCTTTCAGGAATGTTTGAAATTATAAAACTCGAAGAGTCTGACGATGAAACATTGTTTAGAATGATCCGTGAATCGATTAAAACATATCAGGAACATCATAAAATACAAATTGATAACGAAACTATATCTGAATCGATTCGCTTATCCAGAAGATATTTAAAAGAAAAAAGTTTACCGGAATCCGCTATCAATCTTATTGATCATACAATGTCGGTTCTAAAAACTTCCGGAGAAACATTCTTAAAACAAAAACAATCTCTTCTTGATAAACTTGGGCTTCTAAAAACCAATGAAACCAATTTATCTGAAGAACAATTAATCAAAGAATGCAATTGGTTTTTGACGGATTTAGTAAATAAGACAACCTTTTTGATGGATATTGAGGAGCAAAATGAAACTAAAACATTAGACACTTCATCATCAATTATAATTTACACTGAAAACCTACTTAATATTCTTGAACAAAAAGCATTAGACAAACGAGTTCATATAGAAGCCTTTGATTTGTCTCTTATTATTGCTCAACAAACAGGTATTCCCGCCGGAAAATTAAAAGAAGAAGAGAAACAAAAGCTTAATAATATTGAAGAAGTTTTAAACAAAAGAGTTATTGGTCAGGATCATTGTATTGCAACGGTTGCAGGATCTATCTTAGAGTCAAGATCAGGATTAAGCAAGGCAGGACAACCTATTGCTTCTTTCTTTTTCCTTGGGCCAACCGGAACAGGGAAAACAGAATTAGCAAAAAGTTTGGCTGAATTTCTTTTTCAGGATGAAAATGCCATCATACGATTTGATATGTCCGAATTTAAAGAAGAACATTCAGCTGCATTACTTTATGGCGCGCCTCCTGGATATGTTGGTTATGAAGAAGGTGGGTTATTAGTAAACAAAATCAGGCAAAAACCTTACTCTATTGTATTATTTGATGAAATCGAAAAATCTCACACTTCTGTTTATGATGTTTTTCTTCAAATTATGGATGAAGGGAAATTACATGATCGATTAGGAAAAGAAGGTGATTTCTCGAATGCTATTATCTTATTTACTTCAAACATTGGTGCTGATCATATTGTGGAAACCTTTAATAGTGGAAAAATTCCGACTTCAACTTCTTTAATGGAAATTATGGGTAATTATTTTAGACCTGAATTTTTAGGAAGGTTAACCGAAATAGTACCTTTTGCACCTATCAGTAAAGAAAATGCTCTAAAAATATTTGAAATCCATCTCAAGAAAGAGTTTATGGATTTGTTAAAAAATATCAATATTAAAGTTGAAATTCCGATAGAAGCGAAACTTTATCTTGCAGAAAATGGCTACAATGCCAAATACGGAGCAAGACCTATAAAAAGTATTATAAGAAGTCACTTAAGAAGACCTTTGGCTAAGAAAATAATCTCAGGAGAAGTTAAAGATGGCGACACCATGACTGTTGTTATTGAGAATAACGAGATAAAATGGATTAAAGAAGAAATCGTAAATATTCTCGAAAATTAATTGACAGAATGTATTATAAAAAAAACGCTAAGAATCTTAGCGTTTTCTGTTTTATATTAGTCCAAAACTAAACCAATCTGGCCATCATCATCTAATTCAGTTTCAACTGAATCAACTTCTGATAATTCCAGTTTTTCAGGAACTTCTTCAACGGGTTCTTCATATAGTAATGGATCCAGCAAATTGACTTGTTTTAACTTATCTGTTGTCAATTGATTTCCTAAAGCTTTAAAGCCTTTTACAGCAATAAAATCTTCAACGTCAATATGTAAATCTTCTTTCTGAACTCCTTTTACTTTTGCAAAAATTAATTGTGCTACCGGACGATAATCTGTTGATACAATTTCTAATTGCGAATTTGGATGATCTGTAATAAAACTTTCTTCTTTTCCTTCATTTTCTACAAGGAAACGTTTCAGATAATAGCGTTCTTTTTCTCCATCGTAATAAATAGCCGAAATTGGTTTTTTAGGATTAAATTTTTCCAACACAATCATATCTTCTTCAAAATGAGTTGATAGTTCCGGAATAATAACTTTTAATTTACCTGTCTGACTAATTACTAAGATTTTATCACTTGGTTTAAACTCGCCTAACAACTCACCTCTGGCATCAACATTTAAACGTTTAACGGTATCATCAAACCAAACTTTTCTTGGCAATAAAGTCGAAATTCCTTTCTCTTTTAGCTCAATTTTCTTGATTGGATATTTCGTTACCAAATTTCCTTTTGAAGCCCTGCCCTTAATGGCAAGCTTAGCAAAATCAATATCGAATTTCAGTTTTTTGATTGTTCCTA